>CETG01004833.1_pt1 | contig 11116 bp, 13 predicted proteins | sample 361471 | NCBI WGS metagenome assembly CETG01 (sample SAMEA2622696, study PRJEB7988) | marine metagenome | isolation source: saline water (ENVO:00002010), including | reverse complement strand
GTGGTGCCTTGCCTTTAGGTGGCGGTGGTGGTGGAGGTGGTGCCTTGTCCGCCATAACAATCCCAACCCAGCCAAAGAAGAGGATGCTATGAAAGAATCGGGAGAGTATTGAGAATTATCAGGCTGGATATTCAATTATCGCTTCGACTGGAACTGGCTCTATTGCGCCTCTGCCATCTAAACCAATTAACTCAATGACAAATAAACTACCTAATACTTCAGCGCCTGTTTTCTTACATAGCTCCATACATGCTGCAACAGTCCCTCCAGTTGCCAACAAGTCGTCGACTATTACGACTCTATCTGTATTGGAAATTGCGTCTTCGTGCATTTCGAGTGTGTTTGATCCGTATTCGAGAGTGTATTCAACCTGTATAGTAGACCCGGGTAATTTTCCTGGTTTACGAATCGGAATAAAAGAAATACCCAGTTTAGTGGCGATTAAGGGGCCGAAAATGAAGCCTCTAGCTTCTGGCCCCATTATTGCAGTTGGCTGCCAGTCATTTGATTTTATTCGCCGAATAAATTCGTCTGTTAACTCTGAGAGAAGGAGGCTGTCGGACAGGACAGGCGTAATGTCCCGGAACATGATTCCCTCTATTGGGAAGTCCGGTACTGTCCGAACAGCTCCTCTCAGTTTTTGCGTTATGTCGTTAGACATGCTAGCCGCCCCTAGTAGGGCGATTTGAAACCGTCGGTTTCAATTTGGTTGTTACGTCAAGCTCAGTTTAGATTGCCGAGAAGCCACTCGAAAGTGGTCTCGCTTCCTGGACCAAGATAGAACATCGACATTAGACCGAAGATGATCCACATTACCATGTTGACATCTTTTGCCTTACCTGCAATCATCTGTATTGCAACATATGAGATTACACCCCATGCAATACCATCAGCGATTGAGAATGTGAATGGCATCAGAATCATTGTCAGGAATGCTGGTATGGCTATTTCGATGTCGTCCCAATTGATGTCCGCTACTTGCTTCATCATTAATGCACCAACAACGATTAGGGCTGTTGCCATTGCGAATTGTGGGATCGCCTTGAATAATCCAGATAGGAAGAGGCCTGAAAGCATTAGGACACCAACAGTTACTGCTGTCAATCCTGTCTTTCCGCCTTCTTCTACACCAGCGGCTGATTCAATGTAAGTTGTAGTAGTGCTTGTTCCCAATACCGCACCAACCATTGTTGCTGCAGCGTCTGACATGAATGCTTGATCTGAGTTCATAAGCTCGTCGTTCTCGTCTACGTATCCAGCAGCTCGCCCTACAGAGTATAGCGTTCCTGCTGTGTCGAAAATATCGACGAAAAGGAATGCTACCATCACAAGTAGGAAGTCTCCTAGACCTGTTTCTGATATGTCGGCTAGTGCCTCAAGTGCGGCTCCTGCTGCCCCTGTTGCTGTTAGTGCCTCTGTTGAGATCATCTTTCCATCGCCTACGCCAAGTTCTGGTGCAGTAGCAATTGGGTCGCCCCATCCTGCTGCTGCATTGACGATTACGTCGACTTGTGTCATACCGTAGGAACATACTTCTGTGCCGTCACCCCAAGTAACTGGAGTGCCCGCAGTTCCTGCGCCTGCGTCCCACCATCCACATCCCCAGTGTGGAGTGGCTGTGATTGCTTCATTGCCGTAAACTACGACCATGTCTGCATTACCTAGCATGTTGTAAGGATCTGTTGCATCAACAAGCCAACCATAAACGGCCATCCCCATAATACCATAGATAATTGCGCCATTTACACCTCTGGCCATCATGCCGGCTATTGCGATTAAACCAACTAATGCGATCAATTCGCCGGAATTATACTCCCAAGTGCCTGATGCGCCGAGATCAACTAGAGTCACGCCGTTGTTGACTACAATTCCCGTCTCTTCTAAACCAATTAGTGCGAGGAACATTCCTATTCCAGCGCCGGTTGCTATCTTCAGATCTGTAGGGATTGAGTTTAGCATCTCAGTTCTCCAGCCTATTTGAGGAAGAGATATTATCATGAATAATAATCCTTCAACAAAGACTGCTGCGAGGGCGACTTCCCACGCAATACCCATAGCTCCTACCACTGTAAAAGTGAAGTAGGCATTAAGGCCCATTCCCGGTGCTAAAGCGAATGGTAAGTTCGCCCACAGCCCCATCACTGTACACCCTACAAATGCGGCTATTGCAGTTGCGAACAGGGCTTGCTCGAATCCGATACCTGTTCCTGACAGCATTGCTGGGTTAACCAGCAAAATATACGCCATCGTCAAGAATGTTGTAATTCCTGCGCGTATCTCTGCCTCAACTGTGCTTCCTGCATCAGTTATTCCAAATTGTTTGTCTAGTGCTTCCATTTTTTCACCTGTCTTTCTTGCGTAGCGCCTCGGCTACGTAAGGGTTGAACCACTCAGACGGCTTATTAAGAACGTTGCAAAAAGGCCTCTTTTTAGAGGATTAGTGGGGTTCTGTTGTATGGAAGTTTTGGAGAAGGAGAATTTGTGAACTCAGCGGCTATTTCTTGCCTTGATGTGTCGTCTCCATGAAAGAAAACCACATGTTTAGGATTGCAATTTAAGATAAATTCTTTGAGCTCTGTGTGGCCTGCATGATTAGACAATTGGAATTGGTCTATTTCTAGATTTATTTCTGTTAGATTGCCATAAATTGGAATTTTGCCGGTGTCTAGAAGGGTTCTGCCTCCTGATTTTTCTGCTTGGTAGCCCGTAAGTAGGATTGCATTTGTGTGATCATGTCTTAGTCGATTTAGATACCATATTGCAGGGCCGCCGTCAAGCATCCCACTCGTAGTCACCACTACGTCGGCATCCAGGGCCTTTTTCCTGTCCGTCTTACTTCTTACTTTGCGAGTCCATCTCCACACTTCTTCGAGTTTTTTCGGGTTGTTGATTGAGTTGGGGTTGTTAAGCCAATGTTGTGTTAGGCGTGTCCCCATGCCGTCATAATGTACTTCGAGATGTGGTGCGTGCTGATGTAAAATCCGAAGGATGTCTTGCCCCCTACCTGAAGCAAACGCAGGGATTAGAGCTAGCCCTCCTCTTGACACTACTTCTTTCACGCGTTGGACGAATCTGAGTTCTTCGTCTGGCCTTGGTGGGTGTTCGCGCCCACCGTATGTCGATTCGATGCACAAAATGTCGCACTCGATGGGTAAGGCACCCAATACATTAGGGCTCTTTCTGGTGTCCATGTCCCCTGCCCATAGAATACGTGCTTCTGGTGTTTCTATTTCTACCATTACCGCCCCCGGTATATGGCCCGCGCGATGGAATCTAAGGTTCCATGATCCGATGCTGAACCATTCACCTATATTGTGTGTATCCCACGCATCCAATGCAGCATCTAGATCTCGCATATCCCAAGGAAGTGGGTATCCCTCGATGCTGGAAACTTTGTATGTATCTCTCCACATTATTTCGCTGACGTCCGCTGTCAAATTTGTTCCGTGGAGTGTCGCACCATGGCTGCCAACAAGCCACGGCGCCATGCCTATGTGGTCTATGTGTGAATGTGTGATTATGGCATGCTCTATTGGAGGGCACTCATCTGGATATCTGGGCGGCTTGGTTGGCGCCAACCCGTAGTCGATCAGGATTCTTGTTCCTGTTTTGTCTTCTAACACACATCCGACGTTTCCTACTTCTTCTGCGCCACCAAGGAAGTATATTCGAATTCCTTTGTCCACTGGCTCCTTTGGATACCCTGAAGTCCGTCCTGCCGCGTACAGTACCATAGTTCTCCGAAATGCTGCTGCTTCATCATCCAACCGGGTGTTTGGTATGAGTTTGGACAACTCTATCCTCATAACTATGCAGGCAATACGGTGGGTATGGTCGAGAGTGTGGCGCCTAGTGTAGATGCTTTTCTACTAGGTGCCCCTAAATGCGGAACAACATGGTTATCAGAGGCCCTTATACAACATCCCGGTATTTGTGTTTCAAATCCAAAAGAGCCGAATATTGTTGCTACTCACAAAGGGACCTTTACACGGGATGTTGCCCGGCCGGATTGGAGAAAGTACTCTGAGTGTTTCAAGGGAGAAGGTGTTCGTATTGATTGTTCCGTACATGCTCTTGCTTGTCCTGAAGCCCCTGCGCGTGTTGCTGATTTGGCGCCAAATGCCAAGTTTATTGTCTGCCTAAGAGAGCCGGTTAGTCGCACCATATCTCATTGGAATATGATTTTAGATACTGATGAAGATAAAGAAAACCACGCTGATTGGTCGAATTTTAAGGTCGCATGGGAAGATAAAAGATTGAATTGCGATACTATGTATGGTGCGGCGATTTCTCGCTGGTTGAAATTTTTTGATTTAGAGGCGATTTTGATTATCGAGTCGGAGAGGATGCGGCATAGTCCTCTTGAAGTGTTGAAGGATGTTTGTGCTCATCTGGACGTCGCTGCTCACCCTTTTGATTTGTCTGAAATAAATAATGCAAATACGGCATCGGATAGGCGCCCTATTACTATGTTTGGCAGAGTGTTTCGCTCTATTGCGGGCATTTTACCTCAATTAATCAAGGCCCCTATTGTGAATTGGTTACAATCCCGTGGGACTAATGTTTACAAAATGCCTTTACTATCTAGTAAAGCAAAACCAAAGCGTAATATTTCTGAGAAGCAGCGGGTTATTCTCGCCGAAGATATAAATCAGGATTTGCGATTATTGGAGAAGTTGACGGGGTTCGATGTCTCAAAGTGGATCATTGATGGTTGACCCATGTCTTTGTCCATCTGTCGTCTGCAGCAACTAAGAAGTAGGGATTTAGAACGTCATCTACCAAGTCATAGTCTAATGTGCCCCCATCTGGCCCTATTACAATCCCTCCAGAGCCCGCAACTACTGCATGAGCGGCGGCTATGTCCCAACAAGATGTTGGCCCAAATCGAGGATATAGGTCTGCTTCTCCTTCCGCAACAATACAAGCTTTCAGTGATGAGCCCATTCTAATTAATTCATGTTCGCCGACTTCTGTGGCGAATGATTCGTCCTTTTTGCCTCTATGAGAGCCGCTAGCTACAAGCTTAGTTTTTCCTTCACTAGGACTGGTTTTCATTGGCACTTCGGTGTCGTTTATTCTCTTTCTAGAGGGGGTGTTTTCTCCTCCAAACCATGTCTCTCCTGATGCTGGTGCGTGCACTACTCCGAAGACTGGTTGCCATCTTGATTTCTTTCTTCGCATGAGAGCTATATTTACTGTAAACATACCGTTTCTTTTGATGAACTCTTTCGTTCCGTCGAGAGGATCTACTAGCCAACACATTGTACTAGAAAGTGGGTCGCCTTCTCTTCCTTCTTCGGAAACTATTGGTGTGTTGTCTATGTGTTTAAGGCCTGAAACTATTATTTCGTGGGCGGCTAGGTCTGCTTTTGTCAGAGGTGATTCGTCGCCTTTTATTTCCACTTCAATATTGCCGGCGGCGTTGTATATTTTCATTATTTCAATCCCAGCGCGGATCGCAATCTCTACGATATCGTCAGGATTCACATTGATGCCTCAGAAATCTTGTAGGTCTTCTGCAGACGTCTCTAATTTATTTCGTGATTCTTCGGAGAGATGGATTAGAAACGGGTCTTCGTCTTCAATTATGTTCTTCCAAGAAGACATTGTACGAGACCAAATTTCTTGCTCTGCATTCCATTCTAGCCACCTATCTACAAAGTCGCAGTGACGGATTACTTCGTCGTCGCCATCTGCCATTTTTCGGAGTATTGTGTTTGTTTGAGAGAGGATCATTCCGAAGGGTGGGTTGAGTTTGTATGTTGTAAATGGGTTTCTTTCCTGAACTACTGTTAGATGTTCTCTCCATAATCCGAAGGTGACATCATACACCCATCCAATTGAAAGAACGATTATTAGTACAGTTAGACCAATTCCTGCTAAACCAAAATAAGTAGGAGAAATGCCAGCTATGGGGTCCATTTCATCGAAACGCCAACTAACTAGAGGCCATACTAGTAATGTCAGTGTTGATGTCCAAAAAGCCATTGAAATCAGAGTTTGGCTTTGTTGTATTCGCCAATACTGGCGCATGACCGTCTTCTTTAGCACAATGTTTCCTCTTATCTATTGGCTTTCACCATTTTGTATACTCGTCATTGCTCAATGGGATATTAGTAGATCAGATTGAATGTGAGATTCTAGGTTTTCAATAAATTCTATATCTTCTGAAAATACATTTTCTAGGGTTTTTCTTTGTTGTTCGGTTAACTTTGGTCTGGCGCGTGATTTGGGTTTGAAACCTGGTTTACGAATTGGATCAAAAAGAATTCTTCTGAGTTTGTGAGAAGGAATTAGTATCTTAGTTAATGTTGTGAGCGATTTGGGAGGAGTTCTCAGAAATTTAGCCCAACTAGAGGGGTTCATGTCGCCACCTTCATTGTATCTCTGTAATTTTGTTTCAGGTGGTAGTTGGTCGGCACCCAGCCAAGAAAGTATGTCGTTTACTGTCGACAGGGGGTCGTTACGTATTGATGAGAGGGGGATTACTCGTACCCTTTCTCCTAGTGTCTCAACCCACTTCAACGTTGGTTCTTTTAATCTTGGAAAAGATAGGAAGCTCCATGTTTCGGGGTCGTCTGGGCTTGCAATATATCCATTGTTTGCTATTTTCTCCAACATCTCACTTTGAGATGTGTTGTAATCTATGAGTCTTTTAGAGTGTTCCTGATGCATACTAAGCATCAAATCGACTGGGTTTCTAAGTGTAATAATGACTCTCGCTTCTGGCATTTGATCTCTTATTGATAATAACGCCCTTTCCGAATAAAGGTGGAATGCTGATTTATCTAATATCCATGGTTCTTTCGAATATTTGTGATAAGTTGGCTCCGGGGCAATTATTGCCGTTCCTCTTGGGTGGGTTGGCGCTGTTGGGAATTCGGCGGCGCCCGCCATCAAGAAGTGGCTTTCGTTTGGCCAAGGATGGTATACCGACGGAGTGTTTCGTAGCCAATGCATCAAAGAAGTCGTGCCTGTTTTTGGCCCCCCTACTAGAAGTAGGTTTGGGGTTTGGTTGAATCGGTGCACACAACTACCTCGTGATTAACGGGCCGGGGGGTTGATTTTACTCTTCTTCGGCTTTAGCCGGCGAGGCTGAAAAGTCATGAGTGTCGCGGAAGTGTGAAATTACCTTTGGTTCAGTAGATTCTGTGGGTTTGATTTCGGAAAGGGAGTCTATGTTGACAAATCTCCTAGATGTGCCATGACGGCTTCCAAAGTTAGAGAAAACCCGATGCTCTGCATCTTGCTTATCTGCAGCCACTACATCTAGAGTGAAGTTCTGATTGGTTCTTCCGTTTCGGAATGTTCCTATTGCCCGGTAGGCCTTCATGGGCGCACCGACCCGCGGCTCTAATTTAATCCAAACGGATAGGATATATTTCATTGGAGATTCATTTTCTATTGAGAGATAGGGGTTTTTTGCTTTAGATTTCCTCAAGGTTCAAGAATGGTCGCTTGACAATCCTTTGTGATTAGGGTGGGTGCTCAGAATACCGAACAGGGCGAGGTTATCGATCCTTTGCCTATGAGTCGAGATGAGTTGGTGGCACACCTCTCTGGAATTTCCCATCAAAGGCTAGTTGCTGAAGTCATGGCTATGTGGGATGAATTGGGTGAAATGGAACGTGAATTGGCAATGGCAAGGCAGCGGTCTAGGGCTCTGGATTTTGAGTTGAATGGTTTGCGAACAAAACGAGGGAGGCGGGGAGACTACGCCGAACTTGAGGAGCGGTTTCGTGTGGCTGAAGCCCGGCGGGCTCAATTAGAAACTATGCTGTCAAATGAAAGGTTGCGAAGGAAAGAGGCAGAAGATTTAGCTGGCTCTACAAGAGTGGACGAATTACGGACGGAAAATTCCCGTCTCTTGAAGCAAGAAGAAGAGCAATTGCTTCTCATTTTAGATATGGAAGTGAAAATTGACCGATTGGTGGCGGCCCTAAAAGAAATGCAAAATAATGTATGATGCTTTGGCTAGAGTGTCTTGCTCTTTCTGAGTCAGACGCTCGGATTGATGCAGGCATAACATTGATGGCAAGAAGGGCAATCTGGAGTCATGAGTGCAGAAATCCAATGCCCTGCTGGGTGCGGCCCCATGGATTACAAGACAAATAGAAATCTGAAAATTAGGGCCTTCGATCCACTCGGCACAGTCTTTTATTTGGCAGGATTGATCCTAATTGCCAACTCAATTGAAGTAGGAAGCGGCGAAACTAATCCCGGAGTCATTATTGGTGCGCTACTATTCATTCCAGGAGTGTATCTCTCATCATTGGTAACCACTGATCTATCATGCAACACCTGTACTGGAGTCATTCTAGAGTCCAAGTCCATAGATCAAAAACTCAAGGGAGATCTCCTTGGCTTGTCAGAGAACAAAGCAGAGTACATTCGAACGGCACTTTCATCTTCGACGGAGGATAGCGAGCACGATTGTCCAGATTGTGAAAAGAAAATGATCCATATCAGTGTTCCATTAGAAGGAGAAGTTAGACATCGGTCAAATCATCTTGTTCCGGATATCGTTGACGACATCCAAAACCTGACAGCAACCGTGTCCAGAACTATTGATCTAGACGGTTGTAAGGAGTGTGATCTGTTATGGTTCGACAAAGCCAAGAAAGAAGAGGTGCTCTCTAAGGACGGCACAATAATTCGAAAAACGTAGATTGGAATATGTCAGAATAATCGTTATTCACTTCATCCGAGTGGATAAGGCGTGAGTCCACCTGAATTTGATAGTGCCACTGTCGAAGAAATGCCGAACGGGGTGATAAGAGTCCGGGGCAATGCCCGATCCTTCAATGAACTCCTCTATGTGTTGATGGGGTTTGCTGCTTTCCTATCGATCTTTTTTGCCATACTCCAACCTGGTAGTGTGATGACGAGGATAGGAGCTGGAGTCGGAGTATTAGCATTCTTTCTCGCATTCGCATTGTTTTCTCGCTACTTCTTATCCGGCCTAATACGCCTTGTGAGGTCAGTTACAGGTTACCACAGGTTGTGGTGGGATGAATTCACTTTCGATGGAAGAACTGTGAGATCGGGAAAATACAAAATCGAAGTAGAAGATATTTCGTTCGTAGAATCAGGAATCCAGAAATTCACTGATTCGGATAGCTGGCACTATGCCTCGATCATGAACTCAAACGGGATCGAGATAGGAAGAGTCATGGTCGTTATGAGGGATAAGAAACAAATGGTGAGGTACCTTTCACTCCTATTCGGGGTCTCTTGAGAATCCTCTAAGTCGTGTGCACCCTACGGATTATGTCGCATAATAATGGGTTTTACACGTACTTTCGAAACATTGGTTAATACGGTTGTTTGGTCAGCGCTAACCATGAGAAGGTTTCTCCTTATGTGTCTCATTTTTCTGTTTATGCTAAATTCGGGAATTGTGGCGGCCGACGGGATCCAGCAAAGTGAAGGAGAAACATATGTTGTCAGTGTAGATAGCACTAATCTCAGATTCTCGCCAGATACAATTACTCTAATTGAGGGAGACTCTGTCAGATTCCTATGGAATGGGGAGTTGTTGGCTCACAATGCTGTAGAAGAAAATGGCCTATTTGATTCCGGAGATCCGGCAAGAAATGTCGATTACACCTATACTTTCGTGGTCGGAGAGAATGGGACATACGAATATGTTTGTGAGCCACATGAAGATTTCGGGATGATTGGGACAATAGTTGTCAGCCCAGCCCCGGTTGACGAAGACCAAATTGAAGAAATGGGGGCTTCTTCCAATAACTCACTTCCTGGATTTGGTTTGACTGCTAGTTTAGTAGTTATGAGTCTGGTAGCAATTAGATTTACGCGGGCTTAAGATTAAACAATACCTCAACCATTCATTGTTGAGATAAATTCTGTCAACACTCTTTGGAGTTCATCAGCATCGTCGAAAGATTCTGTTAGATTGCCAGTGACTATCCAATCTGCACCGGCTTGGGCGGCTGCTCTAGCTACAGAACCCTCTCTAATGCCTCCTCCTACAATTATAGTGAGGTCGCAAGACTCTCTAGCTGACTTAATTAAATTAGTAGAGACTGGTTTTTCGGCGCCACTGCCCGCTTCTAAATATAATAATTCGAAGCCGTATGATTGGGCCGTCATAGCATATGCTGCGGCTCGCTCTGGTTGGTTTTCTTCTAGTAAGTCTGCTTCTCCTACTTCTCCGACTCTGCCGCCCGGCGCGCATACTACGTATCCCATTGGTAATGTTTCAACGCCTGCTTCTCTTATGTACGGTGCACCGGCGAGTTGTTCTTCAATTAGGAATTGAGGAGTTGTGCTATTCATCAGCATCATGAAAGTTATTCCATCTGCTGCCGGAGATAAAGCGGCTGCGCCTGCTGGAAATAGAACTACAGGGACTATCCAACTATCTTCTTGGAGGTCTGAATCTTGTGTGGAGGCCCAGGTAATTAATTCGAGTGCTTCTTTTATTGCAACCACAGTATTGTGTACATTTTGCATATCTGTGCCGGTAGAACCACCTACCAAGATCATCTTAGAACCTGCCGCTACCGCTGCAACACATCTCTTTGCAGCCATGTCTGGGGTTTGGTCGGCAGGGTCAATGAGAATCGCGTGCCTGACCCCTCCCTTTGTGTCATTCACATGACTTAGTGTTGGACCGGGGCTGCCTCCCATGATATCTCGTGTCATTGGTGGTGCCTAAGTGTTTCCAATATACATTGAAAGGATGAAGGGTCAAGACTTGTTCCACTAACACATGGCAGATAAACCATGGAGCCAACTACCATGGTTATCCAATTCTCATTCGTTCTAGGATGCTTCCGCAAACATCATACAGACCCCCTATATTTTCGCAGCAGTGTCTGAGACTTTGGTCGCCTGTTTTGTAGTCGATTTTGTGCTATTAGTGGTGATTTTAATGATAATGCAAGCCATCAACGATAAATGGGAAAAAAAGGAACTAGGATGGGGGTGGATTATGTTGGCGGCGATGATATCCGGGGCTCTAACTTCTGCTATCTTTCTTTACTACTTATTTACTACTTGGACTATTTCCTGAGGTGGTAATGCACAAATTCATTGGTGGGATGGGGGGTGCAGACATCGGAGATTTCAGACCTCCCGGTCAATA
>CETG01191464.1_pt1 | contig 11123 bp, 12 predicted proteins | sample 361471 | NCBI WGS metagenome assembly CETG01 (sample SAMEA2622696, study PRJEB7988) | marine metagenome | isolation source: saline water (ENVO:00002010), including | reverse complement strand
AGTCTTTAAAGGTATATGAGATTGAAGGAGAAGTTATCCCGGCAAAACAAATAGACAATTTAAAACCGATTATTTTTGCTGCTTCTGATCTTGCTTTAGCTAAGTCAGGAACCATTAATATGGAGCTAGCTTTACATGATGTTCCACAACTTGTCGGATATAGAGTTGGTAAGGGAACAGCTTTTATTGCTCGTAATATCCTGCGTTTTAATGTGGAACATATTTCTCCTGTGAACTTATTGTTGAAAGAACGTTTAGTCCCTGAACTTTTGCAAGAGGCCTTTACTCCAGAAACTTTGGCAAAGTTAGCAATTCCGTTGTTAGAAAATGAAGTATCTAGAGATGTTATGTTAAAAGGTTACGAGAAACTTAGAAAAGGTCTTGGGACTCCAGGTGCAACTAATAGAGCCGCCAAAGAGATTATTGATTTAGCTACTTTATGATTAACCAATAGTTATGACTAAATTAATCGCTCTAATACTGTGCTGCTTATTATCTCTTGCCTATTCCTCTGAGGTATATGCTTCAGAGGAGACAGCGGTTTTAGCTGGTGGATGTTTTTGGTGCTTAGAACATGATTTAGAGAAATTACCAGGTGTTGTTGAAGCCAAAAGTGGTTATACAGGCGGCGTGTTGAAGAAACCTACTTATTTCAATCACAATGGTCACCAAGAGGCCGTTGAAGTCCATTTCAATACAGAAGAGATTGACTATGAATCTCTTCTGAGAGCTTATTGGCGAAACATTGACCCATTAGATGGTAATGGTCAATTTTGCGATCGAGGTGATGCCTATAGGCCGGTTATTTTTCCTAGTACTAAGGAGCAAGAAGTTCATGCTATTCATAGCATTGAAGATGCTGCACAAGAGATTGGTACACCTCAACAAAATATTAAGGTTGAAGTTAAGAGCTTTTTAAAATTTTGGTTAGCTGAGGATTATCATCAAAATTATGCACAAAGAAATAAGTTGAAATATAACTTTTATAGATCGAGATGTGGGCGAGATAATCGATTAAATCAAGTTTGGGGAAAAGAGGTCAATAAACTGGATGTTTGGAAAAAATAGTTAACTTTTAAAAACAGTCTTTAGATTTCAGCGGGTGATTCGTAAAGATTGCAATCCTTGCTATTCCTTTTATTTAAAGATTGACTAGCATGGTTCTTGGAAATTTGAAGAGAATTTATGTATCTCCTGACTATTAAAGATGGTTTGATTACTAGATATATAGGGCCTTACTCCTCTCCTAAGAAGGCTTCAGACGATTTACAGCGGGTTTTATTGGATTCTTCTAATAGGGCAAGGTGGCAAATACATGCTTTGGAAAATCCAGCTTATAAATCCTTTTCTCAAAGAAAGAATGAATGGGACAATAAGCTCACCTTAAAAGCTTCTTGATTCTCTTTTCCCTAATTTTTTTACTTAATTTGCTATCAATATTTTTTTAAAAGGACTCTTTGCATGCCCATTCTACGAGTGTTCTTACTCCATAGCCTGTCGCTCCAGCTGGGTTTATCCCTTTGTCTTTATCTGTCCAACAAGTCCCTGCAATATCAATATGAGCCCATTGGATTGAGTCGTTTACAAATTCTTTAAGGAAAAGTGCTGCTGTTATAGAACCTCCTGCTCGAGGGCCAGTATTCTGAAGATCTGCAAGCATTGATTTTAGTCCTTCTTTATAAGAATTTTGCATGGGCATTCTCCATATGCCTTCGCCAACAGAGTTTGCAGCGGCAGTAAGCTCATGAGCAAGCTGATCACTTTCAGTCCAGAGCCCAGCAATCTCATCCCCAAGTGCTATTACGCATGCCCCAGTAAGAGTCGCTAAATCAACTATTGCGTCAGGTTTTAGTTCGCACGAATAAACAAGTGCATCAGCAAGAGTTAGCCGACCTTCGGCATCTGTGTTGTTGACTTCAATCGTTTTGCCATTAGAGGCCGTGACGATGTCGCCTGGATGCAGTGCCGATCCATTAATCATATTTTCGCATGCTGCAACAATAAAGTGTATTTCTGTATTAGCTGGCCGAATCTCTCCAATTGCTCTTGCTGCTCCAATGACAGCAGCACTCCCACCCATGTCATATTTCATTTTTTCTATTTGAGAAGCACCTACTTTGAGGTTGTAACCTCCAGAGTCAAAAGTTAGTCCTTTCCCAACCATTACAATGCGATTCTTGCAAGAAGATTTGGGACGATAAGTTAGATGTATGAATTTAGGATCTAAATCTGAACCTTGTGCTACCGCCAAATAAGAACCCATACCTAGTTCTTTGCATTCTTTCTTTTCAAGTACTTTTGCTTCAAGATTATGTTCTTTAGCTACTTGGAGGGCTTGATTAGCTAATTCTGAGGGAGTCAGAGAATTGGGTGGTGCCCCAACCAATTCTCTTGCAAGTTCAACACCAGCACAAATAGATTCAATCTTTTTAATTGTGTGATTTGTTGAACCAGTTAGGCCAATCAATTCAATTTGAGCTGGAAATTTTTTTTGATCTTTAATGCTACGGAATCTGAGATCTTTAAAAATTGCAAGTCTACAGGCTTCTCCAGTAGCTGTTGCAATGCTATTGGCATCAAATTGATGCCAAGGCAGAATGACTCCCAATTTCCCTGTGAAACCCACACTTGCACGCACACCGAGAGATGCCGCCTGTCTAATATCTTTGAGTTCAAGCTTTTCTAATTTCCCTAGACCTATAAAGATTAATTTGATAGCGTCACTTGTTAGTAGATGACAAGAAAAAATTTCTCCAGGATTAGCTTTAAAGTTTTGCTTCTTTAAATGATCTAATAACAACTCTTTATTTGCGAGTTGTCCTAAGTCATTTAATTGCTGATTAAAATCCCCTTCTGTTAGTCCGATTAGGAGAACACTCCCTGACCAGTCTTGAAGACCGGCTGAATTGATTGTGATTTTCATTGGCCTTATAGGCGATGTATTGATGTTACTCATGAATTTCACTTAATATCAGATGTAAAGGGGGTTTCCCAACGGTTTCTAGTCTCTTTATTGAAAGGGGGAAGCCATAATTGGATTAAATCTTGTTCTAGTTGTCGCCTTTTTGGGGTTGATTTTGGAACATCTGCCCAAAAACGGATACTTAATTGACTATTCATTCTTGCTTCTTGAAGAGCTTCAGAATAATTCGCAAGGTAATATTTGCAATCATGTTCACCCTTCCATCGTTTTTCTGCGGCAATTGTTTCTCCGATATAAAGCATTAAATAGGAGTCTTGCCTTTCCAGTCGATCCATAACTAGATAGATGGCGGGTCCATGGTTAGGAGATTTTGGCCATCTCCAGAAACTTAGAGATAATGGAGTGAGTTTTAATGGTTCAAAATTATTAATTTGGTTGGTTGCTTGGTTGTCGAAAAAAGAACCTTGTTCATGATTTTCCCCCAGTCCTTTAAATAGACTTGACTGGTGTAGTTGAATTCTGTTTTGCCATTGTTCTATTAATTCTCGACTAAGAGAAATTTCTTGAGAGGTATTAGGAGTTGTAAAAAGATGGTCATTTTTTTTGAAAAATTCACCTTGATGTTGAGAGAAGCTCATCCTTTTAGTCTTACAGTGTGTAGAAGAAATCGATAATTTGTTGGGCTTTTATTTTCAGAAATACAAGGAAATTTAAAATTGGTGAAAGTTGATCCTACCCCTAATCTTTATAATTCTTCAACGAAGTTATCTTCGAGAAGAGCTTAGTTTTGCTAATTGATGGGGTGACCCCACCCCAAAGGCAGGATGCTCTGCTGTTGAGATTGAATTTTGCTTATTGCTTTTGAGTGTAATCATCTTAATTGTTTTTGAGGTTAAACAGGTATTAACTTTTTTTTTGCCAGGCAAGTTAGCCCAAATGTGGGTAAAAGAATGTAGCCATTACTTTCATAATGGCTACATTCTTTTACCTATTCTGTTATGGATTGTCTGTTCGCAATGATGTTAAGAGCTTTATCTCTTGTTCTTGGGAGTTTATAAAAGCAATGGAGGGCAAAATGGAATTACGTTTTACTCTAACCTTAGGAACTGTTGATTTCTTTGGGAGTCAAAATAGCTTTAATAGTAAAAATTAATTAATCACTTATTAGATTACGTTTATATAAATATCTCAAAAGAAGTTCATTTAAAATGCTTTCTTTTCGGGGGATTTTCTAAAGTGTGGTGATCTCCCACTTCCTATATCTGCTCTTTTCAGTCAGAATTAATTAGTAACTTGATAAGATTGGCTTTAATCATGAAGAACAAAGAAGATATAGGAAGAGGTATAGCCCTGTCTGATTCGTTCAGACTTCTTGCAAATAAAGGGAATTAGCCATATGGCATTTTTTGAATCTGAAATTGTTCAAGAAGAAGCTAAGAAGCTTTTTACTGATTATCAGCAGTTAATGCAGCTTGGTTCAGACTATGGAAAGTTTGATAGGGAAGGGAAAAAAATGTTTATTCATACAATGGAAGGTCTTATGGAACGTTATAAAGTGTTTATGAAGAGATTTGAGCTTTCAGAAGATTTTCAGGCAAAGATGACAGTGGAGCAATTAAAAACACAATTAAATCAGTTTGGGATTACACCTGAGCAAATGTTTGAACAAATGAATATGACGTTAGAAAGAATGAAATCACAACTGGATTAGCTTTTTCTTTTCTATAATGTTTGCCCTTTACTATCTGTATATATAGGAAGGATTTAAATCTGATGGATAAATTAACTTCATTACCGGCGTGGCTTGAGAGAGGTGTTTCTGACTTGTTCCCAGAAGAGAAAAGTGATCTTCCTGATCAGAACTTTTATAAGAGACTTCTAGACTCAGAGAAAAACAAAAAACCTTTGAGAGTAAAACTAGGTATTGACCCTACGGGTACCGATATTCACTTGGGTCATAGCATTCTTTTACGTAAACTTCGCGCTTTTCAAGATGCAGGTCATACTGCCATTTTAATTATTGGTGATTTTACTGCTCGCATAGGTGATCCTACTGGAAAGAGTAAAACTAGAGTTCAACTATCACCAGAAGAGGTTGAAGCAAATGCATTGACGTATCTTGAGCAATTGGGGTTAGGGAAAAGATCGGATAAATCATTATTAGATTTCACAACCCCTGGGAGACTAGAGATTCGTAGAAATAGTGATTGGTTGAAAGAGCTTGATTTAGTGCAAATTATTGATCTTCTTAGTACAGCGACTGTGGGACAGATGCTTGCTAAAGAAGAGTTTGCCAAAAGATACACATCTGGAACTGCAATTACTCTTCATGAGTTTCTTTATCCACTTCTTCAAGGCTATGACTCAGTTGCGGTTAATGCTGATGTTGAGTTAGGTGGCACAGATCAAAAATTTAATATTGCTATTGGAAGAGATATGCAACGTCATTTTGGACAGCGGCCACAATTTGGATTACTTCTACCAATCTTAGTAGGGCTAGATGGCGTTCAAAAGATGAGTAAAAGCTTAGCTAATACTGTTGGACTTAATGAAGATGCTCTTTCAATGTATTCCAAGCTAGAGAAAGTCCCAGATCAATTAGTAGCCACTTATTTGAGATTACTTACTGATATAGATGTAGAAGAGCTAAACCTAAGCCATCGGGAATTACAGCAATTAATGGCTCTTACTATAACGGCTAATTTTCATGGACTTAAAGAAGCAAAGGCTGCTCAGGAGGGGGCAGGAAGACTCGTCTCTGGATCAAAAAATGTATTAATCGATATCCCAGAATTATCCTTGTCAACTTTAGAGTTTCCTGTGAAGGCATTTGTTTTACTTAATAAAATGGGGTTATGTAAAAGTGGTGGTGATGCGCGAAGGCAAATTGAAGGAGGTGGCGTTAGATTAAATGGGGAAAAGATTTTAGATCCTTATTATGAATTTAGTAATAAAAATCTTCTTCTGGGCAAGGTTATTCAATTAGGTAAAAAAACTTTTCGACGTTTAGCAGATTAATGAGTAATCTCTTTCTCTTATGGCACTATCATCAACACCCGCTGAAAAAATAATACTGGCTTTGGATGGGATGAATGAATCCGAAGTCCTTTCATTAGTAGCTAAGATACCGGATCTTTCTTGGGTAAAAGTTGGCCTTGAATTATTTATAACTGCTGGTCCTGATCTTTTAAATGTTTTACAGAAAGAAGGGAAAAAAGTGTTTCTTGACCTTAAGTTTCACGACATTCCTTCTACAATGGCTAAAGCTTGTAGACAAGCTGCTAAAACAGGAGCAAAGTTAATTACTGTCCATGCTTGTGCAGGCCGTGCAGCTCTTTTTGAAGCAAATAGAGCTGCAATTGAAGGAGCTAAAGACTTAAATCTGCCGCCTCCCACTCTCTTAGCTGTTACTGTTTTGACAAGTTGGAAACCTGAGAACTTTGCTAAAGAGCTTTGTATAAAACAGTCATTGGATCAAAGAGTAGAATTAATGGCTGATTTAGCTTCTCAAGCAGGGATAGGTGGTTGTGTATGCTCTGCGGTTGAAGTGGAAAAATTGCGTCAACTTTATCCTCATCCATTTCAATTAATTACTCCTGGGATTCGTCCTAAAGGGTCAAATTTAGATGATCAAGCAAGAGTAATGAGTGCTTCAGAAGCAATAAATGCTGGGGCTTCAAAATTGGTAATTGGTAGAGCTATTACAAGATCTGAGAATCCATCAGAAGCATTTCAATACTTTTGTAGGGAGTTGACTGCTTTTTAGCGTTGCTCTCCAATCTTGGGCTCTACCCCTTTAATCAAACGCTTGATATTACTTCTATGTCTCCATAGAACCATTCCCATGGCAATGAGACTAATTAATAAGTATGCATAAGAAACGTTGTTGGGTTCAAAACTTAAAAACATTAGTATTGGCAGTCCAATAGATGCTATAACACTTGAAAGAGAAACTATTTTGCTAAGGCTTAGAACAGTTAGGAATATGCCTAGCGAGGCGAACCCTACAGGCCATGAAAGACCCAGAAATACCCCTAGACCAGATGCAACTGCTTTGCCACCTTTCCATTTGAGCCAAATTGGCCATATATGACCTCCTAAAGCTGCGATCCCAGCTGCGACTTGCCATATATCTTCTAATTTAAGGCTTTTGGCAAGAAGTACAGGGGCCATCCCTTTTGCTACATCAATTATAAAAACAATAAAAGCTGGTATTTTTCCTACTTGACGTAGCACATTAGTTGCACCTGTTGACCCTGAACCGATTTCTCTTAAATCAATATTTGCTATCCATTTCCCAGCAAGATAGCCAGTTGGGATGGAACCCAAGAAATAACCACTTATGAGGCAAGTGAAACCTAATAAATTAGTGACTAAAGCCATTAGATTAATTCTTCTTCAGAGTAAATTTCTTGAGGACTACCAGCGAATGCTAGCCAAATTGGAAACTGAAGTATGGCAATATCAACTGATTGTTCACAAGCATCGACAAGGATGAATGGAACGTCTCCTCTTTCTTCCAACCTGTCGGCATTTTCGATGACTCCATCTGCTCTTTCAAATAACACTATCCCACTATTTGGGCCAAAATCTTCTCTGCTTAACCCCAAAGCATCTTGTAAACCTCTTCTCCATTCACCAAGACGTTCAGGTTGACTTGCTAAGACAAGTGTCTGAAAACGGTCTCCATATAACTCGCCAAGTATTGCTATGAGGGCAGCCGCTACAAGAACATTTTTCGGCCTATTCCCTCTGCTTGGTTGCGCCCCTCGGCCTCCCATATTAAAGAACCAATCTTGAAGAAGCTCAATATCTTTTTTATCAAGACTACGTCGAAATTTCCATGGATCAGCATAAAAATCTGGTTCTCTTGAAAATTGCTCAAGACAGGCACTTATTAGTTCTTCGTCTGGCTTAAACGTATCGGATATAGCTTGGATTGCTTCAACTTTTTTTTCTTCATTGATTGTTTTGTTTTCATCAAGAGGTGATGGTTGAACTACAACGGGTTGTGCAACAAGTTCTAATTGTGCAGCTGATTGAGCAAGATCTTGCAAGGCACCAGTGAGATAATCTTGAAAACCTTTTAATTTTCTGGCTATATCGTCTGATTTTCCTGCAAAAGTTGTATTCAATTCCTTGTCAAGTTGAGATTTTTTAGAAGAAAGCTCTTTCAGTTCGTTTTTTAAAACGCTTCTATTAGCCTTTAGCTCATTTAAAGCCAGTTCAATTAAAGGCTTTAAATCTGAATTATTACCAAACTGGTTTCTTTCTGTAGACTTTTCTTCTGGAAGTGAGCTGTTTGACTTTTGATCAGATTGATAGTTCTCAGATTCTTCTTCTGAAATAATTGGCTTTTTGTCGGTTGGATCAATTGTTGAATTTTTTTTTGGAACAACTAGCTTTTTGTCATTTGAGCCATTAACTGAAGAGTTCTCTTCTTTGTTAGGGATGGAATTCGTTTTTGTCATTCGTCTTTATCACTCCAGGTAGATAAGTCTATGAAATTGAGATTTCAATTTTTTTTGATTTCAAGTTTTCCTACTTTTGATTTCAATTGCTCTTCTAAAGACTTTGGGTCAAAAAGTACTGGTAATAAATGAGGGCTAGCTTCTTCTCTAAAATAAAGAAGTCCTGGTAGTTTTGGAAAGAAAATTTTCCATGCTAACCAATTTTTAAATGGGAAACGACGTAACTCTTTCCCTAATTGCAAAACAATTAAATCATGATCTGTAAATTCCAAACGTAAAGTGAATGATTGAAGAAGGAGAAAAAAACCAAAAATATTAATCAGTACTGTTGGCCATGGATTCAATGGTAGAAGTAGAAGAAAAGGTCCAATTGCTGAAATTAATAAAGGTAATTGGTAAGAAGGTGATAATAAAACACCTTGATTAGGCCCGATTTGTTCAGATGATTTGTTTGACATTAGCCGAATAAAATTTGTGTAAGGACAACATCCATTAAGGAAACTGTTACAAGAGTCATAACGACTGCTCCGGTAGTGCTTGTTCCCACTTCCTTAGGACCTCCTCTGGTCGTAAGGCCCCATCCACACGCAATAATTCCAATTTGAAGACCAAATACAAGGGACTTAATAAGCATGAAGGGTATATCACTAACCATGAGCCATTCTCGAACTGAAATCCAAAAAACTTCAGGAGGAATTTGATAAAAGGCTGTACTGCTAATTTGACCACTCCACATAGCAACTAGGAAAAAGAGTAAACATTGAATGGGCGCCATAATTACCATTGCCGTTAATCGGGGGACGACAAGATATTCAACTGGATCGGTTCGCAGCATAGTTATGGCATCAATTTGTTCAGTCACCTTCATTGTCCCAAGTTGAGCGGCATAAGCAGTTGCTACTTTCCCCGTAAGTAGAGTGGCTGTAAGAAGAGGAGCTATTTCTCTTGCCATACCTATAGCTAAAAGGCCGCCCACCTGAGAACCTATACCTTGTCTACTTAATTCGGCTGCAACTTGAATATTAAAAACGGTTCCTGCTGCTATAGCTGTAATAAAAACAATAATAAAACTTCCTGGACCAGCCTCCATTAATTGCTCAGATAAGTCATTTCTACTTACTTTGCCTTTGGCAGCTGATGCAACTGCCTGACCGCCTATGATTAGGCTGCTTGCCAACCTTTTTAGCCAGCGCGGAAAAGTCATGAATTTTTAGGCTTTAATTTAGAACTGTTATTAATCCAGCCTCTCATTATTAATAGGCCACTAGCTACAAGAAAGGATGGAATTAGTCCCATACATATTCGAATAGTTGTAATTGCACTGGATGGTTGATCTAGATTATTGATGAGATTGAGGCATTCTTCTGAAGATTTATATCCTGCAAATGTAAGAAGCAATCCTAAAAGTTGGACGCTAAATCCTATGCCTATTTTTTGGATTAGGACCATCCAAGCTGTATATATTCCAGCGGGCTTTTCTGGATCAGCATCAATAGCATCCGGAAGAAGTGACCAAGGTATTAAATAGGCAGTAGAAGCTCCGAATCCAACCATTAATATTGTGATTAATAAGGCAATCATTTTTATTGCTTCAATGCTATTAGTAGAAAAGAGATTAGTTAATGTAAAACCCGGTAAAAGAGGAGGTAAAAGCATTGTTAAAAAACATCCGATTATCCAAAACAAGCCTCCTTGATTAAGAGCCTTTATTCTTCCAAATTTATTTGAAAAGATACTCCAATATTGCAATCCAAATAAAGCACTTATTTGAAACGGTATAGGGATCCATTTTGAAATTCCTATTGGAACTTTCATAACTTGCTCTAGATAAATAATTGAAACTGTTTGCATTAATTGCAAACCACACCAGAGCAGAAGATATAAGAAAATAATTCGCATAAAAAGTTTATTATTTAAGATTCGATTCCATTGCAGGCGGAATGGTTCGTGCTTACCTTTTGGCTTTCTTGCTTTTTTGGCATATGGAGCAAGACCCCAGCATGAGATCAAAGTTGCTACAGATGCAATTGTTCCAGTAATTTTTCCCATTGATACATATCCTTCATTCCCGTTAGATAAGAGTCCTGCTGCAACAATTAGTCCACTTAATCCTGCCAAGATTGAGCCAGTAAATCGAGCAGCATTTAGACGTGTCCTAATAGAAGTATCTTCAGTAAGCTCTGTTGATAATGCTGCAAAAGGTAGATTGACAGATGTATATGCAGTCATTAGAAGAATAGTTACTGCTATGTAATAAGCAGTTTTTTCAAATGTTGTTCCAGGAGGAACCCACCAAACTGCTGCAAGGCTTATCCCAAGAGGAGCAGCGGCTCCAATCATCCATGGTAATCGAGGCCCCCATCTTGATTTGGTGTGATCGCTTAACCATCCAATAAGAGGATCATTTATTGCATCCCAAATTTTTATAACCATTAGTAATGAGCCAGCAACGACAGCAGGCAAGCCTGCTGCACAGGTAAAGAAAGGGAACAAATAGAACCCAAGTTGTGTTGCTGCCAATCCAGTACCGGCGTCGCCAAGTCCATAGGAGACCATTAGCCTTCGCCGCGATATATTTTTTAGAGTTATAGATTTTGTCAATCTTTTTTATGGGGGTATCTCATGGTCATAATGGGAAGGTGTTGACAAAAGAATCATCCTTCATTAGGAATGGTTCTCTTACTGCGCGGGCGTAGTTTAGTGGTAAAACCTCAGCCTTCCAAGCTGAT
>CETG01146494.1_pt1 | contig 11129 bp, 11 predicted proteins | sample 361471 | NCBI WGS metagenome assembly CETG01 (sample SAMEA2622696, study PRJEB7988) | marine metagenome | isolation source: saline water (ENVO:00002010), including | reverse complement strand
CCCCAAGACGTACAAGAGCAAGTTTACGAGATGGTCAAGAGCCTAGGAAAGGATGGCAAAGGCCGCCTGAAGAAGGGGGCCAATGAGGTCACCAAGTCTGCAGAGAGAGGGACGGCGCAGATGGTCGTGATGGCTGAGAATGTAAATCCGGGAGAGTTGCTTGCACACATTCCTATGATTTGCAAAGAAAAGGAGATACCATTCATCTATGTTGAGGACCAAGCATACCTGGCAGAGGCTGCTGGAATGAGTGCTGGAACCAGGACAGCGGCAATAGCCGTAATGCAGGTCGAGAAAGAAGGGATGGATCGGTTCAATGAGGTTAAGTCACACTTCGAGACCCTCTCGTCATGATTTGGAGGTTTGAGGGATGGCAACAGAAGCATGGCCCGCTGAAGTCGTTGAGATTGTAGGCAGAACTGGACTCACTGGAGAGGCGATGCAGGTCAAAGTAAGAGTTCTAGACTCTGACAACCCTAGAGACGTTGGGAGAATCATTACGAGGAACGTATTAGGTCCTGTTAGGGGCCCAGATCCTGTTACCGGTGAAGGTGGTGACATCCTAATGCTGAGAGACACCGGTCGAGAAGCGAGAAGGATTGGCTCGAGGTGATCATTAATGCCAGAGCAGAGAATTTGCAGTTTCACAAACGAAGAGATAGAGCCCGGTACTGGGATGATGTTCGTCAAGAGAGATGGCTCGGTCTACTGGTTCAAGGACAGCAAGTCTCGCAAGAACATGCTCAAGCTGAAGAGGAATGCGAGGAGGCTCAAGTGGACTCGTCGCTACGAGAAGGGTGGAATCAAGTGATCAGATGGAGGTTCCTCCCTCTTCCCACCAACCAGGGCCGTCGGTTTCATGCCTCTTACCGTCCTGGTGCTTCCAGCAGTATTCTGAACTCCTGAAGCTCAGCGAATTGCAGTGATCCATGGCACATTTCACCAACTGCTTCCTTTGTCTTTCATCCGCTTCCTTTGCCGTATTCGAATCCTGATCTTCCGAGGATTCGGTATCTTTGAATACACTCTCGAAAATCCACGCCAACAATCCTATGAAAAAGAGGCAAATGTCAATTTCTGGGATTCCGGTAAACACCATGTCACTTGCTGCAATTTGGAGCGTGAATCAAGTTTGCCACTGCGTGATTCACTGGGCGGTAATCCTGTAGTCGACCCTTGCCCTGTCGTTCTCATCACTGGAGAAGAGTCCTCCCTGATCGGGTGGCTGCGCATCTCCGCAGTCTGTGTTGTCAATCACTGTCACATACGTCCCCGCATCGATGGTAGCCTCTAGATTGGCTGCGCCTGTGTTAGGGTCACTGAGGTCAGCAAGATAGACGAAGCTGTCGCAATCCTCGTATTTCTGGTAATTCACCTCTGTCATGGTATAGAGGTCGATGTTTGGGCCCTCCTGCTTGTCCAGAGCAATCCTGATTGTGGATGCTGATTCGATAGTCCAAGTTAGTTTGATGTGTTCGTCCTCGTTAACGAAGGTGTTGTCGTCGAATAGCTCCTGCTCGGGCCTAACTGTGTCTTTCACTGAATCCATGCATCCCGGAAAAAGAAGGCAGAGAGACAGCAGCACTGGAAGTGCGAATCTCATGAATACATACGCGAGGGTTAGGCTCATCAAGCATTTGCTCTGGTGACTTCGTTGAAATAGGGGAGGTGTTTCGGCCGGGACATGGGCGAAATGCAGACGACCTTCGTGATGATCAAACCTGACGGTGTTCAGAGAGGCTTGGTGGCAGATATTATCGGTAGATTCGAGACAAAGGGCCTACGATTAGTCGGGCTCAGGCAGTTGACACCTCCGCTAGAGTTGGCAGAGGCACACTATGAGGTTCACAAAGAGCGCCCCTTCTACGCTGGACTCATCGAGTTCATCACATCTGGACCTGTTGTTGCAATGGCATGGACTGGGGTCGATGCAATCAGCGTGGCGCGCAACATTATCGGGCCAACAGACGGTCGCACTGCCTCTCCAGGGACTATCCGAGGTGACTTCGCAATGGACATTGGACACAATGTAATTCATGGATCGGACGGCGATGATACGGCGTCCTTCGAGTTGGGGCTGTGGTTCCCAGAAGGTTTGGTCGACTGGACCCGTGACGCAGAGACGCACATTTACGAGTAAGCAATCTAATTCTGAAGGGGAAGGAGTATGAGGTGGGTAAGATGTCGGAACGTAGACAACCCATCGTCGCTGTCTTAGGTCATGTTGATCATGGGAAGACCTCCTTGCTAGATCACGTTAGATCCCTTGGAGAGCAGGGCCGTTCATCGGTTATGGACAGAGAGGCCGGTGGAATTACGCAGCATATCGGGGCCACAGAAGTACCATCGGAAATCCTGAATGATTTGTGCGCCCCCCTATTGGGAGGGAAGGCCTTCGACTCTCCTGGGCTTCTATTCATTGATACTCCGGGACACCATTCATTCTCCTCGCTACGTGCTCGAGGAGGATCTCTTGCAGATATTGCGATTCTAATTGTTGATGTGATGGAAGGTTGCAGACCTCAAACAAGAGAGTCGCTTAGAATACTGAAGCAATCGAAGACCCCTTTCGTTGTCGCTGCAAACAAGGTCGATAGGATACATGGATGGCAGTGCCAAGAAGGCAGGTCGATGGCAATCTCGATGAGAGACCAGAGTAAGGAAGTACAGGGCCTATTCGATCAGAGATATTGGGAACTAGTAGGACAATTTGCCGAGGAGGGCTTCAACCTAGAGAGGTATGAGCGAATCAAGGACTTCACCAAAGAGATTGCGATGGTTCCAGTTTCTGCAAGGGAGGGAGAGGGGATTCAGGACTTACTTGCGGTTGTTATCGGACTGGCAGAGAGATACCTGTCGGACCAGTTGACAGATGTGGAAGGTTCTGGCGAGGCTACCGTATTGGAGATGAAGGAGGAGAGGGGTCTTGGAAAGACCCTGGACCTGATCCTGCACAGGGGTTCGATCCGCAAGGGAGATGAGATAGTACTGGTCAGTGATAGAGGAGGCATTAGCACCCATGTGAAGGGACTTTTCTCCCCACGGGGGATGAGTGAGATGAGGGATGCTGGTGACAGGTGGGATAACGCCGAGGCTGCTTACGCGGCTGCTGGAATCAAGATTAGTGCTCCCGCCCTTGAGGGAGTCCTTGTTGGGACTACTCTTCGAGTGGTTTCCTCTGAGGAAGAGAGGGATATTGCCATGGCAGCAGCGAACGAGGAAGCAAATCTATCGATTGATCTTGACGAAGAGGGAGTCTGCATCAAGTCTGACACTGTTGGAGGACTCGAGGCTCTGGCAAAGGAGCTCAGAGAGATAGGCGTTCCAATTAGGGAGGCGTCTATTGGCAAGGTCAGTCGCAGGGATGTTCGTAGCGCCGAGGCATCTGCAGACCCCCTAAACAGATTGATTATGGCATTCAGTACAGAGATTCTTGAAGAGGCGGAGGAAGAAGTAGCAGCCTCTGAGTCAGGAGTCAAACACATTGGATCTGACATTATCTACAGAATCCTGGAAGAGAGAGAAGAATGGGTAGAGGTCAGAAAAACGGAGCTCGAAGAAGAGAGGAGAGAGTTGGTCGTTTATCCTGGCAGGATTATGCTTCTACCTGATCACACCTTTAGAATCTCGAAACCGGCTGTTGTTGGAGTTAGGGTATTAGCTGGTAGGATCCACATAGGACAGGGGCTTCTCAAAGACGGGGTAAAGGTTGGACGGATAAAATCCATCAGATCTGGGCAAGAGAGCCTGAAGGAGGCAAAGCAAGGGTCAGAGGTGGCAATATCGGTTGATGGCGTCACGGTGGGAAGGCAAATTGACGAGGGGGACGTGCTCTTAGTTGACATTCCAGAATCACATGCTAGGAAACTAAGGAAGATGGAGATGACCTCCATGGAGGAGGACGTATACGAGGAGTTGCTGGCCATACACAGGAAGGACGACCACTTCTGGGGCAGATAAGACCAGAGCATGGGATGTTCAAAGTCACCTAACACTCAAGTAGTCATGGAATCGGCCTAGGAAACAAGAGGGTTCAGTGTGACGATTGCTCAGGGTGGAGGTTCTAGCTCAAAGGACCTAATTAGATCGGTCTCTGGGCATGCAAACAACCTAATGAGCGAGGTTGCCAAGGTAATCATCGGTAAGCCGGAGAATATTCGCAAAGTTGCGATTGGAATCCTGGCCAACGGGAACATCCTGATTGAAGACAACCCTGGTCTGGCAAAGACTCTGATGTCAAACACGTTCGCTGAAGCGCTTGGTTGTAAGTTCAAGAGAGTCCAGTTCACTCCTGATCTGCTTCCTGCCGATATTATCGGGACTTACATGTATGACCAGAAGACAGGCGAGTTCAGGCCAAGGTTCGGCCCTCTATTCACCAACATACTTCTAGCAGACGAGATTAACAGAGCTCCTCCAAAGACCCAAGCCGCTCTCCTAGAGGCTATGGAGGAGAAGCAAGTTACGATTGAGGGGATAACACACAAGCTACCTGCTCCATTCGTAACTATGGCAACGCAGAACCCAATCGAGCAAGAAGGAACCTATCCCCTACCAGAGGCCCAGATGGACCGATTCCTGATGAAGATGAGTATGGGATACCCATCTATGGACGAAGAGAAGGCGATACTGCAACGAAGGAAGTTGCGAGGAAAGGACAACTACGATGTTGAACAGATTGTCGAGCCTCGGAAGGTTGTGGCAATGCAGAAGGCCCTGGAAACTGTTCACATCGATCCGGCCATACTGGGATACATCGTCCAAGTGGTCCAGAGGACTCGAGCAGATCCAAGGATAGAGGCTGGTGCTTCACCAAGGGCTAGCCAGGGCCTTTTCAAGGCATCAAGAGCATCTGCTGCAATCGATGGGAGGGACTACGTCATACCTGATGACGTTAAGGGAGTGGCTCTGGATGTGGTCAGTCACAGGATCGTACTCAAGCCTGAGTCTAAGATTCGAGGCGTAACGGGAAGGAGGGTCGTGAACAAGATCCTCAGTGAAGTTAACGTCCCAGTAATACAGTAATCGGGAATCGCAATTAACCGGATGCCATATTGAGCCACGTGGCCGTGGTGATAGCCTGTGTGAATCACAAAGGCGGCTGTTCTCGGACAACTACTGCGGTAAATCTAGCCTCTTCCCTGGCAATGGGGAGTGATGATTACGGGATTAGAAGCAGAAAGGTCCTGCTCGTGGATATGGATCCAAAGGGAAACGTAGCAACTACCTTCGGGGTTGACAAGAGGGGCGTCGGCCCCACAATGAATGAGTTGTTCGCCCGGGGAGTAGACAGTCACTCCTTGAAATTGGAGGATTGCATACTTGGTCCTGAAATACTCTCAAGATCAATGAGGTCTGCTTGGAAGAAGAGCAACCCGGAGAAGTCCAGAGGGCCTCCCAAGCACATTGGAATCCGAAACTTGTGGATACTACCGGCGGATCTGGATCTTTCTGGAATAGAAGTAGACCTAGCAACAAGGGTTGGTAGGGAGAATAGGCTCAAACTAGCCCTTTCCGAGGCGTTAGAAGATTTCGATGTGATAATCATCGATACCCCCGCATCCCTAGGCCTTCTTACTGTGAATTCCCTATGTGCGGCTGACTGGATACTGATTCCAATACAGGCCGAGTTCTATGCCTTGGAAGGCATGGGTCAGCTAATCTCCTCAATTAGGGAGGTTCAGAAATCGGTTAACCCCGACCTCGGTCTGTTAGGTATCCTGATGACTATGGTTCAATCTAGGAGCAAGTTATGCGAAACGGTGACGGAGCACGCCCGGAAGCACTTCGGAGACAGGGTCTTTGAATCCCAGATTCCAAGGTCAGTAGCCATTGCAGAGTCTCCACTAGAGGGTGCGCCAATAGTTATCGCACAGAAGCCAAACAAGTCAAATCCTGCTAGTCAGTCATACTGGGAATTTGCTAGAGAAGCCGATGACCGAATTAGAGCAATTACTGAGTCGTAGGTCTCTATGAGTTAGATTGCTCCATCACCCTGTGTCTAGCGTCAAGTAGGGCTGTTTCCATCTTAAGACGGATTTCAGATTCTAGGGTCTTGAGCAACTCCTTGATGTCCTTCTTCGACATATCTCCTCTCTTAGACATCTGCTTCTCGAGATTGGAAATCATCTCAGACTCCCTCTCCTTAACGAAATCAGCAACCCTCTGCTCCATCTCGACCTCGCTCTCTAGAGCTAGTTCTTGCCTTCTGAGGCCTAGTGCTGCCTCCATACTATCCTTCTCGGCTCTAAACCTCCGATCTAGCTCGCCGATAGCGGCTCTCTCAGATTCTTCCTGGAGAGCCTTGGTCCTGACATTGATGTCGGATTTCATTTCCTTCTCGAGAGACTCTCTTTCGCTCTCAAGCTGCTTCTCCACCTTTGCCTCATGCTTTCTCCTCTTCTTGGCAATGCTATCTCGCATTTTTATCTCCTGCTCTAGCCTAAATGCCTCAGCCTTCCTATGAACCTCTGACTCCATTGCTTCTCTTAGATCCATCTCGACCCTTCTCTCCATCCTCTCCATCCCCTGGTTGGCCTCCAACTCTAGCCTCTCCTCGAGGAATGCTTTCCTTCTAGTAAACTCGACTTCCATTTCATCTCTGAGCCTGTCTCTAACTCTGGATGAGTGGGCCTCAATCCTCCTGTCCCTCTCTAGCTCTAGTTGATCGCGGAGCCTGTTCTCCTCTCTTCGAAGACGATGTAGCATCTCTTCTCTGAGAAGTCTCTCTTCTCTCTCCAGAGCCTCCTTCTCTAGTCTTTCGAGTTCATCCTCCAACTCGTCCCTCAGATCAGCCTCAATTTGCTGTAATTGCTCTTCGAATAGAATCTCGTTAGCCTTCCTCATTGCACCTTGCATTCCAGATACTCTATCTGTCATCTCAGAGATTCGCATCCTCCGCTCTCTCCTAATTCCAGAGCGGAGCGTTGACTCTTCATCCAGCCTTTCTCTGGCTCTGGCAGCAGCCCCCATTGCTGTGGAAGATAGTGCATGCTCTGCCCTCAGAGCATCCAGTTCATCCAAACCCTCTGACTCGCTCGAGTCTCCCGGCTTGCTCTCACTCACGTGCCCATCCCCGATTCGACGCCCTTTTCGGGGTATTTGAGACAAGAGGGTTGAAAATGGTGAGAAATGCCAGTTTCTCACGACTATGGGCTTCTCGGAACTAGAATGTTACGAAGAATGGATTCTGGCAACCGGGACACGTCAATTCCCTCTTCCCAGGCCTTGGCCTTATTCTCAGATTTGCTTCGCAGGATGGGCATTGCACCTCGACCTTGACTATCTTCCTAGTTAGTGTGAAAATTCCCGAGCAGGATCCACAGGAAAGATCCACTGGCCTCTTGTCTGTGCCAGCCTCGACTGCAGTCATGCAATGAGGGCACTGTACCTTCTCCTCCTTGAGGGCTATGATAGTTGGTTGGTGAGAGACCCTGCAGAGAGCTCCGCAGAGTACGCATTCGATTTCTCCCAGTCCTTGTGGGAGCATTCCTCCACACTGGGCGCAGTTGACCAAAGGCGGTGCTACCCTTGACTCGACATCGGGAGGGGCCATGTTATCGGGAAATAATACCACTTAATCAAGCGGTCGCTGATGTGTCTTCGTCATTCTTTCCTGACAAAATAGCCCAAATCTCAGTGATATCTGAGAAAATGTCCCTACCTAGGTCCACAAGTGAGGATAGTCTCTGGGACCCAGACCCGGATACCCACATTCCGTTCAGGATGATGATAATTGCACTCGCCTCGTGAAGTGCGATTCCAGCGGCCAAGTTAATCTCAATTCCAGACAATACTGCAGTAACAAGTATCATTGTGACCATGACAGAGATTGCTATGTTGACGTAGACTATCCTTCGTGTTCTCTTTGCTAGGCCCACCATTCTGGATAGCACCCTTGGGTCCTGACCGGGAATGAGGACATCCGCAGCATCTAGATTGACCTGGTCACCACTTCCCACTGCTACTCCAATGTCGGCTGCCGCAAGTGCTCCGGCGTCATTGAATCCGTCTCCAGCCATCATTGTTCGATTCGCTGCGGACATATGTGTGACGTATTCTGCCTTACCCTCTGGATCGACTCCACCTTTGCATAGGGATGGGTCGATTCCTATCTCCAAAGCGAAGGCCTCTACACTTGCTTGCTCGTCACCACTTAGGATCTCGACCTTTACGCCGTGATTGTCAAGTTCATTTATCGTCTCAAGAACTCCTTCTCTAGCATCATCATGAGCGAAGGAAATCACCGCAACTGCAGACCCGTCTACTGAGAGGACGCTGGCTCCCTTTCCTGCAATTCTGGATTCTTCTAATGCCTCATTGATTTCACTAGAGATGGATACTTGCTGTGAACGAAGCCAGTCGGCCCTCCCTAGCATCACGGAATCGCCTCTGTGAACACCTAAGACCCCAGCGTCTCCATCCTCTATCTTGGTGACGCTCATGGGTCTGAGAGAGCGTTTTTCCGCCTCTTGAATTATCGTCCTTGCATAGGGGTGGTTAGAGCGTGCCTCCAATCCTGCTGCAATTCTGAGGACTCTTGACTCGTCCTCTCCACTAGCGACTGAGATTCCAGAGATTGTAGGTCTCCCACTGGTGAGTGTTCCAGTCTTGTCCAATAAGGCAAGTTTCACTTCTGCTGCTGATTCTAGAACATCTCCTCCTCTGGCAATCAATCCGAAACCAGACGCAGTGGTGAGTGCGGCTGCATGAGGAACCGGGGAAGCTAGTAGGAGGGAGCATGGGCATGAGACCACCCATAGTAGAAGAGTTGTCAGAATAGCCTGTTCAGTTGAGCTGGTGAACAAGAATCCGATTATCGGGGATGCAAAGACGACAAGCGGGGTCCAAACAAGTGTGAACCTCTCGATAACACTCTGTGTCCTTGTGGGTTGGTCCTTGTAGTGCCTAACTAGGTCTATCAAACTGGAAAGCCTGGTGCCATCTCCAGTAGCCTCTGACTTAATGACTAGAGGGCCACGGGTCAGAACAAGTCCGGCCTCTACCCTATCTCCTACCTTAACCGGAATGGGGATGGGTTCTCCAGTAAGAGGTGCCCTGTCTATAGCCCCGGTTCCCTCTACTATGACTCCGTCTACGGGTACTGTCTCTCCAGATCTTACCTCAATCATTTCTCCCACTTCTAGTGCCTCTACGGGAACTAGGTCGTTGTCACAGTCACTGACGGAGGATGGGCCCAAAGCAACAGCATTGATCACATTGAGGGACCTAGTCGCCCCCGCCTCCATTGGTTTGTCAGTTGTTATCACTCGAGCTCTCCTTGGGAGTCTGTCAAGACCTCCTTGCATTGATTGCCTAGCCCTAATCAATGCCCTGTTCTCCAAATGGGAGGCAAAAGCAACTAGTGATACAACCATCAGAGCCTCGACTAGCTCACCAAGTGCAATTGCACCTAGTACTGCTAGGGATGTCAGAACCTGGAATCCTACAACCCGATTTCTCAACCCGGCTATCGCTTCCTTGAACAATTGATTTCCTGCGAAGGCTACTCCTCCGAGGGATATAGCCCAAGCTACTAGTTGGGGGATCGTTTCAGATGACTCTATCAATGCAACGAGCATGATTAGGGGGATTGTCAGCACTGCTGCGAGTAGTTGTATCTGATCCTTCCTGAATCCGGATTCTCTTACTGGTGAAAGGATATGGCCTTCTCCCAGTATCTCAATCATCTTCCTTTCAGAAGCAGTCCTTAGTTCAGGATCGGAGATCCAAACCCTCTGGACATCAATATATCCTTTGTCGGTTCTTGCGTCCAATGTTCCAGGGATTCCTAGTATGGAGTTCTTCAGGCCCTTGTTGTCTAATCCTAGTCCCAGAGCGATTTGTTCTGGGTTCGCTCCTACTGCCCTCAACCAACCTATGTCTGGTTCGTGTCCTAGACTACTCAGAACTGAGGATGCCCGGGAAACGGTGCCGTCAGAGATGTCTTGTGAGATCTCAACCGTGCCGTCAGCTACTGAGATCTTGCAGGACTGTATTCCTGGGAGGCGGTTGACTGCTCGAGATGCCTTCATAGCACAATCCGGGCAGTCCATCCCTCTGATCCCCCAATCGAACTGGAAGATCCCATCCAATGAAATCTCAATTGCTTCAGAGTCCGGCGGTTCCTCTGAGGTTTTTTCGATGGGTTTGGTGTTTATTGTCGTCTTCCTCTTTGGAATCGCTATCTTTGGGAGTTTGATTTTACTAGATGCGGGCTTTTTCAAAGGCAAGTCGCCTTCCTCATCATCGAGGTAAAGAAAATCCTCGGAGTCTTCGACCACGGTACCCCCAATATCAGGCATCGCTTCAACATGATGCAACTCTGTCGGTGGTATCTTGAACGTGCACCAATTCGAAGGAACATGGTAGAAGTCCCAAATCTTGGAGATTGGGACATGGTTGTATTCGATGTCGATGGGACACTTCTGGATAGAGATGGCTTTCATGAAGAGTTGGTAACTCTGGCAAGAAGGGTTGACAGGGGTGTGATGCCCGTATCACTTGCTTCTGGAAGGACCCTGCCAAACGTTACTCCGATAATGCAGGCAATAGGCTGCTCTGGTTTTATCGTGGCAGAGAATGGAGGGATGGTCTGGGACAGCATAGAGGGGCATGAAATTAGATCGCTGTCAGATGGTTCCAGAGCGAAGGACGCAGCTGAATGGTTGGCTACGAAGATCGAAGGATTGGACCCGAGAGGGATAGAGTCGAACAGATGGAGGGAGACGGAGTGGTGTCTGAGTGAGACTGACTCGTTTGACCTGATGAAGACGCTAATTGCAGATAGCGAGTGGTCTGACTTGGAAGTGGTCTCAACTGGATTCGCGGTTCACATCGCTAGCCCTGGATTAAACAAGGCTCTCGGTCTGAGTATTGCTCTGCAGCAAAGAGGGATCGATCCCAAGCGAGTTATTGCGTGTGGGGATGCTCCGAATGACCTGCCGATGTTCGACCTAGTAGGATTCTCGGTTGCAGTGAGCGACATCTATCAAGACGTTGTGTCTTCCGCAGACACTATCACGGAGCAAAAGGGCAAGAGCGGTTCGATAGAGCTTCTCAAGGCGTTGCTTGGCTAGCTAATAGTTGGTGCAGGCGGCAGGATTCGAACCTGCGAAGCGCTATGCAGA
>CETG01004657.1_pt1 | contig 11141 bp, 11 predicted proteins | sample 361471 | NCBI WGS metagenome assembly CETG01 (sample SAMEA2622696, study PRJEB7988) | marine metagenome | isolation source: saline water (ENVO:00002010), including | reverse complement strand
TTCTTGTAATTTGCCAAGATCGTTCAATACAGTTCCCAGATTGGAATACGCATCAGCAAAATCAGGTTTAATTTGAATAGCTTTGCGAATAGATAATTCTGCTTCTTTTAATTTTCCAATATTTTTTAATATGATTCCATAATTAGAAAAAGCCCTGTGATCTTTAAAACCATGATTTATGAAATATTGATAATATTTTGCTGCTTCTGAAATGTTTCCTTTTGAATGAAACTTAAATGCTTGATTAATTATTTTTTCTTTAGAAGGTTTAGAAGAAGTATTGCTATTAACCGTAATATTTTCTTTAATTTCTTCTAACTCATATGAAACTAAGTTTGTTTTTACTTCAGTAATTTTCTTCTTTCCTTCTTGTTCTCTCAAAGATTCTTTTTTCTCATGAAAGTATTTCAATTTACATTATAGACTATTTTCAATAAATAAAATATATACTTTATAAGATCTATACGAAATATTTGCTTGTTTTAGACTTATTCCTCAAGGTGAGCATCTAAAGACAAGGGTTAGAAACTGACAAAATAAACGTCTCTTTAAGATTAGTTGGTGTCCTGAAGAAGTTGCGGAAAGGTCTATTGACCTGAACCATTCTGCAAAAACTCCAATGCCAATAATTTGACTGCTTGATTCTCCTTGAATGATCTTCTTTGGTAAGTTTTTTTCTCAAAAGAACTTATCAATGACCACTAACCACTTATCCACCCTTCTGGAACTTCTAAGGTGACTAAGTCTCAAGGACTTCCATACCCATGAGTCTTAAATAAGAAACAAAAAATAATTTCTCAAGAAAGGTAACGAGATGGAAGTGGGATGGAGGTTTTTCAAAAAGAAATCAAAAAGTGGATTCTTTGTATCGAATTAATACTAAAAACACTGTTTTCAGAGGGTGTTAGCTATTTGTCTCCTCTTCAAATCTGGCCCCTGGCACCATTTATTTCAAAAATAGATCCCTATAAAACTCTTAGAGTGAATTATTTTTACCATTACCAAAGATATAGAGCTACTGATTAGTTACTGCAAAAAAATTAGTTAAGGGCTAACAAGATAAAATGATTTTACTTTTTGTAATTTTTCGAATATTACAAACTTGCACAAGAGTTTAAGTTAAAAGCTCCAAAAACAAAGATCATTTCAATATTGAGTTACCATAAAAATAAGATAGTAGTTAAGAAACGATGAGCCTTTTACTTGGAGTTCAGAGCACCTTTGATCTATCCAAAGTGGATTTTTCCTCAGGGGTCAGCATAAACTCCCCTGATCTAGCTGGCATTACTTTTTTAATGGTAATGTTTGCAGGTGTCCTCGCATTGAGATTAGGTACAACACTTAGAGACAATTGATTGCTCCAAAAGTTAAAAAAATCAGACCCTCTTTAAAAAAATTGAGTTTTAAAAAGTATCTATACTGCTAAAAGCAATCTAGAAGGCTAAATTTAAGTTTTTTTTCTTAAGAGAAAATTTACTATCACAAGAAAAATCAAAACAACTAAGACTAAAAGATCATTAATATCTAGCAAGATCAATTCTGGCAAGCTATTACATTTTAGACAATATCCAAAATTTTTGTTGCTCCTTAGAATTTTTTGTCGCCAAACATAATTAATACACCTGAAACAAAATAGCGTATTATAGTCAGAAAAAAATAAAGTAAGAGTTGATAAAATATATTAAATTATACCTAATGAAATTGCCCTAACAGTTGTATTATCAATGAATTATTTAATTTTCTTATGAATCAACCTAAATTCATACAACATCTTAACTTTCTTTATCATGAATAACGAATCTTCCATTGGTAATAAATATAATAATGCGGATAGTTTTGCTATAGCATTTGATGAAGCTTGGAATAATTGTAATTTTGAAAATAATAAAAACCTGAATACAGAAGAAAAATTAGAAGAAATATTTAACAAGATTCAAGATCACCCTTATCTGATTGACAACCCAAAACAGGCAAAAAATATTGCTTATTTTAGAATAAAATTATTAGGTCTCTCCTAAGCTTTTATTTCTATAAATATTTGGAATATTTATATCTATTTTTCAAAATACTCCAAATACCATTGAGAAAACAAGTTAATACCATCTTCTATAGATGTAGAAGGTTTGTAATCTACCCATGAAGAGAGTAAATCCATATTTGCCGCAGTAGAAACAACATCACCTGGTTGTATCGGCTGTAGATCCTTTATAGCTTTTTTCCCTAAAGCTTCTTCCAATAACGCAATAAAATAAGTTAAATCAATTGGATTAGAATTACCTATATTAAAAATCCTATAAGGTGCAGATGAAGTTGATGGATTAGGGATGAGTGGATCAAATTGCTTATCAATGGTCGCTTTCTTATAACAACAACGAATTATTCCTTCTACGATGTCGTCTATATAAGTAAAGTCTCTTTTCATTTCTCCATAATTAAAAACTTTGATTGGCTTATTTTTTAAAATAGATTTAGCAAAAATCATAGGAGCCATGTCTGGTCGGCCCCAAGGTCCATATACAGTAAAAAATCTTAAACCAGTTGTTGGTAAGTCATACAAATGGCTATATGTATGAGCCATTAATTCATTAGACTTTTTAGTTGCAGCATATAAACTTACTGGATGATTTACAGGTTGCTCCTCGCAAAAAGGAAGATTTTTATTCCCACCATAAACTGAGCTACTTGAAGCATAAATCAAATGTGAAATATTATTTTGCCTACATCCTTCAAGTACATTTGCAAAACCAACTAAATTACTTTGTATATAAGCCGATGGATTAATTAATGAATAGCGAACTCCAGCTTGCGCAGCCAAGTGAACAATAACTTTTGGTTTAAATCTAGTAATTAAATCAAACAATAAGTTTTCATTTTCTATAGGAATTTCAAAAAACAACCAATTATTTCTTTTGTTTGCTACTTTATCAATTTCCTTTAATCTTGCTTTTTTAAGTGAAGTTGAATAATAATTATTTATATTGTCAATACCAATTACATGCAAATCTAAATTAAGAAGAGCTTTCACTAAAGAAGCACCAATAAAACCCGCTGCACCGGTAACTAAAATTGGCTGAATATTTTCATTGTTATTCATGTTTTTTATGATCTACATTAAAAATAATATTTTTTATACTATAACACTTTAAGAGATTATATTGAAATGATAAAACTAATTTTTCATATTGATTATATTTTTAGTAAATAATAATATCTTTAAATAAATCACTTTTAAAATAAAATTAAAAATTGAATGGTACATCAAAGAGTTAAGATGAAAAAGAACAAATAAAGACTTTATTTTCCTTTGAAATGAAATCTGTACTAGTCACAGGAGCTGCAGGTTTTATTGGCTCTCATACATCTCTTGTTCTCCTAAATGCTGGTTATAAACTGTTTTTATTGGATAATTTTTCTAATAGTTCACCAAGAGCATTTCAACGAATTACAAAATTAAGTTCTCTTTCCCTTGATGAAATTAAAGAAAGAGTATCAATAATTGATGGAGATGTTCGCGACTTCGCATTATTAGATGAAATTTTTTCAAATTCAAAAATTGATGGCAATAAGATTACTTCTGTCATACATTTTGCAGGATTAAAAGCAGTCGGAGAATCTTTTGACAAAGCTATTCATTACTGGGATACCAATGTTGGTGGCTCACTTACCTTGCTTAAAGTGATGGAAAAACATGATTGTAAAAATATTGTTTTTAGCAGTAGTGCAACTGTTTATGGACATTCAAAATCAAATTCTCTAATCGAAACGGATCCCATTTCGCCAATTAATCCTTATGGCTCAACAAAAGCAACTATTGAAAAAATGCTGGCAAATATTGCTGGATGCAATTCAACAAGAATGCCAAGACAAGAAAGTCCTAAAGGATGGAGAATTGCATGTTTGCGATATTTTAATCCAGCGGGCGCTCATCCCAGCGGGGTAATCGGGGAGAATCCTAAGAATATTCCAAATAACTTGTTCCCTCTGATTACACAAGTTGCAATAGGAAGAAAAAAATCTTTAACTATTTATGGAAATGACTGGCCAACCAATGATGGAACAGGCGTTAGAGATTATGTGCATGTTATGGATATTGCAGAGGGTCACAAGGCTGCCCTTCATACACTCCTCAGCGCTGGACCACAATTTCTGATTCTAAATTTAGGAAGTGGAATAGGTACAAGCGTCCTTGACTTGCTTAAAACATTTAAGTCATCAACTGGGATTGACATTCCCTATGAAATTGGGCCACGAAGAGCAGGCGATTTAGCCAGGTCTTTAGCTAATCCTAAAGAAGCTCTTAAACATATAAATTGGCAATCAGAGAGAAATATTGAAGATATTTGTCGAGATGGATGGAATTGGCAAAGCAAAAACCCAATGGGATATAGCAAAAACAAGCTCTAAGCAGATAACATCTTCCTAAGGTATAGCTTAAATAAATCATACATGAGGCAATTAATAAGCTTTTAAAGTAAATAATTAATCCCTAGTAGATTTTGAGAAAAAGTTTAAGCTAAGTTTAATGAACAGTAAATTTATTATTTATTTAACACTTAAATCTTTATTGATTAATGGAAAAAAGTACTTATTAGAGAGCATAATTAACTTAAACAGATATAAGGTTTAAAAAACTTACCAAGGAGCTTGCTTTGAATAATACAAAAAACTTCTCACTTTTAAAACTCTTAAGGTACAGCTTATTTCAAGGTTGCTTGGGATGCTTAGCAGTCATTTTTGCTGGGATGCTTAATAGAGTAATGATTTCAGAACTAGAATTTCCAGCTCTTCTTGTTGGCGGAGGGCTAGCTTTTGAACAATTAATGGCACCATCAAGGGTATTTTTTGGAAATATATCTGACAGGTGGCCAATCAAAGGAAAAAAAAGGACTCCTTACATTCTATTGGGATCACTAGGTTTTTGCACTATGGCCATAGTTTCAGTACCTTTTATCTTTATAACAGAAAAAGCATTATCAAACGGTGAATTATTACCCATAGTTTTTTGCTCGATAGGTCTATGCGTTCTTTTTTCTCTATATGGTCTTGCTGTTTCAATGGCAACAACGCCATATCTTGCTTTAGTAATTGATTTAACAACGGAAGAAAAAAGGCCTCAAGCAGTAGGAATAATATGGTGCATGTTGACGATAGGAATAGTTATTGGTGCAATCTCTATCTCAATTGCGACTAAAGGACTTGATGGAGTAACTGATCCAATTGTTCTTGAGATGGTTCTTTCAAGATTTATGGTATGGGTAAGTGGAATAGTTTTTTGTATTACAATTTTTGCTTGTTGGAATATTGAACCAAAACAAATTAAAGATTCATCTAATCATAATTCAAATCAAAATAAAGAGATTGGACTAAAGAAATCATTAGAGATAATCACATCCAGTAGACAAATAAAAATATTTTTCACTTTCTTAATACTTTATACATTAGGTCTTTTCCTACAGGATCCAATTCTAGAAAGTTATGGAGCTGAAGTTTTTGATCTACCAATATCAGAAACAACTCTTTTAAATGCATATTGGGGAGTTGGGACTCTTATAGGATTATTAATTGGTGGGCTTTGGATAACACCAAAGCTAGGTAAATTAACTACATCAAAATTAGGTTGTTGGATGATATTAATCTCACTTATTTTGTTGATTTTATCTGGTGTAACATCTAATTCAAATGGCTTATTTGGAATTCTAGTAATTTTCGGATTAGCTGCAGGTATTGCTACAAACAGCGCCCTATCTCTAATGCTTGATCTAACTTTACCAAAAATGGCAGGAACTCTTGTAGGAGTTTGGGGGTTAGCTCAGGCATTATCAAGAGCAATGGGTAAAATTTTTGGAGGCGGACTACTTGATTTAGGTCGTATTTTGAGTGGTCCTGAAAACACGTTCTTAGCATTTTCATTTGTATTTCTTCTGGAAATCTTAGTAACAGCTTTAGCGATAGTAGTTTTGAACAAAGTTAGTGTTAAGAGATTTAGAGAAGAAACGTCAGTCAGTATGGAAAGTTTATTTTTAGCAGAGATTGAGGGTTAGAATAGATATAAATCAAATTTAATGATGCTGGATATCCCTTATAAAGCATTTGGAATTGGAGCAGAAAGTGCATATCTAAATCCTATTAAATATAGTAAAAGCAGAGTATCAGGAAGCAAAAGAACAACATACACCTTACATTCAAGAGGTGTTTGCATGCCAGGCTATAAAGATATATTTACTACGAATTCAAGAACAAAACCTCAACTAAATGATGAATTAATAAGCAATCAGGTTATAAGATCATTTAAAATGGACAAATTTGATTCCTATCAATATAAATTACAAAAAACTGAAAAAAAGGATATAAAACCAAATAAATATAAGGAATTTGCACCTTATGATGATGATACATTGCTAATAGCAATAAATGCACTTTATAGGCATATTTTTGGCAACATGTATGTAATGGATTCTGAAAGACCTATAGACATTGAAAGAAGGCTAAGGAACGGAGACATAACAATAAAAGAATTTACAAGGCAACTATGTAAATCTAGTTTTTATCAATTCAATTACTTTGATAATATTAGTCAATATAAATCAATAAGTCTAAGATATAAACATATACTTGGAAGACCGATAAAAAATCAAAATGAAATTATTGAAAGTTCGAATTATTTAAATATTTATGGATTTAATCAACATATAGATTGGTTAATAGATTCTGATGAGTACAATATTAATTTTTCTGATGATATAGTTCCATATATGAGATCATGGAATTCTGCAATTGGTCTTAAAACAAAAAGTTTTCTAGAAACATCTTCTATAACTAAAGCTTTCGCGACAAGCGACATTTGTTAAATCAATAGATTTAACAAATGTCGCTTGAAAAAACAACCTAAGAAGAATAAATGCAAATTGAAGAATTTTTTTTAAAAAGTGTGGGGGAATGGAATTCAATGAGAAGTGGGCATTCGTTAGCCTTTAAAGAATTTGAAGAAGTAAGAAGCAAAGTCAAAATAACATCTATTAATATTAACGAGCCCAAAGTTATTAAATTATTAAACGATAACAAAATAGATAGGAATGTAATAAAACAAGCTTTTCTAATTAATTGGAAAGCAAAAAGTGAATGGGTTGATGAGGATAAAAAAGAAAACTCATCTGGAGAAAGTATTCTCATCCCAATAGAAATTACTAAAACAGAAGGTAAGATAATTAGGAGCATTGGATATAGTGAACCTATACAATTAATTTCACTATATAAATTTCTTAATGATGGAACTCTAATTATTTACTCAAAATATAATCAAATTTCCACAGAAGAAAGAATATGGTTTGTATCTGATAATTTAAGAAGTAGATCTTCTGTTACACGTGCAGTTAATTCTTTAGCTATATTACAAACATCATATGCATCTGAAATTCGTTATATAAAAAAATAATTTTTTATTAAAGATGAAAAATAAACCTGTAATAGAATTCGCTAAGACGATTTCAGGTATATTTAGTAATAAAGAACAAGCTTTAGAAAATCCAAAAAGATTTGCACATATTCAAATACATTTTCGACCATTATTTCTTCGAGAATTTAAATCTTATACATTCTACTCAGAGCAAAGATATCAACATGATATATGGAGCCCATATAGACAGAGTATAAATAAATTATCACAAAGAAAAGATATATTTATCGTAAGCAATCATAAAATTAAGAACAAAGAAAGATTCACCGGAGGTGCTTTTGATATATCACTTTTAGATGGAATATATAAGGAAGAACTACAAGAAAGATATGGATGTTCAATGCACTTTATAGAAACTAATCCAGGATATTTTATAGGTAGTGTTGAACCAGGAGACAAATGCTATATAAAAAAAGGGAAAATAAAAACGTACATAAAGAGTAGCGTAAAATTAAATAAGAGTAGTCTTATTTCTGAAGACTCTGGACATGATGAAGAAACTGGCCAAAAATTATGGGGATCAAACTTTGGACCGTTAGTATTTAAAAAAATTGAAAATTTTGATAAATTTATTGAGAATAATTGGGAATAATATTTTTTAATTTATTCTTTATTTGCATGAGTATTTACTAAAAACAAATCTGATTAGCCTTTAACCTAACAAACCTATGACTATCATTTAAAAATGCCTTAGCCAAATATTTATCTTTATCAGTTTGCTTATTCTGCAAAGCAAGCAATGCTGTATATCTATTTTTCCAAAAAGGTGATAATCTCTCATCTGAAAACTTTTCTACATTATTATAAAATCTCTTTTTACTTAAAGAAGCAAAAATTTGTATTGCTGAGGATTTGAATTTCATATTATCAGACCAATAGTCTGATAATAAAAATTCCACTTTATGTAAAAGTGATTTATCATGATATCCCTTTTTCAATAGAACTTTGTATGCATTAATAAAAAAATATATTGCACCATAATCTACTTTAGCTCGATCCCAATTGATATTAAGGTAATACAAGATTTCATCAGGAGGATATTTTTCTAATTCTTTCATTGATTGATAGCACCTATTAAAGTCTGTATGAAAAAGTTGATCAATTAAAAATTTAATCTCAGTTTTGAAATTATTAATTGTTAAAGTATTTATATTTTTCGGATCATCAAAAATAATTGAGTCAAGAGAATCAATTAAATTTACATTATCACAGTATAATAATTCATTAATCCAAAGAGAATCTATTGCTTTTATTTTAAAAGATGGAGAAATTGGCGCCTTAATTAAAGAAGGTATAACAGATAACTGACCAGCATTGACAATATCCTGTACTGCACAATGTCTATCATTCTGATTAGATAACCTCAAGAATTTTCTCAACTCACTGAGTTTATCTTTTTCACCAGAAAGTTTTATTAATGCAGCCAGAGATGCAGCTTTAAGTGCATTAGAAGATCCTTTGTCTTTAGATAATAATCTAATCATCTCCATTTCTTTATCAACTCCAAGATTGGTTAATGTTTGTATTACCACTCGTTTGTTATTAGATTTCCTATATAATATTGAACAGATTTGATTAATGACATCATCATCATTGCATTCCAGTTTACCTAAGGACCAAACAGCTGTCTCTACAAGATAAGGGTCATCACTATCCAAATAGTCTGCAATAGTTTTGATGGCTTTTTTACAATCAAAAATTGCAAGTATCTCTATAGCCTTTCTTTGAGCTATCTTAAATTCAAGTTGTTGATGATTAGATTTAATGAAATCAAGAAGGGTAGTTTCTGACTCTTCACAGGGAAAATTAGCCAAGTGAAATACCGCTTTATAGTAATCCGCTGAGAGCTTATTTTTAGTAATTGGCTTTTTAAGTATATTAATGGCATCCTTTTTACTTATTTTAGGTAAATCATCAAATGGATTATTTTTCACTTTAAATGTAAGAATCTGTATTTATAGGCGGGGCTGAAAGATTCACAATCAGAAAAAACTTTATAATGCATAAAAAGAAAAATAATTTATAAAAATACATTTAATCAGATTGAAGCTAATACTTTTATCTATATCATATAATATATTTTCATATTGAAGATAAGAAATTGAAGAATGACACCAAAAGCAAACTAAAAACTAAAGATGAAAACTTGAAAATAGTTAAGCTCAAAAATATCGTAAATAGCGAAGACAAATCAAGTCAAGACAACATCAAGTTGTTAATCAAAGGCCTTAGTGACCCCAATGGTTTAGTAAGAAGAAATTACTCAGAAGAATTAGGAAAGCTAGGAAAAGTAGCTTTACCTGCATTAGTTAATGCTCTTCTCAATAGTAAAAACGTCATACAGAGAAGAGCCGCCGCCAAGACTTTGAAATTAGTTGCGGACCCATCGGCTTTACCTCATTTAATAAAAGCACTTACAAATGATTCAGACCCAGTAGTGCAGTGCTCCGCAGCAGGTGCAATCGCAATATTTGGGGAAGAGGCTGTGCATCATTTAATCATTGTCTTAGAGGATCTAAAATATACAGAAATGCAATATGGACTTGCTGCCTGGTGTTTAGCATTTGTTGGTGCGAATGCACCAAATGCAATAAAAAAAGCAGCTAAATCAAAACACACTAACGTTAAATCAGCTGCGATATCAGCACTTGAAGAACACATCCTACAGACACAAGATCAAGAAGCAATTCAGTTAGTAAAGAGTGCTATGAATGATACTGCTGAAAATGTTCAAGTTGAAGCTATTCAATTAATTGGTAAATTGTATAAAATAGAATCCTTAATACCTATTTTAATGTCGAAATTAAAAAATAAAAATCCCCATATTCGAAAAGCCTCAGTATTATCATTGATGCAACTTGATATTCAAGAAGCAATAAACCAACTCCAATACCTATTTGAGGTTGAGCAGGATAAAAATGTCAAGAAAATAATTGCATTAGCTATAAAAAAAATCGATAAATAAATTTCAAAATTAAATCATTTTATCTCTTAAAATATCTTCCTTTATCATTGGATCAATTGATTCATCATTTAATAATTCATCAAATAAATCTTCTACTTTTTGATCTTTTATTTCTAAAAGTGCGCTAACAGAAGCTTTCGCTCTTAACAGGTCTTTATCTCTAGAAGCTTTAATCAAAAAATCTCTACCATTTATTCCTAATTGCCTTAAAAGAGAAATAGCACTAAGTATTATCTCGGGAGAACTATCTTTAATTGCTAAATCTAAAACTGACATCACATCTTGATTTAATTCATTTAAGTTAAACTTAACGGTAACCTTTAAAATCGTTTTAAGGCAACTAACTTTAACTAGATTGTTGTTCCCACTTTCAAAATATAAAGGCACAATTAAATATAATATTTCCTCTCCATATTCCCCCAAAGCTAATATTGACTTTCTTCTTATCAATAAATTATCTTCTTTTATATTTTCTAAAAGATTTTTCATAAATTCAACTCTAAAATCTTTTTTCAAAAAGAGGATTGCTTGAGCGCTAATATTTGGATTTGGATGCAAAAAATCTTTATAAAGCTCAAGATATTTATTTAAACTCTTAGAAACAACCATCCTAATCTAAATTAATAATTGACATTTATATCTAAATAATGATTTATATGTAGATATCAATTATTAAGCAAGGGCATTTATCAAATAATCAAGTAATCCTTTAAATTCAGTTTC
>CETG01031218.1_pt1 | contig 11153 bp, 10 predicted proteins | sample 361471 | NCBI WGS metagenome assembly CETG01 (sample SAMEA2622696, study PRJEB7988) | marine metagenome | isolation source: saline water (ENVO:00002010), including | reverse complement strand
GGAGGCTTCAAAAAATATATGACTAGTATAGGTAAATTAGGTGGACAAAATAAAATTCCAAAAATAGCAAATGATAGAAAAATAGCAAATGGGTTAAAAAAACTTAATCTTATCTATAGTAACTAAAATAATTTATTAAATAATCCGTTTAAAAATAACCAAAACGAACAAATGAAAAACAATTTAAAAGAAAATGATGAGCTAGACATAATAGTCCTGATTGAAAAAATAAAGCTTGCCCTGTTAAGCATTTTACTACAAATATTTAGGAGTACAAAAACATTCTTAATGGGCTGGAAGCAACTTCTGTTAATCGTACTGGCGGGAGTTTTATTGGGGTATTTTCAAACCGATAATGATCAGCCAAATGCCAAAGAAGCCACCTTGCTTGTTAAAATTAATTTTGATGCTGGAAATTATGTTTATGACGCAGTAGATTTAATTAATCTAAAAATCCTCAGTGAAGATACTGAGTTTTTCACTCAAGAATTTAAGCTAAATGCGGACGAACAGTTGGATGAAGTTTCGATTTCACCCGTTATTGATATTAAAGATATCATGGCTAAAGAAATAAATGCGAATGAGATAAGAGCTTTATTCGAAAACCTAGAGTATGAAGACGGCTTTTCTGTTACTGAAGGTTTCAAATCAGATTATGATTATCATTTTATTAATGTAGTTGTTTCAGGAAATTCAACAATCAGCACGGTCAATAAAATTGTTGATTATTTTAATAACAATCCGTTGTTTACTGAGCTGAAAGAAAGAAATATACAAAGAATTTCAAGTATAATTTCTGACAATGAGCAAACAATAAAGCAAATCGATAAATTACTGGATTATTATACCAGTGAGAATAAAACAAAAACGACACAACTTTACATTGACAACAAGGATTTACGCCCTAATGAATTAATCAAAACAAAAGTTTCCTTGCAAAATGAAAATCAAGAATTAAAAAAAGAAAATCTAACAACAAAAGAGACAGTAATGGCCATAAATGAGGCAAATATATTAATCGAAAACACATCTCTATTATCAAATAAAATGGTTTACTACCCATTACTGTTTTTATTTATTTATATTGTTTTTTCTGTATTGATTGGCCTTTACTCATATCTAGATAAATTAGACAGAGCTAGCTAAATGTCAATTAAAGATCTTACACAAAAGAGTTTTTCTGTTTTAATCATCAGGTCTTTTGGGGTTTTACTTTTATTTGGTTTTACTCTATTCATTACCAATTTCTTTACACCTGAAAATGTTGGTAGGTATGATTTTGTGAGATCCACAATAATGGTGCTCGGTGGGCTTGCCTTGATGGGCACAAACCAATCTATTATTTATTACTCAGGTCTTTTAAAGGCAAGAAAAAGTGTTGAGTCAATTAGAATAATATATTTCAAAATGTTACGTATAATTTTTGCTTTAAGTTTAATCATTTTGGGACTTTTTGTTGGCATATTTAATGAGGCAACCATATTACAAATCTTTAAAAGCGAAGAGTCTTTTTCTCTGATTCTGAAATCAATATTTACTTTGATTTTTTTTTCCACCACTATGCTTAATATTGATACTATGCGCGCACTAGAAAAGACAATTCTTTCGGAAATGTATAGAAGCTTATTTAGATATCTTCCAGTGTTTGTGTTTGCAATTATTTTATTAAAAACTAACCGTCAATCTCTACTAGTCGAAGCATATCTGTTAGGTTTTATCTTGCTTTCAATTTTTTCTTTTGTAAGGGTTTTTGCTTTGCTTTCAAAACTTGAAACACCCAGAGATGACTCGGAAAATTTTTCTGTAAAAGAAATATTCAAAACATCGGCACCAATGGCTCTTAGTGCCATAGCGTATTTCATTATGCAAAGCATAGATATTATTATCCTTTCTATATATGAAGGCTTTGATCAAATAGCATATTATTCCGTTTCTGTAAAACTAGCAATGGTTACAACCTTAGCCCTTATGTCGGTAAATATTGTCATTGCCCCACGAATTGCAGAAATATTTGAAAAGAAAAATATGCGTGAAATGCAACATCTAATTAAGCACTCAACTAGGATTATATTCCTTATTAGTACGTGTGTTTTAAGTGTTATGTTTCTATTTTCAGAAGAGATTTTAGGTATGTTTGGGCAAGCATATATACAGTCCAAAAAGGCCTTAATTTTTTTACTTATTGCTCAGTTTTTTAATTCTGTTTCGGGCCCTGGAGCAATATATTTAAATATGACTGGACGGCAAACAACACTTAATAAAATATTGGTTTTAGGACTTGTTATAAATATTTCACTCAACTTTTATTTTATCCCTATTGAAGGCATTAATGGAGCTGCAAAAGCCACTCTTTTTAGCCTTATAATTTGGAATTCAATAACTACAGTATTTGTTTACTCGAGAGATAAAATAAAAATCTTTCTAACCTGAAATGAAAAAACCTAATTTTATAATCGCAGGCTTTCCAAAATGTGGCACAACTTCTTTATACCACTATCTAAATGAGCACCCTGAAATATATATGCCTCAGAAAAAGGAGCTTCATTTTTTCACGCATAAAATTATCTCAAAACTTAGAAGTGGCCCCAAGGACAGTGTAGTAAAGGAGACGCAAATTAATAGTTCAGAAAAATACTTAGGCTATTTTAATAGTGTAACCAAAGAATTAGCAATAGGTGATGCATCACCATCGTATATTAATTATCCGAGTGAATTTCCTCAAATAAAAAAGTACTTAAATGATCCTAAAGTAATTATTATTATTAGAGACCCAATAAATCGTGCATATTCAAATTATCTACACCTTAAAAGGGAGTACAGGGAAACCTTGACATTCAAAGATGCAATAAATAGTGAAGAAGATAGGATAAAAAACAAGTATTCAGATTTTTGGTACTATAAATTTAACTCAACTTATTATGACAAGATAGTAGAAGCCAAGCGGGTATTTAGCAAAGTACTTGTATTAACCGCTGAAGAATTAAATAATGACCCATCTGCCACATTAAATAAGGTGTATAAATTTTTAGCAGTAGACGACAGCTATAGCTTTGAAAAAATTTCCACCAGGTTTAATGTGGGCGGTATTTATAAAAAAAACCTTTTTACAAAATTTCTTTTTCAGCCCTCTAGGTTTAAAAACACCCTAAAGAAATTTATTAAACCAACTGCTTTTGTGAAAATAATTTTTATGCGACTGTCGTCAATATTTAGATCTGAGCCAGAACAAATTGAAGAGGAGGTCATAGAACAGTTAAAGGAACACTTTAAAAACGATGTTGAAAATTTAAAAAATCTTAACATCAATGTGTCAAAATGGAATGACTATTAAATGGAAAGCTTAAAAGTTCATAATATAATTATTTGGGTATTGCTTTTAGGAGTGTTTTTTATACCCTTTAATTCTTGGTCTGGGATTGGCTTTTTAGGGGAATATTACAGAGACTCTTGTTTTTTATTCTTTTCTTTTGCCTTTTTCCTTACACTATTTAAAAAAAGGATAAACATTCCTGTAAACAGCTTGATTTTTCAATTTTTAATCCTTTTTATTTTGTGGTCTGTCTTGGCCACACTTTTAAACTTAAACAATGTTTTGGAATACTATTTCAAACAAACTTCTGGAATTTCAAGATTTATTAATCAATTCGGCTCATTGATTATTGCTTCTGTTATTATACCTGTAACTTTTTATAACGGTTTTAAAAAAATTAATATTGATAAAATATTTCGTTTAATTAGAGGAGTGATTTTAGCATCACTTTTAATAGCATTTATATATTCCATATTTGAGATTCTAATCGTTAAATTAAACATGGTCTATTTAAAAAAATCAATCCTAAATCTTTTTGACTATTTTCCTTTTACCGAAGCTAAAACCGATATGAGACTTCGTAGAATCTCGTCTGTAACTTTCGAACCTCCAGCTTTAGGAACATATTTATTATCAATTGCTGGCTGGATGTTTAGTTATGTGTTTACAGAAAAGAATCGATTAAAATACTTACCATCGTTAATAGTTATATTTCTTGGCTTTATGTCAGGGTCAAGGGCCGCTTTTTTCATAATCCTAATACAGCTTCTAGTTGCAATAATATTCTTTATAAAACAAAGAAGTCGATCAAATAATATATATAAAATCTTTTTTGGCGTTTTCATATTTTCAGTGCTAACATTAGTATATTTTAATAAACCAATATTTGAGTATGTAAAAAAGGAAATCAATTCTTTTAAATTAGATGATTCAACGCACGCTCTTTCAAATAAATCTAGATTTGGAATTCAGCAAGCTATGCTTAGGGTTTTTAAAGAACATCCGATATCAGGGACAGGATACGGCCTTCAAGCCTTCGAATCAAGAAAAAAATATCCTGTATGGGCAAAGAAAAATAATTGGGAATTCAGGTTAAAATATCTAAATCAAAACGACAAAAGATTTCCCCCAGGATATAATATGTATTTAAGAATTCTTAGTGAAACCGGCCTAGTAGGACTTCTGTTTTTTGGACTAATAATCTTACAGATTTTTTTATGGTGTTATAATAACTTAAAGGCTAAAAACTCAATAGTTGCTTTTATAATTTTTATTTCAATGATAGGTTTTTCACTTAATTGGCTTAAAATGGATTCATTCAGAATTTACTTTTTTTGGTTATGTTTAGCTTTAATTTGGATTGTTGAATCTAGAAAAAAAATGCAAAATGAATAAAAGATTGATCATAACAATACCACATTATAACAATCCTGATGGCTTGAAAAGAACAATTAAGTCTATCAATGAAGAATTTAAAATTGACATAGTAATAACAGATGATGGAAGCTCAAACAAGTTTAACGAAAAAGTTATTAGATCATCTTACAAAAACAACGGTGATATATTCTTTCAATACCTAGATAAAAACTGTGGTGTTGGGATTGCTGCAAATAAGTGTTTGGACTTTGTAAAAAAGGATAGCTATAAATATGTGGCAAGACTTGATGCGGGTGATATTTGTCATAAAAATAAGTTTATAAAGCAATTAAATTTTTTAGAAAATAACAAAGAAATTAAATTAGTTGGAACATGGGCAAGAGTTATAGATACAAGCGGAGTGTTTTTATTTGATATTAAACACCCAACAACCCACAATCAGATTAAAAAATATATGTATTTGAATAGCATGTTTGTTAACCCCACAGTTGTTTTTGAAACATCTGTTTTAAAAGCTGTGACCCAGTACCCAATTCAATATAAACATGCAGCGCAGGATTACGCATTTTTTTTTAAAGTTATTCGGCAATTCAAATCTGCTAATCTGCCAGAGATTCTTTTAGACTACATAATAGATCAAGACTCTATTTCGACAAAAAAAAGAAAATTACAGGTAAAAAATAGAATTAAAATCATCATTGAAAATTTCAAGCCTGGATTTTATCCAGTTTATGGATTAATTAGAAGTTTGGTTTTATATTTTTTCTCCAGAAGCTCAACAACTTCGATCAAAAAAAGACTAAACTGATATGCGAATAAACTTAGTTAAAACATACAACTATTTAGCAGCTCTTATTTGCATAGCGATTCCATTTATGACATATGCCAAAGCTTTTGTTAACATATGTATGATATGTCTGTTTTTAATCTTTGTAATATCATTTAATAAACAAAAACTATATGAAATTGTCAGGCAGAAATACATCATAGCTTTTGCTGTTTTTCTTTTTTTCGTAGTCTCTTACTCCTTGCTAAACGGTTCTTTTTTTGTAGACTTTTCAGAGACTCGCAAACTGGCTCAAATAATTTTCTTGACTATTTTGTTCTCACTTGTAGAGGATAAGCGGTTTTTAATATATGGGTTTATTTTAGGGGTTTTTATAAGCACTCTAATTACAGATTTCAATATTATAAACTACTATATAAATTCATTTGACTTTTTAATTTCCAAGTCATCAGTTGAGGAATTATTTATTACTCAAAGATTATACCTGGGTATACTTGTTGTTATTTCAATTGTCTTATTATCGTTTTTATTTAACACCTTTAATACTAAAGAACAAAGAATTTTATACGCCATCCTCATTTTATACTTTGTTTTTACACTCTTTTTAATTTCATCCAGAAGTGCACTGCTAATTGCTTTTCTTCTTTTCATAACTGCAATTATATATAAATCAAAATCAATTTACACTCCAATCATAATGGCTGCTTCTTTGGCAATTTTCTCAATAATAATCATAACAAATAAAAATCTGTCAAATAGGTTTTTATATTCTGAAGATTCGGTCAGGAAATCCTTTGTGGAAAAAGTAAAAACTCATGAGCCCAGGTATGATATATGGAAGTTTTCTTTTGAAATATTCAATGAGCAAAATATAGCTTTATTGGGTATAGGGACATATAGAACACAAGAATTATTAGTAGCAAAGTATAGGTTAATGCCCATTGAGAAAAGAAGAAACTGGTTTATCGAAAGAAATTTTAACACCCACAATCAGTATGTTGATATTGTTTTATCCTTTGGATTCATTGGGCTGATTTTGTTCGTGATATTTCTCAAAGAAATCATTATGTTAAGCTTTAAGAATATATATTCTTTAAGCCTAATTTTAAGTTTAATACTTTTTTTAACCATTGAAAATTTATTTCACAGGCAGCTTGGTTCATTTATTTTTGCATTAATTCTAATCTTGGCGACACACATAACTAATTTAAAAGATGAAAAAGATATTAGTAGTTGATTGGCTTGAAAAATATGGAGGTGCTGAAAGGGTTTTAACAGCCTTAAATAGGCAATTTGATTTTGAAAAATGTTATACGCTTATTAACATAATGTCTAATAATGATCTAACAAAAGTTTTTCTAAACAAAAATGTTCAAATTATTGAATCTAACCTAAAATTTTTAAAGTCTAATTTTAGATACCTATTTTTTTTATTCCCTTATTTCATTTCAAAATTTGAAAATGATAAAGAAAATAAGTTGATTATATCTTCTTCATTTTCAGTTGCTAAAGGTTTTAAAAAGAAAACAGGTCAACTACATATTTGTTATTATCAGGCAAGAAACCAAAGGTATATTTGGGATAATGAAAAAATTTATTTTTTCAATTGGCAAAGGTTAATTTTGGCTCCCATTTTAAACATACTGCGCCGCATAGATATTAAACATTCAAAAAGACCAGACTATATAATTGCCAATTCTCATTTTGTAAAAAATTGGATAAAAAAAACATATAATCTTGACTCCACAGTTATATATCCACCAGTCGACACATCATTATTTAAGCTCGAAAAAAACAAGAAGGACTATTTTATAACTACAGCAAGATTAGAGCCCTATAAAAGAGTTGATTTATTGGTTAAGGCTTTTAATCAGTCAAAAGACACCTTATATATTGTCGGTGATGGATCAATGAAGAGTAGATTAGAAAGTACATCTGATTCAAACATCAAGTTTTTTGATTTTCTCGAACCGGATGAGGTAAAGCAATTAGTTAGTAAGGCAAAAGCATTTGTTCACGCGGGTATTGAAGATTTTGGAATAGCCCCTGTAGAGGCTCAATCAACAGGAACCCCGGTTATAGCCTATAACAAGGGTGGTCTTTCTGAAACAGTAGTTGAAGGAAAAACGGGGGTATTTTTTAATTCTCAGTCAGTTGAGGCAATTTTAGAAGCATTAACACGTTTTAAAAAAATTGAATTTGATTATGAGTTTATAAGTATGCATGCTGCTCAATTCTCAGAGAAAAATTTTGCAACGAATATTCGGAACTATATCGATTCAAAAATAAAAGAAAAAGTTTCCTAATGGTAAAAAAGTATGCGGGTAGATATTCAAAATATCTAAGACCAATTTCAATAATGTTTGATTTGTTGGTGGTTACTTCTTTTGTCTATTTGTTTTTGGATAAAAGTCTGCTTAAGGTCACCCCAATGCTTGTTTTTTCTTTTTCATGGATAATTTCAGCGTTTATAACAAAATTTTATGAAGTATACAGATTTACCAAATTAATCAAAATCATTTCATATATTTTTTATCAGCTGTTATTATTCTCAATTTTGGTTTTTGCTTTTTTTGGAGTTGTGCAAAACCCTAGCCCCGGACTATCTCAGACCTTGGTGTTTTTGTTGTATACATTTATTATAATTTCACTCTTTAAGTTTACGCTATTTTATGCTTTACAAAGCTATAGATTAGGGTTTGGCGGAAACTTTAGAAAGACTATAATAATAGGAAATGATGAGTCTGTAGCAGAATTGAAAGAGTTTTTTATTAATCAGAAGGAATTAGGTTATGAAAATAGAATGACATTTAAATTTAATAAGCCGTCAGATTTAAATCTGCAAGAGTGTTTTGATTTTATTATTTCCAGAAATATTGACGAAGTTTACTGCTCAGCAAGTGAATTAGATGAAAGTCAAATTAGCAGTTTAATTACATTTTGTGAAAATAATTTTAAAATTTTAAAATTTATTTCAAAAAGGGGTGGCTTATTGTCAAAAAAATTAAAAACTGACACATACGGTCTTTCAACAGTTCAATCATTAAGAGAAATGCCACTCTCTAACGACCTTAATACAATTTTAAAACGAACCTTTGATGTTATTTTCTCACTATTCGTAATTATTTTTTTACTGTCTTGGATTACTCCGATTATAGCTTTAATAATAAAAATTGAGAGCCGAGGCCCAGTGTTCTTTAAACAAACCAGAAATGGAATAAAGTTTAGAGAGTTTATTTGTTATAAATTTAGATCAATGATTGAAAACAACGACGCAGATATTCAGCAAGCAACAAAAAATGACAAGAGAGTAACCAAAATTGGAAAAATTTTAAGAAAAACAAGTCTTGACGAGCTTCCGCAGTTTTTTAATGTACTAATTGGTAATATGTCTGTTGTTGGGCCAAGGCCTCATATGATTAAAGAAAATGAGAGATATTCAAAGTCGGTTGATAAGTTTATGGTTCGCCATTTTGTAAAACCTGGTATTACAGGATTGGCTCAGGTAAAAGGATTTAGAGGAGAAGTTGAAACAGATGAAGATATAATAAACAGGGTAAAATATGACATCTATTATTTAGAAAACTGGTCTTTAATCTTGGATTTAAATATTGTATTTTTGACAACAATTAATTTTTTAACCGGCCAAAAGAAGGCATATTAAATTTTAAGACTTAATGAATGTATTAATACTGGGCTCGGGAGGTAGGGAGCATGCCTTTGCTTACAAGATCAAACAAAGTTCATTGTGTAAAAATTTATATGTAGCACCTGGGAATTCTGGAACAGGTGAAATAGCATCCAATTTAGAAATCAACGTGAATCAATTCGAACAAATAGTAGAGGCTATTAAAAATTTAAATATTTCATTAGTGGTAGTTGGTCCTGAAGTTCCTTTAGTAAATGGCTTAACAGATTTTATAAAAGGCTTTAGCGATTTGAAGGATATAATCGTAATTGGCCCAAACAAGCATGCTGCTCAGCTTGAGGGAAGTAAAGATTTTGCCAAGGATTTTTTAAATAGACATAATATTCCGACAGCTTCACACAAGACCTTTACCGATGAAAATATTAAAGATGCTTTCTCATATATTGATGAAATGAAATCCCCGTATGTTTTAAAGGCTGATGGGTTAGCAGCAGGCAAAGGGGTATTAATAATTAAAGATCCTGATGAAGCTAAAAAAGAGCTTGAAGAAATGCTGATAAATTCGAAATTTGGAGAAGCGAGTAAAAGTGTTGTTATTGAAGAATTCTTAGATGGCATCGAAGTAAGCTGCTTTGTTATTACTGACGGTAAAAATTACAAGTTGTTACCAAGTGCCAAGGATTATAAAAGGATAGGTGAAGGTGATACAGGCCTAAACACTGGGGGTATGGGCGCTGTTTCACCTCCAACTTTTTTGACAAAAGAGTTTATGGAAAAAGTTGAAAATCAGGTTATTAAGCCCACCGTTGAGGGGCTAAAAAAAGATAATATAAATTATCAAGGGTTTATATTTTTTGGGCTCATCAAGGTAAATGAAGAACCTTATGTTATCGAATATAATGTAAGAATGGGTGATCCTGAATCAGAGGTGGTATTACCAAGAATAAAATCTGATATTATGGAGATGTTTTTTTCAGTAGGTAAAGGAACTTTAAAAGACCACAAAATTATAATTGACAATAATAAGGCGGCAACTGTTTTTTTAGTTTCTGGCGGATACCCTGAGAAATATGAAAAAAATAAGGAAATTTTTGGCCTAGATTTAGTTCAAGACTCTATGGTTTTTCATGCTGGAGCCAAGTATGAAGATGGTAAACTCAAAACAAACGGAGGAAGAGTTGTCGCTGTTACTTCAAAAGCTAATACAATCGAAGAGGCATTAGAAATGTCTTATGATTCAATCAAAAAAATCAGCTTTGAAAAAATGAATTATCGAAAAGACATAGGATTTGACTTATAAATAGTCGTGAGCAGTAATGCTTGTGTCTTCTTCGTTATTGTCATCAAATTTTTTTAACTGAACCATCCAATAGCAAAAAGCGATAGTTCCAATCGCGGTAAATATCCATGCCATAATATTTGCTAGCCACCAGTTATAGTCGCCAACTTCTCTAAGCACGTCAAAGGGGATAAAAAAATAATTAACAAAAAGATTTTCAATTCCGTAAAATATCTCTTTCATTTCACATAATATATTTACTTTGCAAATATACAAATCTTTAAATGATAATAAGGTTTTTCAAATTCACAAAATTAGCTCAGGTAATAGTTGCAATGATTGTGTCATTCGTAATTATGCTAGCTTTAAAAAACCAATATTTTTTAATTACTGATTTAAGTTCTCAGCTAGGCATATATTTAATATTTTTTTTATCGCTCTTTATTATTTCAAAAAACACAATTTTAAAAACCAATCAATACATAGCTATTGGGCTAATACTATTTTCAGGAGTATATTTTAAAATGCCATTTGATTTAAAATTAACAGCGTCATACTTTTTTTTGTTGCTTTCCATTAGAAGAATTTACAGTCTAAAATCAAAAAAAAATATAAACAAGAAGTTATTCGACATCGGATTTTGGTTTTCTATTTCAACATTTTTACACGAAATAAATATTCTGTTTCTTATTACCATTTTGTCAGGATCTTATATGTTTTACAAATTAAACTTTGCAGGCTTTTTTAAAAT
>CETG01001856.1_pt1 | contig 11164 bp, 11 predicted proteins | sample 361471 | NCBI WGS metagenome assembly CETG01 (sample SAMEA2622696, study PRJEB7988) | marine metagenome | isolation source: saline water (ENVO:00002010), including | reverse complement strand
ACAATGCAAACGGCATTAAACGCCTTATCAGGTCATTACAAAACTTTTGCAAACAGACCTGTGCCCGAAAATCTTAAAGAAAGACTTAATAAAGAACTTTCCAAAGCAGAAAAGTTGGTTACTAGAGATAATTAAAGATAATCTTTAATTCATTTCTTTGACTCAGGGTGGGGCTATCTGCAAATGTTAATTCTTCGTAAAGTAGAGCGGTTTCGGGCCGATTTTTCTCCTTGGCAAATGTTGTAGTCATAGGCGCACAGTGGGGTGATGAAGGTAAAGGCAAAATCACCGATTTGCTAAGTCGCTCCGCTGACGTTGTTGTTCGCTATCAAGGTGGTGTTAATGCAGGCCATACAATTGTCGTGGAGGACAAAGTTCTCAAATTGCATCTAATTCCCTCTGGGATACTTTATCCAGAGACAATCTGTCTAATTGGATCTGGAACAGTTGTTGATCCGAAAGTGATGATTAAAGAGATAAGAATGCTTGAAGATAATGAAATAGATATCTCAGGATTAAAACTTGCTTCAACTGCTCATGTCACCATGCCTTATCATAGGGAGCTTGATATGGCAATGGAACAAAAAAGAGGTCTTCAAAAGATTGGGACAACTGGAAGAGGAATTGGGCCAACCTATGCTGATAAGTCCCAAAGAAACGGCATAAGAGTTATTGATCTGCTTAGCAGGGAAAAACTTGAGGAAAGATTAAAAGTTCCTCTAGCAGAGAAAAATGGATTACTTCAAAAAATATATGGAATTAAGCCATTACTCATGGATGAAATAGTTAATGAATACCTTGAATATGGCAACCAATTAAAAAAACATATTGTTGATTGCAACCGTACGATTCACAAAGCAGCTAAAAAGAAAAAAAATATTTTGTTTGAGGGAGCTCAAGGCACCCTATTAGACCTTGATCACGGAACATACCCGTATGTAACTTCCTCAAACCCTGTTTCAGGGGGAGCCTGTATTGGAGCAGGAGTAGGTCCAACCCTTATAGACAGGGTCATTGGTGTTGCCAAAGCCTACACAACAAGGGTTGGAGAAGGTCCATTCCCCACAGAATTGCAAGGAGAAATCAATGATAAACTTTGTGAAAGAGGAGGTGAGTTTGGGACTACCACTGGCAGGAGAAGGAGATGTGGTTGGTTTGATGGAGTTATTGGGAAATATGCTGTCGAAGTAAATGGATTGGACTGTTTAGCTATTACTAAATTGGATGTTTTAGATGAGCTAGATGAAATCCAGATATGTGTTTCTTATGAATTAAATGGCGAAAGAATAGATTATTTCCCAAGCAGTGTTGAAGATTTTGAAAAATGTACCCCAATTTTCAAAAAACTCCCTGGTTGGAAATGTTCTACAGAAAATTGCCGTCGACTTGAAGATTTACCTCCAGCTGCAATGAGTTATTTGAGATTTCTTGCTGAGTTAATGGAAGTTCCAATAGCAATAGTTTCTCTTGGTGCCAACAGAGATCAAACAATTGTGATTGAAGATCCCATTCACGGACCCAAAAGAGCTCTTCTCAATACATAAAAAAGAAGATCAAAAACTTTTATTTTTTAAATTGACTAAATGATAAACAAAACAAATAAAGTCACCCATGACTCTCTTGATGTTGTGGGTATTGGAAATGCAATTGTTGACGTAATAACTTCAACTGACTATTCATTCCTTGAAAGACTTTCTTTCAAAAAAGGGTCAATGACTTTGATAGATGAAACAAAAGCAGAGGAACTATACAAATTCAGCTCCAGCGAAAAGATGATTTCTGGGGGTTCTGTCGCAAATTCACTTGCATGCTTGACCCAACTAAGTAGCAAAGCAGCATTTATTGGAAGAGTAAAAAATGACAAACTAGGAAAAATTTTTACAGAAGAGATATCAAGTAGTGGGACTATCTTCAACACACCCCCGTCTCAAAATGGTCCATCAACTGCTCGATGTCTGATTTTTGTCACCCCAGATGCTCAAAGAACAATGTGTACTTATTTAGGAGCTTCAGTTCTTCTTGAGCCAAGCGATCTTGATTTATCTCTTGTTAGAGAAGCTAAAATTCTTTACCTAGAGGGATACCTCTGGGATAACCCTGCTGCTAAAAATGCATTTATTAAAGCTGCGGAAATAGCTAAAAATGCTAATAGAAAAGTTGCCTTATCTCTTTCTGATTCTTTTTGCGTGAGTAGGCATCGCGAAAGTTTTCTTAATCTGGTGGAGGAATATGTGGATATACTTTTTGCAAATGAAGAAGAGATAATATCTTTATATGAGGTTTCTAATCTAAATTTTGCTATAGATAAATTGAAAAAGAAATGTAAGTTAGCAGCAATAACTAGAGGCGTAAATGGTTCAGTTGTCATTTCAAATGACAAAGAAATAGCAATAGAACCTTTCATTTATGGTGAGGCTGTAGATACTACTGGAGCCGGAGATCTATATGCTGGTGGTTTCCTGAAAGGACTTTCAATGGATCTTGAGCCTCAAATATCTGCAAAGATTGGATCTATATGCGCAGGCCAAATTGTTACACAATTAGGTTCAAGATCAAAGATAAATCTTTTAGACTTAGTCAATAAAAATCTAAATGTCTGAACTTTTCTACTGAATTACAACGAAGATAACCATTGATAATAATCAATAGTTGAAGAGACAGGGAAACAAAGCAATTCAGGAATTGTATAACTGTGATTTATCGATATTTTTTTGCAAACCAATTCAACATTTTTTTTACTACATTTTATTATTATTTGTACTTCATTTTCCTTATTAATTTTACCCTCCCACCAAAAATGAGACTCGATATTTTTAAATGTAGCACATGCTATTAATCTTTCTTCTAAAAGTATTTTAGCTAATTTATGCGCACTGTTTTCATTGCGCTCAGTAGTTAATACCAAATAGATTTCTCGTGGCAAGTCCAAATTAATCATGTATTTTATCTAATTATATATTACATTAATAGATTTCAATTTATTATTTAATTTCTCATAACTGTTAATAGGATCTTTACCCTCACATTCAGAAGGCCTAGCCAGCATCCAAAGTTTTATTTTCATACTTGAGCAAATTTGATGCCATAAATTTTCAGTTGAACCACCTGATTGTCTACAAACTACACCATCAATATTCCATTTCCTAACAAGTGCTCTCTCAATATTTCCATTACTAGAAGCGGATGGATTTAGTACTGCAAAATTACTTTTTAAAATACAAGAAGATAAAGTCTTTCTAATACTATATGGATTAGCCAAAACTCTTGCATAAACTTTAGCTCCTGTACCTTGAATAGCAAAAATAGCTTCTTTTAAACTTCTTACACCAATTGCAAACAAAATAGATTTACTTTTCAAATTATAATTGCATAAATCACTAAAATTTTTAATAATATATGCTTTTGAGATATTATCTAATGACCTTTCATACCTAATAAAAGGCTGATCAAGTTCCTTGCATATTCGTGAAATCGCAGGCGTAATATTTACGGCAAATGGATGAGTTAGATCAATAACGCAATAAAATCCATTCTCCTTATTTCTTTTGTTTAAAATTATTTGCCGAATGTCCTCTTTTGAGCTCAGAGCACCAATTAATATTTTTTCTAGAGGAAGTTTTTCATAAGAAATAGATGCATTTTCTGAAACAACGCTAACTGTGACTTTCCATCCCTCTCTCAATAAATACTCTGCAAAAACATAACCTTCTGCTGTTCCTGTCAACAACCAAAGATGATGGTGGCATTTTTTCTTTATATCCATCAAGATAAGCCTCAATAACTAAAAAAAAAATGAACCACTGTATGCTTGAGGTTTTGGTTAAAAAGGCTCCAACAGTTAGGTTTACTCAAGATAACAAAACTCCAATAGCCGAAATAGAGGCTCAATTTGATAGTCTCCGTGCTGACGATCCTCCAGGAACAATCAAAGTAGTTGGCTGGGGAAAGCTAGCAGAAGATCTAAAAAACAAAGTTAAAGTAAATTCTAAAATAATCATAGAAGGTAGATTGAGAATGAATTCGGTACCCCGCCCCGATGGATCTAAAGAAAAACAAGCTGAATTTACACTTTCTAGGATCCACCCTTTCTCGGCAAATGAAACTATTTCAACTTCCTCAAATAACGAATCAGGTAAAATGAACAATTATTCATCTTCCGCAGAAAGCGAAGGAGTTAAATGGGATAGTTCACCACTAATACCAGATACAGATGACATACCCTTCTAAGTTAGATCAAGAATTTTCTTCTATGTACTCTGCCGTTCTTGTTAGAAGTTGACCAAGTTCTCTCTCCAATGCCGCCAAATCAGGTCTAAATTCAGGCCATTTACCTCCATCTAATTGCTGAAGGATCCAAGATCTATCATTGTTTAACTTTTCTACCAGTTTAATCAAATCAGAAGATTCTTTTTTGTGTGAGGCCATAAGACTGTCTCCTTTAAACACATCTTCACCAGATTTTAGTCAGAATTACAATCATGAATAAATTTCTTTCACCTGGGAACCTCATTACTATTGGAGGTGCATCACTTTCTTTAATTGGCTTAACAGCTTATTTTACCGATGCCACAAACCTGAGTGTTCCAACTTTCTTTTATGGAGTACCTATTTTTCTAATTGGTATCTCACTTAAAACAACTGAAGTTCCTCCTGCCCTAAGAAAAGTTCCTGCCACTAAATTTGCCTCCGAAAGAAACAAAAGTCCAAAAGAGCTTGATAATTTAATAAAAGATGTAACCAGATGGCGGTATGGACAATCGTGCCAACTTGAGTCTTCTCTAAGAGTTTTAAAACTTTGGGACATCGATAGTCCTCCACAACTTCTAGAAATTGAAGAATTAGTGAAAGATGGTGATTATGGAATTCGAATGAGATTTCAAATGGCTGGAGTTCCATTAGAAAGATGGAATGCTCAAAAAGAACGTTTAGGAAGATTTTTTGCCAAAGGTTTAAAAGCTGAATTATTTTGTCCAAATCCAGGCGAAATAGATTTAACCCTCCTCCCGCAAAAAGAGGAAGAAATCAAATAAATACAATGAAAAGAATAGATCAAGAAAACAACCAAAAGAAAAGCTATACTGATAACGACTCGATGAGAGTCTCTGTTCTTAGCGAAGCACTTCCCTATATACAGCGTTTTGCTGATAAAAGGATTGTAATTAAATATGGCGGCTCCGCCATGGTTGACAAAAATCTTCAGGATGCAGTCCTAAGAGATATTGCTCTTCTTTCTTGTGTTGGCGTACAAATTGTAGTCGTCCATGGTGGAGGTCCTGAAATCAATCAATGGCTAAAAAGACTAGGAATTAAACCAGTTTTTCTTGATGGCTTACGTGTCACAGACAAAGAGACTATGGACGTTGTTGAGATGGTTCTTGCTGGGAGAGTCAATAAGCAAATCGTAAGTGGAATTAATAACCACGGTAGCCTAGCTATTGGATTATGCGGAATAGATGGGAAACTAATTGAAGCTCGAACTCACGGTAGTGGGAGTCATGGCCTTGTTGGCGAAGTTGCGAAAGTAAATACAAAAGTTTTGGATCCACTTCTTGAGAAAGGTTATGTTCCAGTCATCTCGAGTATTGCGAATTCTGTTGATAGTAGGTCTCACAATATTAACGCCGATACTGTTGCTGGAGAACTCGCAGCGGCTTTAGGAGCCGAAAAATTAATTCTATTAACAGATACTCCCGGGATTTTAAAAAATGAAAATGATGCTTCGTCTTTAATAGAAAAAATACGTCTCTCAGAGGCAAGAATTCTAATTGAAGAAGGCATAGTCAAAGGAGGAATGCGACCAAAAGTTGAATGTTGCATTCGCTCTCTCGCACAAGGTGTCAATGCTGCACACATCATTGATGGAAGGACTCCTCATGCTCTCCTTTTAGAAGTTTTTACCGATGCTGGCATTGGAACAATGGTTATGGGCAGAGGTTAAAGGGGTGGATTCAGCTTCGGCCATAAAAGCTGCTGAGGCTGCCCTTGATAAAGGCAATTATGGTTTTTGCATTAACATCATTGAACCATTGCTTTTATCCTTTCCTGCAGATACAAAAACAGGAGCTCAACTTAGGCTACTTAAAATCACTGCCCACATGGGTAGAGGCGATGAGCAAAAAGCAATTGATATTTGTCGATCACTAGTCAATAATAAAGAGACAATCATTCGTCAACAATCGAAACAACTACTTTCAATACTTGATGCACCTTCTTTGCCTAGACCAACAAACTGGTCTGTAGAAATACCAAAAATAGAGATAGACCCAACTCTAAAATCATCATCTAAACAAAAGAAAAAACAAAAAGAAAAAATCTCTTACCCTCCAACAGGTCCAACAAAAAATCTTGACTTGGGATTTTCGATTATAACTTTAGTGAGTATCGTATTAATCACTTTTTTTTTGAGTGGCTGCGTTAAGATATCAACAAACCTGAGTATTACTAGTTCAGATCGACTAAATCTTTCACTAAATATAGATAGCAACTCTGGTCAATTAATTCCATTTCAATTAGAATTTGAAAAAAAGATTGCCCAAAGCAAAAACACACTAAAGCTAAAAAAAGAAGGAAGTTATCAGCATTTTGAATCTTCAACAATTCGCTTTGAAGAGGCCAAGGAATTACTTCAACAAATAACCCTTTCAGCTTCGAAAGCAAGCGGGTTAAATCTTAAAAGCCCTGAAATAACTATTGATAATGAGAACTGGATCATTGGGACAAAGCAAAACTTAACTTTTTATTATGACTTAAGTGAGCTTTATAAAATTCCAGGATTAAAAATAAACCTAATACTTGAGAATATAGAAAATAAAAAAGATCTCAAAACAGAACCTTTGAAAGCAACTTTTAAAGAAGGCTTAGTATCTTTTCCACTACAAATTGGTGACACTAACAGGCTAAATATTTCGTATTGGAAATGGAATAAAATCTCAATTGGAATTATCTTGATAGTTTTTATAACATTACTAAGTATTTCACTTCAAGCATTCCGTCTGAAAATGGGATTTGGTTTTCCTGAGCTACCACCTTAAATAACGGCTCAAAATTGTAGCGGGTCTGGATCAATAGATAAATTTACTCCTTTTGGCAAATCTTCCCATAAATCAGATCCGTAAGGAAGTGGTATTTTACTCGACTCAGGTCCATACAAGAGCAATTGCCAACGACTTTTACCAGCGACTCTCTCAACCAATGAAGGTACTGGCCCTACTAGAGTCCAACCTGCTTGTATACAAGCATTACGAATCTTTGACGCAACATTAAATGCACCATTTGCAGTTGATTCTGAGGATTCACTGGACAATCTCAATAGGCACGCTCGGCAATAAGGGAACATACCTGCTTCTTTTCTAACTTTTGCTTCTTTCTTGAGAAACTCTTCATAACTCCCCTCAATCAAATGAAGAATCACCGGATGATCAGGACAATAAGTTTGCATTACAACCTTTCCAGAATGCTCACCCCGACCAGCACGACCAGCTAATTGCATAAAAAGTTGAAGGGTTTCTTCCGTAGCCATCAAATCAGGTCGATACAATAACCCATCTGCTGCTAAGACCACAGCAAGGGTTACTTTTGGGAGATCCATCCCTTTAGAAAGCATCTGAGTACCAACTAAAATATCTGCCTCACCAGCAGCAAACTTTTCTAATAAAAGTCTGTGACCATCACGACCTCTGGTTGTATCTTTGTCAAATCTTAACAACTTGATCCCTTCTAATTCACGTTCTAAATGATCGATAACTCTCTGAGTCCCAGTGCCAAAAGGTTTAAAAGCACTTGAGCCACATACCCCACATCTATCATTAACTTTCGAACGAAAGTCACACCAATGGCAACGTAACCATTGGCTAGCCTCTTTGGAACGATGAACAGTTAATGCAACATCACAATTTGGACATTGAACAACCTCACCGCAACTACGACAACTTAAAAAACTACTATAGCCACGTCTAGGTACTAAAATAACTGCTTGATTTTGATTCTTTTTTAAATCTAAAAGTTCTTTTTTTAAATATCTACTAATTAAACTCCGATTACCAATAGCCAATTCCTCACGCATATCTATAACATTAACCATAGGTAATTTACGATTTAAAATTCTTTGATTTAATTTTGCTAATTTAATTTCTCCCTTTGGCTCTATTTTTCTCCAGACATTCAAAGATGGAGTTGCCGTTCCAAGTATTACCTTAGCTCCAAACTTATTTCCTCTATGTATTGCCAAATCTCGAGCATGATAACAAGGCATTGGTGACTCCTGCTTATATGAGCTATCATGTTCTTCATCAAGAGCTATCAAGCCCAAATTAGATAATGGAAGGAAGATAGCTGACCGAGTTCCAATAAAAATGCTTGGAGTTGATGAATCTAGAGATCTCTTCCATGTCTGCACTTTCTCTTTGTTTGAGCAATTACTATGATATTCATAAACATTTGATCCAAATCTCTTCTTGAAACGATCAACTAATTGTGGTACCAATCCAATTTCAGGCGTAAGTATTAGACAATGTCTACCTAATGACAACTCACAAGCTACAATTTGGAGATAGACTTCCGTCTTACCAGACCCCGTAACACCCCAAAGAAGAAGAACTGATCCCTTCTTAAGAGATTCATATTTTTCAATAGCTAATTGTTGCTCTGATGTCAGAGATTGAGGCTTCTCAATCTCTGACACTTCATATTTTATTGATTCCTCCTCAACTAAATCATATGAAGAGAGAAGACGTTTTTCTCGTTTCCCACAACCAGTTTTAATGAAATTTTTGATTACCACTGAAGAAAATCCATCAGCTTCTAAATCTTTTTGCCATTTCCCTCCTCCATTTAAAGTTAGAGTTTTCTTCAATTCAATCTGCCTTTTTGATATCTTTCCATCAAAAACATCATTGGACAGTTTTATCCACCACAATTTTTTAGGCCTATTTGATAATCTTGCTTTACCTAACCAACCTGGTGGCAATGCAGACTTGAGCATTTGAAAATGACTTACATACAAGTCAAAAGAAATTTCTTTTAACCACTCTGTCCACTCTTTTTCTATTGCTGCTTTTTGAATCAAAGACTCAATATTATTTAAATCTTTAATTAAATTAATTTTTAGTCTTTTTCTCTTTTTGACTACCAAACCCTGCATAATGCGTCCTTTTAAACGCACTGATACAACATCACCTAAATCAATATCTAACTCATTTCCATCTTGGTACGAAAAACATCTTCCCTCTCTCCCTACATGTAACCAAACATCAAATTCATAGGGAGTCATATTATTCCAAAATACTTGCCGACTTCAAAAAATTTTCTTAACATTAGATTGTTAACAGTGATAAAGCTGTTGTGGAACTTGCAAGGTTCCACCCAGAGGGAAGACTAGAAGCTTTGCTCAGAATGGGAATAATCCTATTCTTAAGCATGCCGGTCTGAGGCATCCCCTGACATACTTGCTTACACATTGATTTCATTCTTCAACAAAACATCTTTAAATACTTTTTAAGTCCTTATTGACAGCATGTGATTTTTCGCAAGATTCAACACGGTTAAGGGCAATGTCAAACTAGAGTGTTTTTGTTGCAATTTTAAAATTTAAATAGTTTTTCCTTAAATATTTAAATCTAGGAGATTCTGTCCATTCTAGTTCTTGGGTAATGAAATGAGCTCTGCAACAGACAAAAAATCATCTATCGAGAAAGTTTCTTCTAAGCCAAGAAAGAAGTTAAACGACTCATCTATTAAGCAAAAAGCAAAAATCAATTCCAAAAAAATCAAAAAAACAGCTGCAAAAGTAACCGTGACTAAAGAAACACCAACTCTCCCAGAATCAGCACCAACCGATCTAAAAATTGATTTAGATCTTGAGGCAGATAAATTAATTGCTGAAGCCAATACCGTCAACGAACCAGAAATTGATATTGATGACAATGCCTCTATGTTATCCAGCGCTCAAGAAGCCGCTGCCAAAGCTTTAGCAAGCATCAAAATTGGTCCGAAAGGGGTTTACACAGAAGATTCAATTAGAGTTTATCTTCAAGAAATAGGACGTATACGTTTGCTGAGGCCAGATGAAGAAATCGAATTAGCTAGAAAGATAGCTGATCTTCTTCAATTAGAAGAAGAAGCTGCGCAATTTGAAAGTGAAAATGGTCATTTCCCATCAGTTAAAGAATGGGCTGCAATCGCTGAAATGCCATTGACTCGTTTCCGAAGAAGATTAATGCTTGGAAGGCGAGCAAAAGAGAAAATGGTTCAGTCTAATCTTCGACTAGTAGTTTCAATTGCTAAAAAATATATGAATAGAGGCTTATCGTTTCAAGACCTTATCCAAGAAGGAAGTCTAGGACTGATTCGTGCTGCAGAAAAATTTGACCACGAAAAAGGTTATAAGTTCTCAACTTATGCAACTTGGTGGATTAGGCAGGCTATTACAAGAGCGATTGCAGATCAAAGTAGAACGATTCGCTTACCTGTTCACTTATACGAAACTATTTCACGTATCAAAAAAACAACCAAAGTTCTAAGTCAAGAGTTTGGAAGGAAACCAACTGAGGAAGAAATTGCTGAAAGCATGGAAATGACCATTGAGAAACTTAGATTTATTGCAAAAAGTGCTCAACTTCCAATTTCTTTAGAAACACCTATTGGCAAAGAGGAAGACTCGAGACTTGGTGATTTTATTGAAGCAGATATTGAAAACCCCGAACAAGACGTTGCTAAAACACTTTTGAGAGAGGACTTAGAGGGTGTTTTAGCTACTTTAAGTCCCAGAGAACGAGATGTTCTTAGACTTCGCTATGGTTTAGATGATGGAAGAATGAAAACACTTGAAGAGATTGGACAAATTTTCGATGTCACTAGAGAAAGAATAAGGCAAATTGAAGCCAAGGCTCTTAGAAAACTTCGTCATCCAAATAGAAATGGTGTACTCAAGGAATACATCAAATTAAATTAAAAAAATCTTAAAAATTATTATTACTTTAACTAACTAAGGAGTAAAAATAAAAAACGGATTATCCTTTCCAATGCACATTAATCTTATTAAATTATTTTCCAAGAATCTAAATTTGGTAAGGTTGATTGATTAATGTAAAGGAATAGAAAATACTTTCAAATGACACTGAACCAACTGCGCATCGCCTCTCGCCGAAGCCAGCTGGCCATGGTTCAA
>CETG01191808.1_pt1 | contig 11172 bp, 12 predicted proteins | sample 361471 | NCBI WGS metagenome assembly CETG01 (sample SAMEA2622696, study PRJEB7988) | marine metagenome | isolation source: saline water (ENVO:00002010), including | reverse complement strand
GACTCAAGATATTTTGGACCAGTAGATATCGACGATATTGTTGGACGGGCTTTCATTAGAATTTGGCCATTGGGAAGCCTTAAACTTTTGTAGGATTGTTGTGAAACAGGCACATTTGGGTACTCTTTAAATGTGTTCAACATAGGCGGCGGCGAGCTTCTGATCATCATTCTGGTGATTGTAATTTTTATTGGCCCTTCTAAACTTCCCGAAGTTGCCAACACTTTGGGAAAACTATCGGCAACGATTCGTCGCTTTAATCAAAGCTTTCAAGATGAGATCAGGAATTCCTTTGATGACCCGATTGAAGAAGCAGCTCGTAAAAGAGGTAAAGAGCTCATACGAGAGGAATCAAACGAGATTGACAAATCTTCAAGCATTGGTTCAGTTTCAAAGCCGGTAACTGGAGAGTCAGATGCTGACGAAGAAAAATAATCCTGAAGGACGAATGAGATTCCTTGAACATCTAGGTGAGCTGCGGACAAGAATAATTCGTACTCTCATAGCGATAGCGTTCGCTGGAGTGGCCGGCTGGATTCTTTACCCATTAATACTAGATTTTATTTTGCAACCCTATTGCGACACCCTAGATAGAGATTGCACACTTCGCGTTGATGAACCCTTAGAGGGCTTAAACACCCGCTTTATGGTCGCTGCCTATTCCGGTATCATCCTTGCCTTTCCAGTTATATTATGGCAATTTTGGAAATTCATCAGTCCTGGTTTGCATCGTAATGAAAAGCGTCACGGCATAATAATGGTCGGTTTCGGTGCATCACTGTTCGCGTTCGGCTGCTACCTGGCTTTTGCGACGCTTCCCAGAGCATTAAGTTTCCTAGTAACAATTGGCGGCACTGACCTCGTTACAGAGTTTAGAGCAAAGGCCTACATCACGTTCATCATAAAAATGATGCTTGCTTTTGGTATTGGATTTCAACTCCCTGTCGTTCTAATCACATTGCAACGTTTGAGTCTGCTTCAATATGAGACATTAAGACGACAGTGGCGCTATGCAGTTGTCATAATTGTTATTGTCGTAGCTGTCATAACGCCAAGTGGCGATCCAATCTCACTACTCGCTTTGGCAATACCAATGTATGCGCTGTACGAATTCTCAATACTTTACGGTTGGTTAAGAAAGAGAAAACTCATAAAAGCGAAATCTTATGCCTGAACTCAACAACAAAGCTGACTACCTTAAGAACTGGCAATTCCTGACTAGAATATCTCCTACGTTAAAAGTTGCTTCGAATGAACGGGAAATAATTGCACTCTATGAAAGCGGAGAAAGTTTAATCGGACTTCAAGGTGGTGATCTATACGAATCCCTTGGCGGTAGAGGAGCGGGTGAGATACAAAGTGACAAGGACACTGTCGGCTTAAAATTAGACCTAGGGCAGGTTGTCATTGGTCAATCAAGCTATCTATTTGCCAGTTATTGCAAGATATCAAAGCCACTGAAACCTTGGTCCACGATTTGGGCAATCAATTCACCAATCATCGGCCACAGACGGATCTCACCCAAGAGTCACCCAGCAGATGGGTTGTTAGACATTGTCGAATTCTCCCTCTCGTTCCGCCAATCCTTGAAGGCATATAAACGTTCTACGAGTGGAGATCACCTCCCGCATCCGCACATTAAAACGTCTAAGAAAAGAACATACACGATCAATGCAAGAGGTACAGGAAGAGTTGTTATCGACGGAAAAAAAATAACGTACAGTAAAGAAGCCTCTGTCTCAGTCATCCCTCACGCGATCGCTGTTGTACTGCTTTAATAATAATTTTGCCCCCTCCACATATTTGATCTAGAAAAAGCCTAATCTCAGATGTCGTGAGTGTTTACATTGCCGAAGACTGGACAACAGAAGAATCCGACGTTCTTCGGAGATACTTCACGAATCTTGACCAGCCAGTCTTTGCTCTTGTCAATCTGCCAGAAGTCGTTAAGGGAGCTCTATTTGCTCGATACAGTCGTTCGGCAAAAAGTTTACGGCGTCTCTTCCTGGACGAATTTCTAGGGGATTTAGATATCTCCGGTGATGCCTCTATTGACGCTACTATCGGTCTCGAACATGCTGAGAAACTTTATCACAGGATATTTTTTGAATACGGCGACGATTCCGTTGCTCAATTAGGCGGTGTGCATTTAGCATGTGAACAAGCTTCAAATCTCCTTACCAAAGTACTTGAATGGGGAAGATTGATGAGTTACCTTGAGCAATCCACCCGCTACATTTCATATGACTCGCGCTTCGGTGGCAGATATAGGTATTACCGAGATCCCGAAATCATGGAATCCAGCTTTGGTGCCAGATACATAGGCGATATGGATCGCATATTTGATACCTATGCCCATCTCGTTCCTCAAATGCAGGATTTCGTTCGAGAGCAATTCCCTAAACACCCTGATGACGGTGACTTTGTCTACCGGCAAGCTGTAAAGGCAAAAGCTTTTGATGCTCTTCGGGGACTTTTGCCTGCGGCTTCTCTATCAAATGTGGGAATTTATGGAACAGGTCAGGCATATGAAGCACTACTCCTTAGAATGAGATCACACCCTTTGCCTGAGTCTAGATACTATGCAGACCTTATGCTTCGGGAGTTAAGGAAAGTAATTCCATCTTTTCTTGAAAGAGTAGACAGAGAGGACAGGGGGATAGTTTGGAGCGAATACTTGCAGGAGACACGTGAAGACACTGCGGACGTAGTAGCAGCATTATTTCCTGAAGGATCAATTGTCGATCCTTCTCCGACCGTCAGACTTGTAGATTTTGATCCAGAGGGCGAAGTAAAAATGATTGCTTCGATGATGTACCCCCATTCAACAATGTCAGAGGACCAACTCGAAAGACGTGTAGCTGGGATGAACCACGAAGATCGAATGGCTGTTGCCAGAGCGTATGTGGGCGATAGACGTAACAGGCGACATAAACCAGGTCGCGCTCTTGAGCGTCCATTTTATAGATTTGACGTACTAGTGGATTATGGTGCTTTTAGAGATCTCCAACGGCATCGAATGTTATCAATGGACTGGCAGAACCTCAGCCCTCATCATGGCTACATATCTTCACCATTAGTGAACGCAGCAGGTATGAGCTCAGTCTACGAGGAGGCTATGGAGCGTTCTGCAGCGCTATACGACTTGCTAGTTGATGATTTCCCTGATCAGGCCTCTTATGCCATAAATTTGGCATATAAAATAAGATTCAATATGAACATAAACGCCAGATCAGCCATGCATTTAATTGAACTTAGAACAACACCCCAAGGACACCCCTCGTATCGTGAAGTGGGACAAGAAATGCATAGGCTAATAGCTGAAGAAGCTGGGCATTCCGTAATCTCCGAAATGATGAAATTCGTCGACCACACGGATGAAACTGATCTTGAGAGACTCCAAAGTGAACGAAGAGCGCAAGAAAAGCGACAGTCAACAGAATAAAACTTGTAATTAACACCCCTATTGGCGATAAAAGCTCTATAGTCCTCGTTGAATAGCCTATTTTTAAGGAAGTAAGGTGGCTGAAGAAAAATCTGAACTTGAAGAAGAATACGAAGACGCTGAAGCTGATCTTGAGGGTGTCGACCCAGAAGACGACGCAATTGAAGACGTGGAAGACGGTGAGGTATTTGATGATGACGACGAAGAATTTGAAGAAGATGCTTCTTTAGAAGAAGTTGCGGAATCAGAAGAGGATGACGAAGATGATGAAGTAGAGGCCGATCTCTCGGCCATTCTTCAGGAGAGGATCGCAGCCGATGACGACGAGGATAACGAGGAGAGTGACGAGTCTCAAACAAACGCAAGCGAAAATTCAGATTCGGATGAACTTATGTCGGCCAAAGATGATGAAGTCCTGTGCCAGAGTTGCTTTACCCTAGTCTCTCAAAAAGCAATAGATAAAGAAGGAGCTTGCCCAAACTGCGGTGCAGAAATGTAATGCAGAAAGAGGAATCTATATATGTCTGGATTTGAGTCAGCTCGGTTTGCAGTCAAAGAGGACTATGAAGACTTTGAAAAACTTTTTTTAGCATCGCGAAATGAAGCTTGTACATATAAAGCTGCAGATATCTGGCTTGCACTCGAAGCTTTAGAGGGCCCCCCTTTTCAAATTTTCACCGACTACATAGAGTCAAAGAATAAAACTATTCTCATAGGCGAATTCGATGAGGTTCCGGTTGGATTCATGCTTATCCACCTATTTTCACTAGGCAACGATCTTGCTGCGCGTGTTGACGAAGTCTTCGTACATGGCGATGTACGTGAGGTTGGGGTAGGAGAGCATTTAATGAATGCTGCTATTGACTGGGCAAAAGTTAACGAAGCTCAGCAATTATTGGGTAGGACTTTCCCCGGAGATAGACACATGAAGAATTTTTATGAGAGATTTAAAGTAACTGCTAGATTAATTGAAGTTTCGAAAAAGCTTTATTAAGTCAGAGAAAAGAGCTTTGAAATCTGAGGTATCCGCTCTTCGTGTTTTTTGATGCTCTGGTTAAGCTCTTCAGAGATCTCTGTCGGTAGCCCCACTGGAACAACCTTCTGGCGAACTGGTGAAAACGCGACAGCTTCGGCAACAATTGACCATCGATAAGCGGTAGCTTCAGCATTCAGCGCTTTATTGGCTTGCTCTATAAGGCTATTCGTTACAGCCTCTGGGAGTTGCGCACCAGCTTTAGGAGAGCGAGAGCTTAGATTGAGAGCTCGAACTGTCTTGTCCTCTTTGAGCGCTTCCTCAATAGAGTTAAGCCATTTCTTGTGATCTTGATCAATCCGTTCATTGAGTTTCAATTCGAGTCTCTCTTTAACCGCTATTGATTCCGTTGACTTAGCCCATCGACCTGATGAGGCGACCACTGATCTGAAGTCTTGAAGGTCAATACTCTCAAGATTATTTTCAATTGCTGCGGCTTTATCCATCCACTCAGCCATCTTTAGTTGCTGATTTAAATTTTCAGCATAATCAAGTAAAGCATCAGGAAAGCCTTCGGGTAACTCCATCTTTTCAATAGTTTTACGTAAATTTGGAATAGTGCTACCGGAAAGCTCTTTGGCTAGTGGCTTATGCAGTTCAGGGAGAGATTCAATGTATTCATTACGATACTTTTTGGAAGGCTTAAGTCGCTTACCTCTGGGGCTTCGATAGGGCTTCCTACCTTTTCTTTCAGGTTTAGATTTTGGGCTTCTTTGTTGTTTTCTCTCTTTAGCTTGCCTATTTCTTGCCCCATCTCTCACATCTTTTCGGCGTTTACGTTTACCGCCCTTTTTAACCAAGGAAGTGGTTACACCTGCAGTTTCTTTTCCTGTACCAAATAGCTCTAAAAGTTCAGGCCCGTCTTTCTTAATCTTTTGGGGGAGAACAGCTGTTATTTCAATCCCGTCTATCATGAAGTCTGCTTCTACCTTGAGAACATCGCCAATAGCCACATCTGCTGGAAGGAGTGAGGCTTTTATGGTTCCTTTAGGCTCCTTGGCGCCAGCGGAGCGCCAAGTGTAGGAAGAGTTCGGCGTCTGACTTGTTATTTCTATATCCAACCGATTTGGCATGGAACGAATGGTATCCGTTTAGATGACATCTGACACACTCCTGACACGAGATATCCTTATGCTGTATAGTTAAAAGAAACAATAGGGGAGCTTGGTAACAGGCTGAGAATGCGAAGGCAGACCCTCGAACCTGATCTGGGTAATTCCAGCGGAGGAAATCATGAAATTTATCTATAATTTATTAAAGATTACTGTTCTAGCATCAGTAATTGTGTTTTCATTAGCAAGCTGTTCAAATGACAACGACGAAGCCACCGGCGACCAAAACAACCAAAGCTGTCTTGATGATTCAGGACTGAGCGAATTTGCACTGACTGACGAAGCTAAAAACTCAGTTCGGGGAGAGTCAATAGACCTAGTAGTGTACGATGCATTTCTAGCACCCGAAGGTGCTTTCGAGCGTTTCAAAGATGAAACAGGTATAACGGTTAATATTCTCACGACAGCTGATACTGGAACTATGGTTTCTCAAGCCGTACTGACAAGCGGTAATCCAGTGGGGGACGTCATGTTTGGCATAGATAACACTTTCCTCTGTAAGGCATTAAATAACGATGTATTCCTTCCATACATACCGAGCACATGGGACGAACTGTCAGACTCTCTAAAACTAGACAAAATCGGAAGGGTAACTCCGGTAGATTACGGCGACATATGCCTCAATTACTGGAAAGGTCATTTTGAAGCGCCTCCATCGACCATTGCAGATCTAACTGATTCAAGATTTTCAAGCGAATTCGTTACCCAGAATCCCGAAACCTCTGCTCCCGGAATGGGATTCTTACTATCCTCAATCGCAGTTTTTGGTGACGATTGGGAGAACTTCTGGACAGAACTTCGAGCTAACGATGTCGCAATTCGTTCGGGCTGGAGTGAAGCATATTACGAAGACTTTTACAGTAAAGAAAGAAATATAGTAACGAGCTACGCAACAAGCCCTGTTGCAGAATATATTTTTGCCGACCCTCCTGTTGAGTCGCCACCAACAGCAATAATTCCTGATTCTTGTTTTAGGTCCGTTGAATTCACAGGAATACTTAGAGGCACTAACAGTCCCGCAGCATCTGCACTTCTTGTTGATTTCCTAACATCTGTTTACTTTCAAGAGCTCATACCCGAAACGAATTTTGTCCTTCCGGCAAATGAAAATGCTGAGCTCCCAGAAGTATTCAATCTATTCCTTATGGAAATACCAAACGCCGTTACGATTTCACCAGACCTTATTGATACTAATCGAAATATTTGGACAGAGCGTTGGACAGAACTCGTACTTCGTTAATGGCTAGTATATGAAATCTCGTGTATTTACGAGGTCAAATAGAGCAAATGCAATAGCAACACTCGCGTTATTAGCTTTCTATCTAATTTTTTTCTTCTATCCCATAGGAAAAATACTGTCTATGGGATTCAGCCTCTCTTCTTTTGAGCAAACTTTTACCTCAGTATCCGTGCGTAAAGCACTTTGGTTTACGATATGGCAAGCAACAGTCTCCGCTGCTTTGTCTGTTGCAATAGGGCTGTGCATATCCAGTGTATTTGTAAAGTCAGAATTCAGATTCAAACGGCTCCTTGAGGGTTTGACTTTCATACCTTTCGTTATGCCAACGGTCGTTGTAGCATCTGCATTCATTTCAGTAAACGAACTGCTAAAACTTGATGGCACACCATTAAATCTGCAGGGAAGTGCTTTGGGAATAATCGTGGCACATATTTTTTTTAATACTTCAATAGTCGTTCGAACGTTAACAAGCACATGGCCCATGATTGATTTTGAATCAGAACAAGCCGCCCAAACCCTAGGCGCCAGCAAACTTAGAATATTCTTCCAGATAACTTTGCCCCAACTCAAATCTGGATTGATGTCAGCAGGATCGTTAGCATTTCTATTCACATTTACCTCATTTGGAGTAATCCTAATTCTTGGAGGTTTAGGAAAAACGACCATTGAGACAGAAATTTGGCGCTATGCGACACAACGAACTGAATTTGAAACTGCTGCAGTATTAGGCATAGTCCAACTTCTAGTAGTGGTGGCAATGCTTACATTAAATAACAAGTTTTTGACGACTGATAGCAGAAATACCAATCTTCGATCAAATGTTCAATACGCGCACCCAGTCTCAAAATTTCGCAAATCAGCCAATAGCTTATTCATCCTAATGTTTTTTGGGTTTCCCTTCCTTGTCTTGCTTGAGCGATCACTCAGCACACCAACCGGTCACTCCTTTCTCTATTACAAGCAGATTTTTTGGGAAAACTCCAACGAACGGTTTGCCATATTTGGTACTAGGAAAGCTATTTTGAATTCTCTGATATGGGGGTCACTGGCAATGGTAATAGCGACTGTCGTGGGCTTAATTGCAGCTTACTTATTAACAAGTAAGTCAAAATCTATTTCTCAATACGCTGGAGTTTTTCTCCTACTTCCTTTGGGAGCATCAGGTGTCTTACTTGGATTTGGAATTCTGGTTTCCCTCAACACCGGACTTTTCGATTTCCGATCTGAGTGGTGGATTGTTCCAGTCGCTCAAGGTTTACTTGGTGTCGGAATAGTTGCAAGAATTAGCTCTAACGCAATAAAGAAAATTGATCCGACTATCAGGCATGCCGCATCAACCTTAGGTGCCTCTTCACTTCTCATTTGGAGAAAAATCGATTATCCAATCATAGCAAAAGCAGTTATTGCTGGATCAGCATTTTCCTTTGCGCTAGCACTTGGCGAATTTGGAGCGACATCGTTTCTTGTACGCCCGCAGCGACCAACAATTCCTACAACAATCTTTAATCTTTTAGGACGTCCGGGTTCGTCTACTTTCGGACAAGCCATGGCTTTAAGTGTAATTCTTGCAGTGATAACTTGGTTTGTAGTTTCATTGCTTGACAGATCAGGATCGTTATCAACTAATGACTTTTAATGGATTAGAAATATCTGAACTCTCTGCCCAACTTGGCGGGAAAAGCGTGCTCCAATCGATCAGTTTCACTCTCCAAGAAGGTAAGGTTTTAGCTGTCTTAGGGCCCAGTGGGTGCGGCAAGAGCACTCTTTTGAAAGTAATAGCTGGAATCCTAACCCCGACCGATGGGGAAATTTTTTGGAACTCAGTTGATATCTTAAAGACGCCGGCCCACAAACGGGGAATAGGGCTAATGTTTCAAAATAATGCCCTTTTCCCACACATGAGCGTACATGAAAATATTCGATTTGGTCTAGAAATGCTGTCTGTACCCAAGGATGAAGCAAATGACCGAACACATGATTTACTCGAGTTAGTTGATCTTAAGGGGTACGGGAACCGAGCTGTTGATTCGCTATCTGGAGGTGAGAGTCAAAGGGTTGCTTTAGCAAGAGTTTTAGCACCGGAACCAAAGCTGGTTCTTTTGGATGAGCCTTTTAATTCATTAGATAGAGCCCTACGGCGAACTTTGGTCGATCAAGTTTTTGAAATACTTCGAGAGAAAAGAATTACTTCGATACATGTAACGCATGACGGTGATGAGGCATCTTTATTCTCAGATTCGATCCTAATAATAGAGAATGGTCAGGTCATAAATAAAGGAACTTTTGCAGAGATCATTGATTTACCTATGAATGTGCTGTCTGCTAATCTGCTCGGATTGCGAACGATATGGGTGCCTGATGCGCAGTACCGAGATGGTAATTGGAGTTTTTTGACACCCTGGGGTTCGATAGAATGCGCCGGTTCGGAATCGGGAAAATATCAACTTTTATTGCGCCCTGACCATATTCAAATATCAAATGACGGGTTGGAAGCCCTTGTTACTAAAACATTTTATAAAGCAGGACAAAAGTACATAAATTGCAGGGTGGGCAACTTAAAAAATCTTACTGTGTTAACGGATAGTAATGTTTCTGTAGGGGAGTCAATATATCTAAAAGTCGATTTGGACTCAATTGAGGTCTTGGCAGCTTGAAGTCATTGCTTAAATTGCTCTGCAATTAATCGATAAGAATTTTTTCGTTGCTCGTGGTCGTGACAAATGGTGACAATCAATAACTCTTCTGCTTGGTAGGTATTCGCTACAGATAAAAGTTGCTCATATACTATCTCTGGTGTTCCGACAACCATAGGGCGGCTAGGGGAGAGTAAGGTTAGTGAGTCTTTATTACCCTGATTAACTGTTTTAGGTATCGGGCCACGTAATCCATCTTTGCGCCATAGTTCGACACTCTCCAGCATGCATGCAGCTTCCTCTTCAGAATTTGCGCAAAGAACATTCACACCGACTGAAACTAGTGGAAGGCTGTTCTCAAATGAGGGCTGAAAATGCTTTCTATAAAGGTTGCACGTCTCAGCGCCGTTACCGTTGATGAAATGGGCCCAACTTAATGGCAATCCGCAATGAGCAGCAATACTTGCAGAACCTTCACTTGAAGCTAGTAGCCAAAGCTCGGGCATTGTCTCTGTACAAGGTAAAGCTTGAACACCAGCAAGTGGGCCAGTTTCAATAGCTTCATTTCTTAGAAGTGTACGAATTTCAAGGACAGACTCTAGGTATCTATCAGATCCAGAGGCATTACCAAAACTCTGAAGAGCGAAAGCAGTTCGGGAATCTGAACCAGGAGCACGACCAAGCCCCATGTCAATACGATTTGGGTGAAGAGCCTGCAATACCTGAAAATTCTCAGCAACTTTAAGAGGGGAGTAGTGACTCAACATTACCCCACCTGACCCAACTCGAATCTGATTAGTATTTTCCGCTATATGTCCGATTAAAACCTCAGGACTTGAACCAGCTAAACCATGCATGCCATGATGCTCAGCAACCCAATACCGGTGATAACCAAGCTCGTCAACAAATGACGCTAAATCAACAGAATTTCGTAAAGCTTGAGCAGGAGAGACACCTTCAGGGACCGGTGTTTGATCTAGAACTGAAAGTCGCACACTATATTTTCTCATTAATGTGTATCAAAGTCACATCAAAGCAATATTGGTATAGATAAGTTATTCACACTATTGAAACTCTTTACAGTTGAATAACATTCGAATGCATAAATTTATGCAAGGATATTACACAGGAACTACAAAAGGAGAATAATGAAACCTAAATTATTACATGCCTGGGTAAGTAACCGAGCAAATGATCTAAGGATGATGACCTTTGTTTATACAGCAGCAACGGTAGCAATACTATTTCTGATTCGAGATGCGTCAGGATTTGGAAACGAGATGCAATTTGCAGTAGCTGTAGCAATAATATCATTCGGTTTGAATGCTTTGGTTTGGTTTGATGGAGCTATCGCAGATATCGGAGCTAGCAGATCTTCAATGGATGATGATCTAGCAAACTCTGAAATGGGAAAGAATTTCCAAAAAGCTCCGTTTATTTTGTTCCGAGGTATGGGATTCGCAATAGTTGTAGTCAATACAATTGCTCAGGTCATTGCGCTGTACGCATAAATTCTCGTTATCTAACTAATGTGAATGGTGGTCGTTTGATGTGACCGCCGGAAATACACGTTATGTAAAGTAATATGAAGTCAAAAGTACTGTAAATACAGGCCACACCAAATTCTGGGTACAACTTTCAGCATTCCTCGATGTGGTTTAAGATGAAACTGTTTCTGAACAACAGGGGGAATTTATGTTGCAAGATAA
>CETG01086502.1_pt1 | contig 11173 bp, 5 predicted proteins | sample 361471 | NCBI WGS metagenome assembly CETG01 (sample SAMEA2622696, study PRJEB7988) | marine metagenome | isolation source: saline water (ENVO:00002010), including | reverse complement strand
AAAAATTTTGCCGACCATTCTGCTTTCTAACTCTTGAACAATTCAGATCATTCCAAAAATGAAAAGAAATGGACTGTCAATGACAGCGCATCCCTATATGGTCTTGATCGCTGGGGAAAAGAATATTTTTCAATTAATGATGAAGGCAATATTACTATTCACCCACAAGGAGAACAAGGCAACCATCTTGACCTCTTGAAACTAGTTAAAGAATTAGAAGGAAGAAATTTAAAATTACCTTTATTAATTCGCCTAGACGATATTTTAGAAGATCGATTAAAACGAATACACAATGCATTTGAACAGGCTATATCACAATATAAATATGAAGGTAATTACCAGGGTGTTTATCCAATCAAATGTAATCAGCAACGTCATGTCGTCGAAGAACTCGTGACATGTGGACGCAAATGGAACTTTGGTTTAGAAGCTGGAAGTAAAGCAGAATTATTAATAGCCTTATCTCTAATTAATGATCCCAAAGCCTTCCTAATATGTAATGGTTATAAAGATCAACGTTATATAGAAACAGCTATTCTTGCCAGGCAATTAGGACAACAACCAGTACTCGTTATTGAACAAGCTGGTGAGGTGGAGCGAATTATCACTGGAAGTCAAGTGTTAGGTGCAGCACCGTTGATAGGAATACGAGCCAAATTATCTACCCATAATAATAGTCGCTGGGGAAGCTCCATCGGTGAGAAATCTAAATTTGGACTATCAATTCCAGAGATCCTAAAAACAGTCAAACAACTTCGTGAGGCAAATCTACTTAACGAACTAAAACTTTTACACTTCCATGTCGGCAGCCAAATTAATGACATAGCAATATTAAAAAACGCCTTACAAGAAGCAAGTCAAATATACATTGAATTAAATAACCTAGGAGCTCCAATGGGCTACCTTGACGTTGGAGGAGGATTAGGAGTTGACTATGATGGGAGTCGTACAGCAACTACAGCATCAAAAAATTACTCACTACAAAATTATGCAAATGATGTAGTAGCAACAATTCAAGAATCTTGTCAATTCAATAATATAGCTGTACCAAATTTAATTAGTGAAAGTGGAAGAGCCATCGCTAGTCACTTCTCGATTTTAGTTTTTAATATACTTGGGAAAACAACAGTGCCATGTGATGTTCCTGTAATTCAAAAAGAAGAATGCTTAATTATTAAGAATCTAAGAACGACTTTCGAGTTTATTAATTCAATACCTAAAAGCTTAAAAACAGATCCTACTAAATTGCAAGAGGCATGGAATGATGCATTAAAATTCAAAGAGGATGCTCTTGCTGCTTTCAGACTGGGATATATTAATTTAGTTGAAAGATCAATTGCGGAACAACTGACTTGGGCATGTGCTCAAGCTTTGGTGGAACGACTACATGATACTCCTGACGAGCAACTACCCGAAGAATTAAAGACACTAAATTTTAATCTTGCAGGAACTTATTATGCAAATCTTTCAATTTTTCGATCTGCCCCAGACACATGGGCCATCGAACAATTATTTCCAATCATGCCAATCCATCGTCTTAATGAAAAGCCCACAAACCTAGGGGATTTTGCAGATCTAACATGTGATTCAGATGGAAAGATCAATAAATTTATTCACAATGGAAAAACTAAACCGCTTCTTGAGCTTCATGACTTAAAACCCAATGAAGATTATTTAGTCGCTATGTTTTTAGGAGGCGCCTATCAAGAAGTTATGGGAAACTTCCATAACCTTTTTGGTAGTACAAATGCAGCCCATATTCGTTTAACAACTAAGGGGAAATATAAAGTAGATCACCTTGTCCGTGGGAACACTAAATCAGATGTTTTAAGAGCCATGGAACATAATCCTGAATTACTACTTGAAAGACTTCGTATAGCAAGCGAATCAGCTATTCAAAAAGGCTCTTTAAAAATCAGTGATGCACAACGACTTATCGAACATATAGAAATTAGTTTAAGACAAAGTACTTATTTACAATAACCACCTATCAATTCAAGCTCCTCACCAATTCAGTCTTAGCAATAGTCAAAGACTCATCGAGAGCACTAGCATCTTTTCCTCCAGCCTGAGCAAGATTTGGTCGACCTCCCCCTCCTCCTCCACAACGTCTAGCAATTGATACGATGAATTTACTAGCATTTAACCCAGAAGATACTAATTTCGCTCCAAATGCAGCCACGAAAATCACTTTATCTTGAATTGATAAATCAGGAATACCACCCAAAATTACTGCAGAATCTTCTCCTAATTGTGTGATTAAGCTAGAAGCAGCATTCTGAAGAGCTGAGCCATCGATCTCATCAATCCGTTCAACTAAAACTTTACTACTACCTATAGATGTTGCTTGCTTGGCAAGTACTAATACTTTCGCTAGTGCCAATTCCTTTTTAGCAAGAACAAGATCCTTTTTTGTGTCAGTAATTTCTTGCTGAAGAGCAATTACCCTCTCACAAATCTCTATAGGTTGGGCCTTAAATAATTCACTTAACTGTTTAACAACAATGTCCCTATCGTTTAAATAATCTAATACTGAAGGGCCTGCAACGGCTTCAATTCGTCGAATACCTGAAGCGATACCAGACTCACTAATAATTTTAAAAATTCCAAGTTCTGAAGTGTTAATAACATGTGTACCCCCACATAGTTCCTTCGAAACTCCTGGAACATCAACAACACGAACGATCTCACCGTATTTCTCACCAAACATAGCTAATGCACCAGCCTCAATCGCTTTATTTTTAGACATAGTCTCAATAACGATTGGATGATTCTCACATATCCATTTATTCACTAAGTTCTCAATTTGTTGTAATTCAGAACTTTTAACAGGTGCAGAAGAGTTGAAATCAAATCGCAAACGATCAAAAGCTACTAAGGAACCTCTTTGCCCTACGCTAGGATCTAAAACTATTTTCAAAGCTGATTGTAGTAAATGAGTGGCTGTATGATTTGCTTTTGCACGACGCCTACATAAATTATCTACTTTTGTAGTTACGGAGTCATTAACTCGTAATACACCTCTTTTAATAGTTCCTGAATGAATAAATATATTATTTTTCTTAGTAACTTCTTCGATACAAACTATCAAATCATTTCCAAGTAAAATTCCTTTATCACCTATTTGACCTCCAGATTCTCCAAAAAAAGTTGTACTATCCAATATAATTTGGATCTTATCTCCAGCAAAAGCAACTTCTGCTTTCTTGCCATCGACTACAATCGCCATAACCAAAGAAGAATCCTCGAGATTTTCATATCCCTGAAAAAGAGTTGGTTCAAAAGTTGAGGCAACTTGCTCAATAACTCCCTGCAATGTTAAATCAATACTAACTGCTGCATTTTTAGCCCTTTGTCGTTGTTTTTTCATCTCCGATTCAAAACCCTTGAAATCAACCAAAAGACCATTCTCTTCTGCAATTTCCTGAGTTAATTCTAACGGAAATCCATACGTATCATATAATTCAAATGCCTGGAGACCTGAGATTGCAGTAGCTCCTTCTGAAATAATTTTTTCTAGCAATCCTTCTCCACGTCCAAGTGTTTCCACAAAACGAAGCTCCTCCGTTTTTAACTCTAAGAGAATTAGATCACGATTCTTAAGTAACTGGGGATAAGCTCCTTTCATTAAATTAATTGCAGCATCTCCTAAGTGCACCAGAAAAGGATCGACAATCCCAAGCAATCTGCCATGACGAACCATTCTTCTAATTAAACGTCTCAAAATATATCCTCTCCCAAGATTACTTGCCGTTACACCATCAGAAATAAGTTGAGTAACGGCTCTACTATGATCACCAATAATTTTTAACGACGTTTTTTTCTCATTATCTAAATGATCATAATCTAACCCAATTAAAGAAGCCGTTTTTTCAATTAATGGATAAATCAAATCAGTTTCATAATTATTAGAAACCCCTTGTAAAATCTGAGCCATTCTCTCAAGCCCCATACCGGTATCTATATTGCAGTTTGCTAATGGTACTAATTGGCCTTTTGTGTCACGATTATATTGCATAAAAACAAGGTTATAGAATTCAATAAATCTTGAATCATCCTCTAAATCTATTTTAGAATTTCCTAATTCAGGTTTAAAATCAAAATAAATTTCGGAACATGGGCCACATGGTCCTGTTGGTCCTGAGGACCAAAAATTATCGGCTTCATCCATACGAATAATTCTTTGAGGATTAACTCCCACTAAATCACGCCATATCAACTCAGCTTCGTCATCATCTCTAAAAACACTTACTACCAAATTTTTTGGATCCAATCCAAAAACATCTGTACTTAATTCCCATGCCCATTGAATTGCTTCTTTCTTAAAATAATCTCCAAAAGAAAAATTTCCGAGCATTTCAAAAAAAGTATGGTGCCTTGCTGTACGACCAACATTCTCAATATCGTTGGTTCGAATACATTTCTGACTACTTGTAGCGCGAGCCGCTGGAGAATCTTCTTTACCAAGAAAAACTGGCTTAAAAGGGAGCATTCCAGCAATCGTTAAAAGCACAGTCGGATCGTCTGGCACCAACGAAGCGCTAGGTATAAATTTATGAGATCGTTCAATAAAAAAATTCAAAAAAGCACTGCGAATCTCATCACCACTAAATGGACGTGAATTATCCAAAAGCAACTCTTCTTTAGCAATCATAAGTCGACCAATAACATAGTTTGATTATCAGTCATGATGATCCAGGATAAGGCAAAAGTTTTATGCTTTTATTCTATAAATCAAACTATATAAACTGATAAATTCAACGCAAACTTTGGAACAATTAAAATTTTAGTATTAGGATCATCATTTAAGGTAATAAGTACAGTCATTGTTCTATAAATAATGACGAAAGAACCGATAATCTGTAATCATTAATATGGAATTCATCAGACAAGTTTGCAGTTAATCGACTGATGTCCCGCTCTCAAAAGGCCAAAGACATAATGTCTGCGACACAGCTATGAGTCTGTTGCACGCCACTTGGCTCCCGGCCATCCGAACACCAACAAGTTCTGGGCGTCCTGCAATGCTTGTATGGGCAGATACTTGGCGCGTAGCAAAGCCAACAGGTCCAGATATAACTCCTCCTATTCATCCATTTACTCTTAACCCAGAAGAACTACGTATATGGCTAAATGAAAAAAATTTATTACCCAATGACATTATTGATGCGACAGCATGCCTAACTCTTCCGAGTAAAACTATTGGGAGAACAGACGAAAACGTATCATCTTGGTTAGGACTCCCATTACAAGCGGGAGAACCTATTCCAAGTGAATTCGAATGGTGGCCATGGCAAGTTCAAGGACTTGCAATAGATCCGGCTGCAACAACTGAATGGTTGGCTAAGATTCCTCTCTCAGGACATAATCCAGAATTTGGAGCAGAGCTTCGTTGGTGGAGTCATTTACAACGTTGGGCATTAAGTTTGATAGCTCGTGGACGATGGCTACCCCAGGTTGAACTGAGTAAAGGAGAAGGCTACCCTCATAGAGCACGATGGGTTCCTATCCTTAATCGTGAAGATGATAGGAGTAGATTAGAGGAACTTGCAATTGGTCTTCCACTAGTAGCAACATGTGCACTACCATGGAGAGAGCCGGCAGGAAGAAGAAGTAATCGTACAACTCGGTTAAGACCAGAAGCAATGAGAGAAGCTAATCCAATTGCCTGTTGTAGACCAAGGAGTGGGCGCCTTAGAGTAGCTAATCTTCTACAAGATTTTGTAGATGCTCAACTGCGGAAACAATTTGAACCAAATAAAACAGATTTAGATCATTTACTTGCAACTTGGCAAGAAGCATTAGCTTCAGATACAGGCTTCATATATCTACCGGAAGACCAAGAATCAGAAATAGAACGGCTAGCAAAAGCAAGTAATCATTGGAAAGAAGGTATTACTGGAAATGTTGAACCTGCAAGAGCTTATCTTGAACTATTCGCTCCAGATAAAGGCAAAGATCTATGGAAATTAAACTTCGGATTACAAGCAGAAGCAGATCCTGCTCTAAAAATTTCTGCAAGTAAGGTATGGGCTACTGGTTCTGAAGTGTTACAACTGGGAGAGATAAGAATAGATAACCCTAGTGCAATCTTACTTGAAGGATTAGGACGAGCATTCAGCGTCTTTGAAGCAATAGGTCGTGGTCTTGATCAAGCAACTCCTATATCAATGGAGTTGACACCAGCAGAAGCATTTATCTTAGTAAGAACTGCTTCTTCTAAACTGCGAGATATTGGAGTTGGTGTAGAACTTCCAGAAAGTCTATCTGGCGGACTGGCAAGTCGACTAGGCTTGTCAATTAACGTAGACCTCCCAGAAGAATCTCACGGATTTAATCTAGGAGAAAGTCTAAACTTCTCATGGGAATTAATGATTGGAGGTGTAGCCTTAACCATTCAAGAATTAGAGAAGTTAGTTCAAAAACGTAGCCCCCTAGTTCAACACAAAGGCATATGGATTGAATTACGCCCTAATGATCTAAAAAATGCAGAGAAATTCATTAGTAACTGTCCAGATATTAGCCTAGATGATGCGCTACGACTAACAGCAACAGAGGGTAATACTTTCAAAAAGCTACCAGTTCATAACTTTCAAGCTGGTCCAAGACTACACACTGTTCTAGAACAATATCACCAGTATAAAGCCCCCGAACCACTGGCTGCACCTCCAGGATTTAATGGGCAATTAAGGCCCTATCAAGAAAGAGGACTAGGTTGGCTAGCTTTTCTGTACCGCTTCGATCAAGGAGCTTGCCTAGCAGACGACATGGGTCTTGGAAAGACCATTCAATTACTTGCTTTTATACAACATCTACAAACTCAACAAGAGTTAAAAAGACCTATTTTATTAATAGCTCCGACTTCAGTTCTTACAAATTGGAAAAGAGAAGCTTTGGCATTTACTCCTACTTTAAAAGTTTATGAACATTACGGACCTAACAGATCATCTACGCCTCAATCACTAACCAAAAACTTAAAAGCTATACACTTAGTACTTACTAGCTATGGCCTTATTCAAAGAGATAATGAACTTCTAGAAACAATAGACTGGCAAGGTATTGTTATCGATGAAGCTCAAGCAATTAAAAATCCAAAAGCCAAACAAAGTTCTGCAACCCGCAATCTTGGTAATAAATTAAAAAATCCTTGTTTCAGAATAGCCTTAACCGGAACACCTGTAGAAAACCGGATTAGTGAGATATGGTCACTTATGAATTTTTTAAATCCAACAGTGCTTGGAGACGAAAAATTTTTTCGTCAACGTTATAGACTACCTATTGAGCAATATGGAGATATCTCTTCATTAAAAGATTTAAAAGCAAGAGTTAGTCCTTTTATTCTTAGAAGACTAAAAACAGATAAATCAGTAATCTCTGATCTTCCAAAAAAAATAGAGTTAAAAGAATGGATCACACTTAATGAAGAACAAAAAAAGCTATATCAAAAAACTGTTGATATAGCTATTAATGAAGTATCAAAAATGAATCCTGGACATCGTCATGGAAAAATTCTAGGACTACTCACGCGTCTCAAGCAAATATGTAATCATCCTGCCCTTGCGCTAAAAGAAGAAATTGTCACAGAAGATTTTTCAAATCGTTCAACCAAGCTTCAACGATTAGAAGAAATTCTTGAAGAAGTTCTGGAGGCAGGCGATAGAGCACTGTTATTTACACAATTTGCTGAATGGGGTCATCTTCTGCAATCCCATTTACAAAAAAAATGGGACTTTGAAGTACCTTTTTTATATGGTGGAACCCGAAAGAATGAACGACAAGCCATGGTCGATCGTTTCCAAGAAGATCCTCGAGGACCACAAATCTTTTTACTTTCGTTAAAAGCAGGAGGCACAGGACTTAATCTCACACGTGCCAATCATGTTTTTCATCTTGACCGATGGTGGAATCCAGCAGTAGAAAACCAAGCAACAGATCGAGCTTATAGAATTGGACAGGCTAATAATGTATTGGTTCACAAATTCATCACTAGTGGATCAGTAGAAGAAAAAATTGATCAAATGATTAGTAAAAAAGCTCAACTTGCAGAAGAAATTATCGGATCAGGTGAGGATTGGCTAAGTAATCTAAATCTTAATGAATTACAAGAATTAGTAACTTTAGAAGAAAACTGATATTTAAAATGACCTATTCAAAACAGCAAAATTCTGAAATTACAACAGCTCTAGGAGATGAAGGGTTAGGTAATCAACCTTGGTGGGTTGAACAATGGATGGAATTGATTAATTCATATCGCTTTAAAAAGCGTTTAGAAAGAGCATGGAGCTATGCAAGAGCTGGCAATGTGACTTCCATTCGCTTCGAGGGTCGTAGAGTTCATGCAAGAGTACAAGGTACAGGAGAAGATCCATATAAAGTGAAATTATGGCTTGATGTGCTAAATGACGAAGATTGGGATTACGTACTAGAAGCTTTAACTCAAAAAGCACGTTGGTCCGCGCAATTACTTGCAGGAATCATGCCTCAAGATATAGAACGAGCTTTTGCTGCAAGTGGGAAAAGATTATTTCCTTTCAAATTACAAGAAGTACGTAGTGAATGTAATTGTCCTGATAAAGCCAATCCATGTAAACACATCAGTGCCATTTACTTTTTAATGGGAGATCGCTTTCGCGAAGACCCTTTTGTTTTATTTCAATTAAGAGGTAGATCCCGTGCAAAATTACTTGCAGATCTTGCAGATAAACGTAGAAAGCTACTTCAAGAACTACAAAAAAGTAGATCAACAACAAGTTTGAAAAATCAACAAAGGAAACATAGTATTAATAAAACTCTTCCTCCTCATCCATCAATCCTGGATCCAAGCATGTGGTGGAAATATGAAGGAGTTCTAAATGCTGATTTAGTAGTAATAACTACTGCTATGGAACAAGACACCGGACTCTATGCAGCAGGTGAAATTCCACTAGCAGAAGATCCAACATTTCCAAATGCACGTGAAAAATTCATTCAAGTGTTGAATCATCAAGGTCAAAATTTTGCTACCCAAGCAATGCTGCAAGCAATGAATACAGACAGCTAAACACTCACAAATCTTTGGCAGCGATTAGCAAAATCAATTTCTAATAACAAATCAAAAAAAATTTGAGCGCAAATAGGATAAGATGAGATTGAGCCCTCTAGGTATTTATTACCATACTGCTTGGTTCTGGAAACCTTAGAAATATGGCTCTCGAGATCAAAACCCTATTAATCACATGGCAGCTCACATCACCAGCGCCAGAACAGAAAACAAAATTCAAGAAAATCCAAGACTCTCATTCCAATGTGAATCTATTGCAAGCGACACCACGACAATTAGATCCCTGGATTGGGATAGAAGTCGCTTTGATATTGAATTCGGCCTGAGAAATGGAACAACTTATAATAGTTTTCTTATCAGAGGAGAAAAAAATGCTCTCATTGATACAAGTCATATAAAGTTCGCCAAAACTTGGTTTAACGAATTAAAAGCAAAAATTGATCCGAAAAAAATTGATTATCTTATTGTCAGTCATACAGAACCAGACCATTCTGGACTTATTGGCGATTTACTCGTACTAAATCCAAATATTGAAATTGTCGCGTCAAAAGTAGCTATTAAATTTCTTGAAGATCAAATTCATCGACCTTTTCTATCAAAAGCTGTCAAAAGTGGAGAAGAACTGAATCTAGGAACAAATAAATCAAGTGGTGTAAATCATCGTATTGAATTTTTTAGTACACCGAATCTACATTGGCCTGACACTATTTTCTCATTTGATCATGGTACTAGGATTCTATATACATGTGACGCATTCGGTTTGCACTATTGTTCCAATCAACTCTATGACGACGACCCAATTGCTATATCACCTGACTATCGGTTTTATTACGATTGTCTGATGGGACCCAATGCTCGCAGTGTCATTCAGGCTCTCAAAAAAATAAAAAAATTACCAGAAATCACGACAATTGCAGTAGGCCATGGACCATTACTGAAACATCATCTCAATCTATGGATAAACAACTATGAAAATTGGAGTAATGAGCAAAATAAAGGTAAAAATTATGTTGCAGTCTGTTATATCAGCCAATACGGCTTCTGTGATCAACTAAGCCAAGCAATCTCACATGGAATTGGAAAAGCTGAAGTTCAAGTGCAATTAGTTGATTTACAGTCATCTGACCCTCAAGAACTAAGTGCGTTAATTAGTGAAGCCAATGCAGTTTTGATTCCTACTTGGTCCAATCAACCAAATCAAGAAGTACAAAATTCTATTGGAACATTATTTGCATCTTTAAAAGAAAAACAATGGGTAGGTGTTTACGACTCATATGGAGGCAATGATGAGCCAATTGATGTAATAAAAAATAATTTACAAAAGCTTGGGCAAAAAGAAGCTTTCTCACCTCTAAGAGTTCGTGGCATTCCTGATAGCAATACATTTCAAAGATTTGAAGAAGCCGGCACTGACCTTGGACAGTTACTCAATCGAAAAAAAAATATCGCAACAATTAAAAAATTAGATAGTGATCTCGCGAAAGCAATAGGTCGCATTAGTGGTGGCCTATATATAGTTACAGCCAGCCAAGGAGAAGGTGTAAGTAAACGCAGTAGCGCAATGGTAGCAAGTTGGGTTAGCCAAGCTAGTTTTAATCCCCCAGGATTAACAGTGGCTGTCGCAAAAGATCGAGCAATTGAAACGTTAATGCAAGTAGGCGATAGATTTGTTATCAATATTTTGCAAGAAGATAATTATCTGCACTTATTTCGACATTTCCTAAGGCGATTCCTTCCTGGTGTAGACCGATTTGAAGGAGTGACATTATTAGAAGATGTTGCTCAGGGCGGACCAGTTTTAGCTGACGCACTTGCATTTCTTGGATGTCAAGTCAAGCAAAGAATGGAAACACCTGATCATTGGATCATCTACGCATTAGTTGAACAAGGCAATGTGGCAAATGCAGAAGCTAAAACAGCTGTACATCATCGCAGAGTGGGAAGTAATTACTAATGGCAATTTTTTCCAGATCAAAACAAGAAAATTCAAAAGATGGCAAAGAGCTCATAATTATTCCAATAGCAGAAAATTTTGTCAGTCTTCGGGGATTAAGTCCTAAAAAACTTCGGTTTGAAATTGAATATGGTTTAGAACGAGGAAGTACAGCTAATGCATTTCTAATTACATCTAAG
>CETG01191035.1_pt1 | contig 11182 bp, 5 predicted proteins | sample 361471 | NCBI WGS metagenome assembly CETG01 (sample SAMEA2622696, study PRJEB7988) | marine metagenome | isolation source: saline water (ENVO:00002010), including | reverse complement strand
AGAAATTTCTGAAAGTGTAGGTTCTTCCGAGTCAGGAACTGATGAAGATGACTCTGTTGAAGAGTCAGTTGAAAATAATAAGATCGATGGCGACGCCAACGAAAATGAGGAGAGTTAAATTATGACTACCAAAGAAGAGGTGCTCGAGGCGATAGCTAACATGAGTGTCCTAGAGCTAAGTGAACTCCTAAGTGAGTTTGAAGAAAAATTCGGTGTTACAGCAGCAGCGCCAGTCGCAGCTGTTGCAGCAGCTCCAGCAGCAGCTGGCGAAGCCGACCCTGGAGAAGCTAAGGATTCATTTGATGTAGTTCTCACCGGAGCTGGAGATAAAAAGATTAACGTAATCAAAGAGGTCCGTGGACTTACATCCTTGGGATTAAAGGAAGCAAAAGAACTCGTTGAGTCAGCTCCCAAAGCAGTGCTAGAAGGTGCTTCTCAGGAAGATGCCGAGAAAGCTAAGGAAGCTTTGGAAGCAGCTGGAGCTTCTGTAGAACTCCAATAAAATCTATCGGGTGACGCCTAATCTTCTAAAAACATGAATTTTTCAGAGGATTAAGCAAAAAATGAACGAGAAAGACGTCCTGAAGTTAAATTTGGACAAAAATCGCTTTGTGTTTGTCGAAATAGGACATAGACTTTAAGTTCTGCCCACTGCTAGGTAACAACGGATGTTTTTGCCTGCGCGTACCCAACAAAACCGGAGGAGTAGCCATCTCACTGCTCTAAACGAGAAAAGCGTAACAAACGCTGAATAGACCATCAACCCTTTCCAAGACCAAGGAGCATTCTTGTCTTCAATCCGTAATCGTTATTCATTTGCAAATCTCGAAGAGGTGCTGGAACTTCCAGACCTAATCGCAGTCCAAAGAGAATCATACAAGTGGTTTCTAGAAGAAGGTTTAGCTGAAACCTTTAGAGACATTAGCCCAATAACCGACTTCTCCGAAACCCTTCAACTTGAACTTGAATTTGATCCCCGAGACGAGGATCTTAACCCCGGACCGAAATATACCGTTGCCGAATGCAAAGCTAACCAAATTAGCTACACATCTCCTATTCTTGTCAGGGCACGATTCGGAAACCGCGATACTGGCGAGCTTAAAGAGCAAATTGTATTTATTGGCGAATTCCCCAAGATGACTGAAGACGGAACATTCGTTATAAATGGAACTGAGCGTGTAGTTGTATCTCAACTTGTCCGCTCACCGGGAGTTATCTTTCAACCTGGAGAACGGTACCGCCTCCGTAATTTATCCAGAAATCAATTAGTAACTGGAACTATTCATCCATACCGAGGTGAATGGATTGAATTTGACGTAGAACAAAAGCCAGGTAAAGACCCAACCGCTGGTACACGTATAGCCCGAAAGAGAAGGCTAAGTATCTTTACACTCATGAGAGCGTTGGGATTTGATGAGGAGAATCACCCAAATTTCCTACCAAGCTTTGTAAAACACTTTGACTTCCTTGAGCCTCAGTATCTTAAAGAACTCGAAAAAGTTTCTGATGAAAATATCCAAGAAGAAGCGTTACTTGAGATCTACAAACGAGTAAGACCAGGTGAGCCTCAGAATCTTGATGCAGCACGAAACTACTTCCGAAACGCATTTTTTGAAAGTAGACGATACGACCTTTCAAGAGTTGGACGCTATAAGTTAAATAGAAAGCTCGGGCCAGAAATAGACAAAATAGAAGAACTCTTCGGAGTTGAGTTAGAAAGGCCAGCCGAGGACGCAACAGTGCTCAGCCCATCCGAGGTAATAGCCACATGCACCTACCTTTTGCATCTCATGAAATTTGAGCCAGGCTACAGGCTAGACGATCAGGATCATTTTGCTAACAGAAGAATTAGAAGTGTTGGAGAATTAATCCAAAATCAAGTCCGTATAGGCCTTTCAAGAATGGAAAGAGTTGTAAGAGAGCGAATGACAACTCAAGATGTTGAAGGTATAACTCCAACATCTCTAATTAATATCCGACCTGTTGTTGCATCAATTAAAGAATTCTTCGGTACTTCGCAGCTATCACAGTTCATGGATCAAGTAAATCCTTTATCTGGACTTACACACCGGAGAAGACTATCAGCGCTCGGACCGGGAGGCTTATCTAGAGAGCGAGCCGGATTTGAGGTAAGAGACGTTCACTTCAGTCACTACGGTCGAATGTGCCCAATAGAGACTCCAGAAGGCCCAAATATTGGTTTGATAGGTGCCCTAGCCAGCTTTGGAAAGGTCAATGATTTCGGATTTATTGAATCCCCTTACCGTGTTGTAAAGAATGGTCGCGTTACAGATGAGGTCAGGTACCTAGCTGCAGACGAAGAAGAGGAATATGTGGTTGCTCAAGCCAATGCGCCTATCGATTCTAAGGGCAATTTCGTGCGCGAAAGAGTGTTAGTTAGAAGATCGCCACAAGCCGCAACTCTTCAAGGATTAAAGACTGCTCTCGAGCAAGAGGTCTTTTTCGGAGCAACAACAGAAATATCTTATGTTGCGCCCGAGGAAGTTCAACTTATGGACGTTTCACCACGGCAGATTGTCTCTGTTGCAACAGCGTTAATTCCATTCCTCGAGCATGATGATGCGAACCGAGCACTTATGGGAGCGAACATGCAACGCCAAGCAGTTCCTCTCCTTCAAGCAGAGGCACCTTATATCGGCACTGGCATAGAGCAAAGAGCAGCATTTGACGCCGCAGACATGATCATTGCGGAGGGTAATGGGGCCATAGCAGAGATAACTGGAAATTCAATCACAGTTGAGTATGAAGCTGAAAAAACGCTTGGCAGAAAAACCTACAAATTGAAAAAATTTCAGCGTTCAAACCAGGATACGTGCATCAATCAAAAGCCATTGATACAAGAAGGAGACCGGATTCGTAAAGGAGATGTGCTCGCTGATGGACCATCAACTGACCTTGGCGAATTAGCACTGGGTAAAAACCTTCTAGTTGCGTTTATGCCCTGGAAAGGTTACAACTTTGAGGATGCCATAATCGTCAGTGAGCGCTTAGTTAAAGATGATGTACTCACTTCAATACACATTCACCAGCACGAAATTGATGCCAGAGACACGAAACTCGGATCCGAAGAGATCACAAGAGATATCCCTAATATTTCAGAGGAAATGCTCGCTGATTTAAATGAAGATGGCATCATCAGAATTGGAGCAGAAGTCGGACCTGGAGACGTCTTAGTTGGAAAAGTTACTCCCAAGGGTGAAACAGAATTAACACCTGAAGAAAGACTCCTTCGAGCAATCTTTGGTGAAAAAGCTAAGGAAGTAAGAAACACGTCACTGGTCGTCCCCCATGGCGAGACAGGAACTGTCATCGCAGTCGATAAATTTGTCAGGGATGGAGAACACGGTGCAGAGCTCCAACCAGGTGTAAATGAACTTGTCAGAGTATACGTGGCGCAGAAACGAAAAATCAGCGTTGGAGACAAGCTTGCAGGAAGACACGGAAACAAAGGTGTTATATCCACAGTCCTTCCTGTTGAAGATATGCCTTTCATGGAAGACGGAACACCAGTCGACATTGTTCTGAATCCTCTCGGCGTACCATCGCGAATGAACATCGGACAAGTCCTTGAGGCTCACCTCGGTTACGCTGCGCGATGGGGTTGGGAAATAAACGGCAATGCGGTAGGCAACGATCCGATCTCTAACACTGCAAGAAAAACACGACCTAGAACTGAGCCATCTAAATTTCTAGCAACGCCAGTCTTTGATGGCGCAAAATGGGACGAAGAAGAGTTAGCTGGGAAACATCCAACAATCCAACAAATCTTTGAAAACCTCAACCCAGAATCAGACAACGGTGAAAGGCTAATAAGGTCCGATGGGAAAGTGCAGCTTTATGATGGTCGGACTGGTTTACCATTTGATAACCCTGTAATGACGGGTTTCATGTATGTCCTTAAGTTGCATCACTTAGTTGATGACAAAATCCATGCTCGGTCAACTGGCCCATACAGCATGATTACCCAACAGCCCCTTGGAGGTAAAGCACAGTTTGGTGGACAACGATTTGGTGAGATGGAAGTGTGGGCGCTTGAAGCTTACGGCGCCGCCTATTGCTTGCAAGAGTTGCTAACAACCAAATCTGATGACGTTCTAGGCCGAATAAAGGTTTACGAATCTATTGTCATGGGTCAAAACATCCCAGAACCTGGAATCCCCGAAAGCTTTAAAGTTCTAGTGAAAGAAATGCAGTCTCTTTGCCTAAACGTTGAGGTCCTAGACCTTGAAGGGGATCAAGTTGAGATGCGCGAAATAGACGAAGATGTCTTCCGAACTAGTGACGGCTTGGGAATTGATATTTCTCGACCCGAACGAGGGTCAGATGAAGAAGATGCAGCCCGAGAAGCCGCTCGTGCAAGCGGAATTCGATAAGGATTTAGGAGAGATATAAGAATGTTAGATGTAAATGAATTCGATCAACTCCGAATAGGACTTGCCTCAGCCGACGCAATCCGCACATGGTCAAACGGAGAGGTTAAGAAACCTGAAACCATAAATTATCGAACACTGAAACCCGAAAAAGATGGGCTCTTTTGCGAGAAAATTTTTGGCCCAACAAAAGATTGGGAATGTGCTTGCGGAAAATATAAAAGGATCCGGTTTAAAGGGATAATCTGTGAGCGCTGTGGAGTAGAAGTAACTCGCTCAAAAGTTCGTAGAGAAAGAATGGGTCATATAGAATTAGCAGCGCCTGCCGTGCATATTTGGTACCTAAGAGGAACAAGGTCTTGGTTGGCTTATCTCTTAATGGGGCTTGAGCCACGTGAAGAGCTGAAAGCTAAACAGCTTGAGAAAGTAATCTATTTTGCGGCAAGCCTTGTCACCTGGGTTGATGTTGACGGGCGCGACGAAGCTCTTGCCGAACTTGAAACCGAAATGCTTGAAGAAAAGGAAGCTATTTATAAGGAGCGGGACGAGAGAATTCAAGAGCTAGATGAGGACCTTGAAGCAGAATTAGCATCTTTAGAAAATGAAGAAGGAAACGAAGCAGAAATCAAAGCAGTCGAGAAGCAATCGAAAAAAGATAAAGAGCTCATAATTGAAGATGCTGAAACAGAAGCTGATTTGTGTGAACGAGCATATGAAGAGTTCCAAGGTCTTTTCCCACGCCAAATTATTGAAGATGAAATGCTTTGGAGAGAACTAGTCGACCGATACAGCGACTATTTTGAAGGCGGAATGGGCGCAGACGCAATCGCCCAACTTGTCGAGAGACTAGATTTTGACGAGGAAGAAGTAAAACTTAGGGAAGCAATTGATCCTCCAGCAGGCCAAAAGCCCCTGTCAGCGCAAAGAAAACAAAAAGCAATCAAACGATTAAAGATTGTCTCTTCATTTAACCGAAGGGATGATCGCGGAAATAGAGTCAATGATCCAAGAGCTATGATACTCGACGTCGTTCCAGTAATTCCGCCTGAACTACGCCCAATGGTTCAACTTGATGGTGGAAGATTTGCTACATCTGATCTCAACGACCTTTACCGAAGAGTTATCAATAGAAATAACAGGCTCAAGAGACTTTTAGACTTAGGTGCACCAGCAATAATAGTAAATAATGAAAAACGAATGCTTCAAGAAGCAGTTGACGCACTCTTTGACAATGGCAGGCGGGGAAGACCCGTAACAGGTCCAGGAAATAGACCTTTAAAATCCCTGTCCGACATGCTCAAAGGAAAGCAAGGCCGCTTCCGGCAGAATCTGCTAGGTAAGCGTGTAGATTATTCAGGACGTTCAGTCATCGTTGTTGGACCTACCTTGAAACTACATCAGTGCGGGTTACCGAAACTAATGGCGTTAGAACTCTTTAAACCATTCGTTATGCGAACTCTCGTCCATGACAACATGGCACCTAACATCAGGTCAGCTAAACGAATGGTTGAAAGAAGAAGGCCGGCAGTTTGGCCTGTGCTTGACGAAGTGATTAAAGAACACCCAGTGCTGCTGAACAGAGCTCCCACGCTCCATAGGCTTGGTATACAAGCATTTGAACCCGTTCTCGTAGAAGGTAAGGCAATCCAGCTACACCCACTTGTCTGCACTGCGTTCAACGCTGACTTTGACGGTGACCAAATGGCTGTTCATCTGCCACTATCTGCTGAAGCACAAGCTGAAGCACGAGTTTTGATGCTATCTGCCCACAATATTCTCTCTCCAGCTAATGGAAACCCACTTACCGTCCCGACACAAGACATGATAATTGGAGCTTTTTACCTTACTGAACATGTAGAGGGCGAAAAAGGCGAAGGGTCAGTTTTCAGAAGATTAGACCAAGTTGAGAGAGCTATTGAAGCCGGAGAAATTAGCCTTCATGCGCAAATAGAATTTAGGTCACCCAGAACGCAAATCTCAGGCGAAAGTGAAGATGAGAAAGTAAGCTATCTCGCTACTACAGCGGGAAGAGTTTTATTTAACCATGCGCTACCTGAAGATTTCCCATGGGTAAACACAAAGGTCACCAAACGAGAAATGGGCGCCATTGTGGAGCAACTTGCAAGAGAATTTGAAAAAGCGACTGTTGCCACTAGTCTCGACGCTTTGAAGGACCTTTGTTTCCACTGGGCTATGAAATCAGGCGTGACTGTTTCAGTTGATGATGTTAAAACACCATCAACAAAGAAATCAATCCTTGAAAAGCATGAAGCAGAAGCTGAGAAAGTTGAAAAGCAGTTTCGCAGAGGAATTATTACTGACGGCGAGAGAAGACAAAAGGAAGTAGAAATCTGGTCTCTTGCTACTGAAGAAGTTAAAAACGATATGGAGAAAGGACTTCAAGAAGAGTCATTTAATCCTATTGACATGATGGTTGGCTCTGGCGCTCGTGGAAACATGATGCAGGTTCGACAAATTGCCGGAATGCGAGGGCTGGTAGCTAATCCAAGAGGTGATATGATACCGCGCCCAATCAAAAGCAATTTCCGTGAAGGTCTAGCAATGCTTGAGTACTATATAGCTACTCCGGGAGCACGAAAAGGACTAGTTGATACAGCCCTGAGGACCGCTGATTCAGGGTACTTAACAAGACGACTCGTTGATGTATCGCAAGAGGTCATTATCAATACTGATGATCCGTTTGCCGATGGTGCAAAGCCACCTTCAGCATGGATTGAAGATGTCTACCCCGAAGACTACTACGTTGACTCCACCGGGAATTATGTTGGAATTCAACCACAAAATCCCGGTGACGAAAAGAAACGGGCGTATCTTCGTACTCGATTGTATGGCCGTGTATTAGCTGAAGACGTAACCCTTTCAGACGGGACTGTGTTTGATAAAGCGAATATGGTTACCGAAGAGATGATGGATGCTCTAGCTAATGACCCTGAAATCTCAAAGGTCCGTTGTTTAACACCTTTGACAGACGAAAGCGAAACAGGAATTTCTGTAGCGAGCTATGGGATGTCTATGGCTACAGGAGGGTTCATAGAAGTTGGAGAAGCTGTTGGCGTAATAGCTGCACAATCTATTGGAGAACCGGGAACGCAACTAACCATGCGTACATTTCATACAGGCGGTATCGCAGGAAAGGACCTTGCTGGCGGTCTCCCAAGGGTTGTCGAATTGTTTGAAGCAAGAACTCCTAAAGGCGCAGCTTTGCTTGCGAGAACATCGGGAGTTATTCGGATTGATGACGATGGAGGCAGAACTAGGACGGTAACAATTGTCAGTGATGATGGGGAAGAAGATGTCTATGACAAGATAGCTTTAGAAGCTCGCCTCGAAGTTCGAGATGGACAAGAGATCGTAGCTGGAGATCCAATTATTGAAGGACCTCGCGACCCGAAAGAATTGCTAGAAATACGAGGAATGCGAGAGACGCAAAGATACCTAGTAGACCAAGTACAAGGTGTTTATAGAGACCAAGGTGTTTCAATTCATGATAAGCATATCGAGTTAATAGTCCGACAGATGACTCGTCGAGTACTCGTGAATGATGCTGGTGATTCCAGCTTCCTTCCAGGCGAAAGTATTGATGGCCGAGCATACGTCGAGGCAAATAGAAAACTTGTGGCAGAAGGTAAAGAGCCTGCAAAAGCAAGGCCTCAGTTGATGGGAATTACCAAAGCTTCGTTAGCAACAGATTCATGGCTTTCAGCAGCATCATTCCAAGAAACAACTAGAGTTCTTACTGAAGCTGCTATTGAATCTAAATCCGATAATCTAATCGGGCTCAAGGAAAATATCATCATAGGTAAATTAATACCAGCTGGTACTGGGCTTCCAAGTTATAGGGATTTCTCAGTAGAAACACCTGAGTATCAGCCGATGGAATTCTATTCTTCAGATGACGATGATGACGATTTCGCAGATTTTCTTGCCCAACAGGATATTTATCAAGAAGTTGAAGAGGATCCTGAAACCGATATATCAGAGGAAGTCATAGGATAATTTCGAGGCCTCAAATTGTCTTACAAGATGGTTTCAGGTTTCGAAAAGAAGTTGAAGAACATTGGAATTATGAGTGGACCTTCCGGAAAGACCCCCTAGGCTTAAATGCTGATTGATAATTATACGAACATGAGTAAAAGCTCACGGAGATAAAATTGCCAACGATACAACAACTTGTAAGAAAAGGAAGAGAGTCAAAGTTCCGTAAGGAAAAGACTCCAGCTTTGAAGGGAGCTCCCCAACGTAGGGGAGTATGCACTCGTGTTTATACCGCTACCCCAAAGAAGCCAAATTCTGCTCTGCGGAAGGTAGCAAGGGTTAGATTAACCAGCGGCGTTGAAGTGACTGCCTACATTCCTGGCGAAGGACATAACTTGCAAGAGCACTCTATAGTGTTAGTTCGTGGTGGTCGTGTCAAAGATTTGCCTGGAGTTCGTTATAAGGTCGTTAGAGGAACATTGGATACTGCATCAGTTCGTGACCGAAAGCAGTCAAGAAGCCGATACGGTGCGAAGAAGGATTAAGATTAATGCCTAGAAAAGGACCCCCAGCACGCCGCTATCTTCAGCCGGATCCGATATATAAATCAGTTCTTGTAACACAATTGGTAAACAAAATACTGCAAAGAGGGAAACGCTCTGTCGCAGAAAAAATAGTTTATGAAGCCTTGTCATCAATTCAAGAGAAGACTGGATCTGACCCAATCGATACTCTAAAGCGAGCAATAGACAATGTCCGCCCACAACTTGAAGTTAGAAGTCGACGCGTCGGTGGAGCAACTTATCAAGTGCCAGTTGAAGTTCGACCAAGAAGAGCAACCACGCTAGCAATACGATGGATGGTAGGTTTTGCTCGTGACCGAAGAGAGCGAACTATGGCAGAGCGTCTAGCAAACGAATTACTAGACGCTTCTAATGGAATAGGTGCAACTGTAAAACGTCGAGAAGATACACATAAAATGGCAGAAGCTAATAAGGCTTTTGCCCACTATCGCTGGTAATTCAATCTAGAATTAGAGATTGAAAATCTAGAATTAGAACCGGACCACTAAACGAAAGAGTAAAGCGAATACTGAAATGGCACGTCACCCCCTAGAAAAGACACGAAACATCGGAATCATGGCTCACATTGATGCCGGCAAAACAACAACAACAGAAAGAATTCTCTACTACACAGGAAGATCTTACAAAATAGGTGAAGTCCATGATGGTGCAGCAACTATGGACTGGATGGAACAAGAGCAAGAAAGAGGTATTACTATCACCTCAGCTGCTACTACTTGTTACTGGAATGACCATCGAATCAATATTATTGACACTCCAGGGCACGTTGATTTTACTGTAGAAGTAGAGCGATCACTTCGGGTGCTTGATGGAACTGTTGCTGTCTTTGACGGGGTTGCAGGAGTTGAACCCCAATCTGAGACAGTTTGGAGACAAGCAGAAAAGTACAGTGTCCCAAGAATGTGTTTTGTCAACAAAATGGACAGAACTGGTGCAGACTTTTTCTTTGTGCTCGACACTATTAAAGAACGACTGACCGATAACTACGTTGTCTTACAATTACCTATAGGAGCTGAGTCAGAATATCAAGGAGTCATTGATCTCTTATCTATGAAAGCCCTCATATGGCAAGGCGAAGACCTAGGTGCTTCATGGGATGAAGTTGATATCCCAGAAGAGTATGTTGATCAAGCTCAAGAGTATCGAGAACTGATGCTTGATAAGCTTTCCGAATTTGATGAGGTAATCATGGAGAAGTACCTCGAGGATGAGGAAATATCAATTGATGATTTAAAGAGTGCTATCCGTGAAGGAACTCTCAACCATGAACTGGTCCCAATCCTCAATGGGACGGCGTTTAAGAATAAGGGAGTTCAACCGCTACTTGATGCTGTTGTTGATTACCTACCCTCTCCCTTAGACATCCCTGAAATTAAGGGAACGAGCGTAAAAGGTGATGAGGAGCTAACCAGAAGACCCTCGGACGATGAACCTTTCGCTGCTTTGGCATTTAAAATTATGACAGATCCGCACGTCGGAAGACTAGCGTTCTTCAGGGTTTACTCAGGTTCGTTGGAGAAGGGTTCGCAAATATTAAATACGAGAACAGGCAACAAAGAGAGAATGGGGCGGATTCTTGAGATGCATGCCAATGATAGAGAAGACGTTGATGCCGTTTATGCGGGTGATATTATGGCCGCAATCGGGATTAAAGATGTCAGGACTGGCGATTCATTAGTAGCGATAGATAAACCAGTCATACTTGAAGAAATGACGTTCCCAGATCCGGTGATTGATGTGGCCGTAGAACCAAAATCAAAAGCGGATCAGGAGAAATTATCCAAAGCGCTTATGGCACTTTCGCAAGAGGATCCAACTTTCCGTGTGCAAACGGATCAAGAAACAGCTCAGACCATTCTCTCGGGAATGGGCGAATTACATCTAGAAGTACTCGTTGATAGAATGCTTCGTGAATTCAATGTTGATGCAACAGTAGGTAAGCCCCAAGTTGCGTATCGAGAGACAATTACCAAACCTATAACAACCACATATACCCACAAAAAACAAACAGGTGGCTCGGGTCAATTCGCTGAGGTTGAAATTGATGTGTCGCCAGCGACCCCAGGAGAAGGCTACTCCTTCGATGATAATATTTCCGGGGGAAGAATTCCTAAAGAATATATTCCTGCCGTAGATGCAGGGATCAAAGAAGCAATGACCTCTGGAGTCCTAGCAGGATTTCCTGTGGTGGATGTTCATGTAGAACTTAAT
>CETG01011405.1_pt1 | contig 11199 bp, 10 predicted proteins | sample 361471 | NCBI WGS metagenome assembly CETG01 (sample SAMEA2622696, study PRJEB7988) | marine metagenome | isolation source: saline water (ENVO:00002010), including | reverse complement strand
TAGGTGACATCTGGATTTCCATAGGTCTGCATATGAAATCAGGGGGATATATATATTTTCCACACTACAAGTTAGAAGACTTTTTAACTATCTAAAAAGCACAGAAATAGCCTATGATTAATAATCTAATATCATTTTATACTCAACCATTAGTAAAACTAAACAGTGAAATTAGCAATTTCTTAATTGAATATATGAGAAGATAAGTGAAAAGATATTTCCACGAAAAATCGATAAGTTAAGCTTAACTATTGATCTAGACTTCATAGTTGTTGGAAGAGCGCAAGCACTCTTCCTCTGTTGACAGAGAAACGAACTTCGACTTCAATTCCTATCAACAGAAACTGTCATAACAAAAAATAATCCTAAGTGTGAGAACGACTCACTAGTTTCATGCATCCAAAACAAATCAATAAACACTCACGTTATCTAAATTAGAAAAAAGGAATCTTCTTACACACATGCATGTACGATTTCAATTAAAATACAAAATTGATATATATAAACACTTGAACATAAGTGAGGTCGATCGCATTATTGAGATGGCTTGGGAGGATAGAACTCCCTTTGAAGCCATAAACTATCAATTCAACCTCAAAGAGAATGAAGTAATTAAGCTAATGCGTTCTAATTTGAAAACATCCTCTTTTAAATTATGGAGAAAAAGAGTTTCAGGTAGAAAGTCAAAGCATTGGTTCCCTAAGCAAGTGACAAGATTTAAATCAGCGAACCAAAAGTGAAAATAAAATTGAAAAAAATTTGTCCAAAGTGCAAAAGAGACTTTCAATGGAGGAAGAAATGGTCTAAAAATTGGGAAAATGTCATTTACTGCTCCGAAAGATGTAGACGAAGAAAAAATATAACTTATTCAAATTGATTAATTTTCACACTTAAAATAGATTCTAGTTATAATTTTGTATTCAAGTTTAAGAATCTAAAATTCTTTTTATTTAAAAGTGAGAAAAATATTTTTAATTTTTCCGAATCAATTATTTAAAATCGAAAATCATTCTTTTGGAGTCAAAAATATTTCCCTAATACAAGATAGCTTATTTTTTGGTTGTGATTCTCAGTGGCAACAAAAATTTCATTGTCAAAAAATAATTTTCCACAAAGCTAGTATGGACTCATACGAAGAAGACCTTAAAAATAATGGTTTCAATGTGATTTATATAAAGCATAAAAGAGAAACAAGGACTGAAGATAATCTTAATTATCTTGCAAAAAAAGGTTTTAATTATTTCATTACTTATGAAGTATTTGATTGGTCACTAGAAAAAAGAATTAAGAAATTCTGCTTAGAAAATAATATAAAATTAGAATTAAGAAAAAGTAAAATGTTTTTAACTTGTCCAGATTTATCTGAAGAAATTATCAATCAGCAAAAAATTTATGGTCTACAGAAATTTTATAGAAATCAAAGAAAAAGCTTAGATATTCTCATAGAAAAAGACGGTAAGCCAAAAGGCGGAGAATGGAGCTTTGATAAAATGAATAGAAAAAAATTACCTGCTTCAATTAAAGTTCCAAAAGTCCCAACTATAAAAAAGAATAAGTTCTTAGCCAAAGCTATGAAAGAAGTTTCAACTGAATATAGGGACTATTATGGAAATAATGAAACATTTAATTATCCATTAACACATGAAGATGCTGAAGAATGGTTGAATAATTTTTTAATTGAAAGGTTAATTTTATTTGGAGATTATGAAGATGCAATTAATTCTAACCATAGAATTCTTTGGCACAGTGTTCTTTCTCCTTTAGTAAATACTGGGCTACTTACACCAAGACAAATAATAGACCAAACTTTGAATTTTTATCAAACTAATAAAATTGGAATCAACTCATATGAAGGTTTTATAAGGCAGATTATTGGTTGGAGAGAGTTTATTCTATTAATTTATAAGCGCAATCATTTAGAACTTCGAAATGGAAACTTTTGGGGATTTGCGAATAAACCTATGCCCTCAAGTTTTTATACTGGAGAGACAGGGATAAAACCATTAGATGATTCAATAAAAAATATTTTAGACACTGGTTATGCTCACCACATAGAAAGATTAATGATAATAGGAAATTTAATGCTTCTATGTAGATTCCACCCGAATCAAGTTTATAAATGGTTTATGGAATTATTTATAGATTCATATGATTGGGTTATGGTCCCAAATGTATATGGAATGAGTCAATTTTCAAAAGGAGGTTTATTTACAACCAAACCTTATATTTCAGGCTCAAACTATATCCTAAAAATGTCTAACTATAAATCCGATAAATGGTGCGTAACTTGGGATAGTCTCTTTTGGACATTTATAGATGACTATAAAAATAAATTCAAAAACCAATACAGATTATCTATGATTTTAAGAAATCTAGAAAAAATGGATATTAAGAAGAAAAATAATTATAGAGACAATGCCAATGAATTTATCTCTAACCTTACGTAGGAATTTGAAATTACCATTCAAGAGAAATAATCAAATTAGAATATCTAGGTGTTGTTCTTACACCACTACGAAGTTCCCATGAGAAGAAAGAATCTCTATAATGGCGTTTTGTTCAGATAGTGTGAAGCTGCAAATCGGTGATCAGATTCCTTCATTTTCTTTGAAAGATCAAAATGGCAATATCAGAACATCATATAAATTCAAGAAAGCTCTAGTTTTGTTCTTCTACCCTAAGGACGACACACCTGGTTGCACTATTGAAGCTTGTGGCTTTCGAGACAAATATGACCTTTTTAAAATTTTAGGAGCTGAGGTATGGGGAATCAGCAATGGTGATGCTCAAAGCCATCTTGATTTTGCAAATAAAAATAAACTTCAGTACCCATTACTTTGCGACCAAAATAATATTCTTAGGAAACAATTTGGGGTACCAAAAACACTTGGTTTCTTAGAAGGAAGAGTTACATATATAATAAATTCTCAGGGCAAAATAATGCATATATTTGAAGACTTATTAAACGGGCCAGCACACATAAAAGAAGCCATAAAAGCTTTAAAAAAACTACAAAAAAATAAATAATATAAAAATGAATGTTTTTTATGAAGCTGAATATAAATTAGATACATTTATAAAAAATAGTCTCTCATCATACCATTTATTGAGGAATTATGATTATGGCATAAGCGATAGATCCAATGTGTCGCAAATTTCTAAGTATACCTCCCACAGAATACTTAATGAATTTGAAATAATTGAGAAATTAAAAAAGTTTGATAAGAAAAAAAAATTTATTGAAGAAATTCTATGGAGGATTTATTGGAAGGGTTACCTTGAAAATCATAAATCAATATGGATTGAATATAAAAATTTTAAACCCAATCCACACAATTCAAATATGCTTGAAACTGCAATGTTAGGGAAGACGGGCATAAAATTTTTCGACAACTGTATAGAAGAGCTTCGAGAAAATAACTATTTACATAATCACTCAAGGATGTGGTTTGCAAGTATATGGATATTCACGTTAAAGCTTCCATGGCAACTAGGAGCAAGACTTTTCCTGAGACACTTATTAGATGGAGATGCTTCATCTAATACATTAAGTTGGCGATGGGTTGCTGGTTTACATACAAATAATAAGCCTTACATAGCAACAAAAGAAAACTTAAGTAAATATACATTAAATCGATTCAATAATCTACCAATCAGTAGATCCGAAGGCATTAATCTAAGAGAAGTAAACATACATCAATCAAATAAACTACCCACCAAAGTTAGTTCATCTTGTAGTAATATTCTTATAATGTTTGATAATGATATGAATATTATTAATAGATCTAGTTTATTTAATTCATACTTAAGAGTTTATATTATATGCAATGAAACTATTAATTATGGGTTTGAGCTCAACAAAAAGGTATGTCAATTCAAAGAAAGATTGATTGAAAATATAAGCAAGTCAATCCAAAACTCAGTGATATTAAAATCTGCAGATTTAGAAATTATTTTGGATGAACATAAATCTATAGATGTTATATATCCAGGTCTTGGCAATAATTTAGACTTACTAAATAAGTACGCAGATCAAAATAAAATCAATATAAATTATATATATAGGGACGAAGATCTTATGTATTGGAAATATACAAAATCAGGGTTTTACAAATTTAAAAGTGAATTTTATAAATTAAATAAGATCTGAAATATTATCAATCTATTATAAACAAACAAATAAATATACATATTTAAGGTCTAATTGATCGCGATAAAATCAAATTATAATTATGATTAAAAATATTAAAATTACACGATTGATCGAATGGATGAAATTTCAATGCAATTTGGAAGGGTATTCTTAATAACTGGAGCGAATAGCGGACTAGGTTATGAAACTTCTAAATTCCTCCTTGAAAGAGGAGCAACAGTAATCATGTGTTGTAGAGACTTGGTCAAAGGAAATATAGCCCAACAACAACTTTTAAAATTTAATTTCCCTGGCAAGATTGAACTATTTGAATTAGATTTATCTGACATAAAAAACGTTGAGTCATTTGCTGAATCTATCAAAAATAAATTTAATTCCTTAGATGTATTAATCAATAATGCTGGAATAATGGCTCCGCCAAAGACTTTTAGTAAGCAAGGGTTCGAAATACAGTTTGCTGTTAATCATCTTGCACATATGTGTTTAACTTTGGAGTTATTACCTATGCTTGAAGAAAAAAATAATTCTAGGGTTGTTACCGTAACCTCTGGAGTTCAATATTTTGGAAAAATTAAATGGGACGATCTACAGGGAAACATTAAATACGATCGTTGGGCTTCATATGCACAGAGCAAACTTGCAAACGTAATGTTTGGTTTAGAACTCGACAAAATGCTAAGAGAAAGGAATTCACATACATCTTCACTACTTGCTCATCCAGGAATCGCTCGTACTAATTTACAGTCAAAGTCCGTTGCATCTAATCAATCATGGCAAGAAGGAATTGCCTATAAAATAATGGATCCCCTTTTTCAAAGTGCAAAAATGGGTGCATTACCTCAAATAAAAGCCGCTACACAATCAAGTGCAAAAGGTGGAGAACAATATGGACCAAGATTTAATTTCAGGGGAGGGCCAAAAATATGTAGAAATGCACCTAGTGCATTAAATCGGACATCAAGAAGAAAATTGTGGGAGATAAGTGAAAAGCTTATAAAAAATGCTTAAAACTCTCAAACCAAAGAAAGTAACTCTTCTCCTTTATCACATATTTCTTGCTGTGAAGGGCATTATATTCTTCCGGTCCAATTGATTAAGCCTTTTCTAATTGAACAATTTAATTATTATCACCACTTAATTCATTAAGTTCTCTCCCAGTCCAAGGCGAGGTATTTTAACTGTGCATTATTTCTTTCAATCGATCAGAAAAAGGCTTGCTAAATTGATCATAAGCTTATACTGACTTAAAGAAATCATCAAAGGCATCAGATTTATCATTATAATCTATTTTTTCTAATTCCTTATCAAAAACACCTCTCATGAATTTTGTACAGTTTATATCTTCTGAATTATTAAATGGTTTTAACTTTTAACTTAAGTATTCTCGATTTCTTACTATGGATTCAAGCGATATCAGTCTTTTCTCCAAATCCTTAATCTTATCATCATAAGAAATATTTATATTATTATCCTCAGATAAGGAGTTAGTTACTAAATCCGTAATATGTTCAGTCAGGCTTTTGCCCGACATCATGGCCTGCCGCTTAACCCTAACTAATAAGTCTTTTGATATCTTTATATTGAATTGACTTTTAGTCATTAATTTGCAAATATGACTAGTATAACTATAATCAATTCTTTAATAATAACAATAGTACTTTAGTAAGAAAATCTCTTCAACAAGAAAAAAGATTACTACTTTTACTAGCAGAAGTAGTATTAATAGTATTTTTATTTCCCTAAGTTATGGTAATTCATAAAGATATGTCATTTCAAATGCAAGCTAGAAATAAGTTTTAGTAAATAAATAAAAGAATTGCTCATGTAAGTTTAGGGTAAATTTCCAATTCAGGTAACGGAAAAATTAATTTTCCTCCCTTATTAATGAATTCTTTTTCGCGATTAATAAATTCCTCCTTAAAGTGCCAAGGCAAAACAAGATAATAATCAGGATTTAATTCTCTTGATTGTTTTTCAGATATTATCGGAATATTAGTACCAGGTGTTCTATGACCATATTTCCATTCGTTTCTTTCAGCTGCTGCATCAATTAGATCATTACCAATACCAAAAAGTTGTAAAATAACATTACCTTTGGTTGATGCACCATAGATATGAATCTTTCTACCTTTTTTCTTTTCATTTATAAGAAACTTCAGCAGATTATTTCCTATTGACATTACTTTATTTTTGAAGTCTATAAATGTAAAATTATTATCAAGTTTTGAATTCGACTCAAATTCTTCTATTAATTCAATGTTCTTTTTATTAGTTAATCGATTTGAATTTGAATGACATAGAAAAGCTCTTAACGATCCACCATTCATAGAATTAGTTTCAACATTAAATACCCTAAGATTTGCATTTTCAGCTACTAATTTTATTTGTTTGAGACCATAATAAGCAAGATGTTCATGGCAAATACTATCAAAAGATAAATCTCTGACTAAAAGAGGTAGATATGATTGCTCCATAACCCAAACCCCATCTTTATCTAAGATAGAAGCTATATCTTTTACAAAAATATTTGGATCGGGAACATCATAAAATACAGCGATGGATGAAATAAGTTTTGCATATTTTGTTGGACTTACAGAGTAGAAAATTTCCTTTGAGAAAAACTCTGAAGACAAATATATTTTTTTTGATGGATAATGTTCCTTATATTGATTAATGGTTGGGTCAATTCCAATTAGATTAATATTTTGATTGGAATAGCTTTTTAACAATGTTCCATCATTACTTGCTATATCTAATACTGTATCGTTGTCTTCTAATTCAACTTCAGATTGTAATTGCTCAACTATGTTTTTAATATGAGCACGCATTGTTTTATTTATACCAGTACGATATCCATATCCTTTTCTGTATAAGTCGTTGAAGTCGTAATTATGAGTTAATTGAACTAAATCACATTGAGCATTTTGGCACTTTACCAAAGTAAGTGGAAGGATTTCAGCATCTGGTTCATCATGAGCAGGGAATCGAGTTGAAAGTCCTTGTAATCCAAAATCAAAAATAGGGATTAATTCTTTGCATTTGCATAAACGGCATGAAGTAACTTCTGAAATATTCAATATTCTTTCTATTTAAACAAATTCACTTTAGAATAAAATCAATCACATTTATGGATTCAGGAGCATTTTTTATTTCTTTTGATATGACTTGATCATCGATGGGTCCGGTAAATATAGACTTCGAACCAATTCTCTTAGCAATTTGATCTAACTCAACAGCATTATTACCACCTAAATCAAATATTCCATATAAATGCATATTTTGACTAATCCATTCTCCTATCCAATCAATAGGAGCAAAGCAATATAAACTTTTCTTTGAAATATACACAGGATCATTATTTTTCATATCAATAAGGACACCTTTATTTAAATCTTTTCCATACATTGGTCCTAAACGCAGAATTAAATTTTTTTTCTTATCTATGAGTTTTTCAGCTGCAGCTTTATGGCTTCCATATGTTGTATTTAGCTGAGACCTTGCTGAGATTGAACTGATTTGGATGATCTTTAAACTTTGCCAATCATTAACTATCTTGAATGTTTTTTCTACTGTCTCTTTAAAATCGATATAAGGGTTTTGTTTTGCCCAAAATCTTTTTGATGGCATTGCTGCATTAATTAAAATATCATATGTTTTTTCGCATCTTGCCTCTTCATAGTTGTCTCTCGTAACGCATGTTAATAGAATATCTTTTTTATTTAAAATATATTTTTTAATCGAATTCCCTACAAAACCATTAGAACCGATTAAAGCAATTGATTTCAATTAGTAATCCTCGTTTATTGATCAACTCTAACAATAGGTGGATCAGATTCGTCCCATCGTTTTGTAAGCATTGCAATAATTGTCATTTCAGTAATTGCGTAAATTGTATGAAAAACATTTGTTTCAGTTCTAATACAAATTCCTTTACTTAAATGGATAAAGCTTTCATTTTCCTTGTCATTAGGTTTTTCGCGCGTAACTAAAACCCCTGAGCCATCAACAACTAAGGTGTATTCAATAAAATGGGGATGGAAATGAAATCCTCTAGTCTTACCTGGTTGAAAGTAAAGCATATTAAATTCTACAATAGGTTCATCTGGAATCCATGTAAATATTCCTCCTCTACCGTCTTTGACTGTTTCTAAATTGCATTGGGGTCTTAGTATCTGAACTTTCTTACGATTGTTTAATGAGTTCTTATCCATCTCTCTAATCTATAATATATTTTTTATTCTAGCCTTGAATATGTTTTTTTTATTTTTTGGTTTTAGAAAAACTAAAAATACTTATTACATTTAGTACTCTTGTGAAAAGAAAAATTAATTTAGGCATTTTAATTTAGAATCAAAAACATTATCATACTCTTATTAATCCTGTCAGTCTTATATCAAAGATTATAATTTCTTTAAATAGAGTTCTTGAAATTATTTATTGCAGCTTAGCCTTACTAAAAATATTCCTAATAATTTTGTTTTTGTTTTCTATTTGATTAGGATATATTTTTTTAAAATTTGTTGTTAAAACTACTCTAGAAATCTAAAAGTTTAAACTTAGACTTTAACTCACTAAGTATTTTACCCTACTTTATCTTTAAGATTTTACTTTAATATCCTATTAACCTTAGAGATAATAGAATAAGGATAAATTAGAAGTTGATGTTTTTATTTTTGATAAATACCTTTAATTCCTTAGAAACTCTTCCCATAACCTCGTCCCAATCTTGAAATTCTTTTTGTCTAAATAATCGCATTGTAGGGAACCAGAAAGTACTTTCTCCCTCCAATCCCCATGTCCAAAAAGGTACTTTTGTGAGCAATAGCCAAACGTCTTTACCTAACCCCGCAGCCAAGGGTCCGATACTGCAATCATTGGTTATTATCAAATCACAATTTTTTATTATTGCAGCTGTTTCAGAATAATCCCATATGTCATCAATCTGTGCCTGATAACTTACAAAACTATCTATAAATTGACAATCTTCTAATTGTTCAGAACCAAAACCTTTTTGAAATGATAATAAATTAACGTCATTTTCCTCTATAATTCTCGAGAATTTGCTTAAAGGTAAAGATCTTCCTGGATAAGAAAATAAATCGAGAACTCGACTCCCTTGCCAATTAATTCCTATCAGAGGTTTTCTTTTATTTGATATAATAGCTTTCCATTTTTTTTCTAGTGATTCTGATGATGAAAGATATGGAGTATTTATGATTGGATTTTTAGGATTAACACCAAAATATTTAATTAAAGACATTAAAGGAATCCATTCTTCTTTTTGGCATAAATTTCTACATTGTTCAGGTGAAAATGGATCTGGATGAATATTAGAATCTTTTATTAAGCTATGTAATTTCTTAGGGGCACTAAATAATATTTCAACACCTTGTCGCTGAAGAAGTTTGATATAACGCATATGAAAAATAATATCTCCAGGTGATTGCTCACTAATGATTAGAATTTTGTCCCCTTTTCTTAACTTATTATTGATACTTCTTCTGAGTATTGGATTGCCTACTATCTTCCTATACTTACTTAGCTTAATTCTATATTCATAATTATCAAGACCAGATTCATAATTTCCTTTTAAAAGTTCTATTAATGAAAGATTAAAGAAAGCATGAAAATTATTCGGATTGAGTTCAATAGCTTTGAGAGCAAAAATCTCCGCTTTATCAAATTCACCATTGTCCTTATATATACCTCCTAAATTAGAATGAGCTGTAGAGGAATCAGGATTAATCTCTATAGCCTTTTTTAGAGTTAATATAGCCTCATCAAATTTATGAAGATCTTTTAATGTCAATGCAAGATTATTATAAAAAAGATAATCATCAGATTTAAATTGAATTGCTTTGCGCATTGAAATTTCTGCTTCTTTTAATTTTCCAAGACTTCTTAAGATAAGTCCCAGTTTTGCATGTCCCCAAGAGAATTCAGGTTTAAGTTCAATGGCTTTACGAAGAGTTATTACTGCTTTTTTCCTATAACCTAGCTTAATATAAGCATGAGATAAATTTCGCCAAGCAGGAAATAATTCGGGATCAAATTCAGTTGCTTTTATAAAGAAAGATAATGCTTCTTGATTATTATTTATATTAAATTCAACAATCCCTAAGTTCAGTAGAGCTGGGGCATAAGAACTATTAATAGCTATCGCTTGTTTATAATATTCTTTAGCAGATTTAGAATCACCACCAAGTAGATATGTATTACCTAAATCTTTAATTGCTTCGCAATCATCAGGAATAAAATTAAGAAATTTATTTAAATATAAACGAGCATAATCTAATTCTCTTGTTTCTAAAAAAGATTTTGCTAATAATTTGATAGCTTCTATTGAGTTAAACTCCGAAGCTAATATTTTTTTACATATATCTATTGTTTCCACATATCTACTTTGTCTAAAAAATGATTTAGCCAATTCTATGTCTGAAATATATTTTCGTGAATGAGTCTTAAAAGCATTATTGGTTTTTACTTCCTTATAAGTTTCAGAAGTAGTGTTAGTAATAATAGAAAAATCTTCTTGAATTTCTTTTAAGTCAAATTCAATGGGAACTGAAAAGGTTTTGGTTGCAGATTCTAACTGCTTTTTATCATTTTGTCTTTCAGTCACATTATTAGAGGGTACGAAGAAACCGTGTAGAAACTACTTTAAACAATTGTTGTTAGATATTATTGATAAACATACTCAATAATTGCCGTTAAAAAAGCATATCTAGCACTTATAGCAAAGTTTTTTATTGAATTATCAATAGAAGATAAACGTACTTACATTGGAACATAGCTATTTTTGATTCTTATAAATTAATCAATAAGTAGATAAGAGAACTTATCGAATAAGCAAAAATTATTCGTAACAGTAGATTTACTAATTGAATTAACCGTATTTTGGTGAGTTTACCCATCCTACATATCTGGTTTAGAAGCTAAATTTCATCTGTCAGGTTTTTTCTGATCTTATTTATTGCCCTCACGGGTAAACCATAACGCTCTTATTCATGACCACCATTCAGCAGCAACGTTCTTCGTTGCTCAAA
>CETG01430791.1_pt1 | contig 11216 bp, 9 predicted proteins | sample 361471 | NCBI WGS metagenome assembly CETG01 (sample SAMEA2622696, study PRJEB7988) | marine metagenome | isolation source: saline water (ENVO:00002010), including | reverse complement strand
ATCCCTTTGATTTATCGTATCCTCCTCCTGTTATTATTGTAGCATCATCAGCTTTTTTTGCATATTCAATATAAGATACAATATTATCAAATGAAGCTTCATCAATTACAGCATTCATGAAATTTGTAAAATCTTCAACATCGCCCATTTTGATTGATTTGACATCAGAAATATAATTATTTTTAATGTCATCCCATACATCTTGAGGTAGGTAGCATCTTGAAGCAGCAGAACATTTTTGACCTTGATATTCAAATGCTCCTCTTACCATAGCCGTTCTAAGCCCATCTCTATTGCTTGATTTATGAGCTAAAATAAAATCCTTTCCTCCTGTTTCGCCTACAATTCTTGGGTATGATTTGTAATTTTTAATATTATTACCAACAGTATTCCACATTGTTTGAAAGACTGTGGTGGAACCTGTAAAGTGGATGCCTGCTAAATCTCTATGATTTAGAATTTGTTTTCCAATTTGACTTCCAGATCCAGGTATGAAATTAATAACACCATCAGGTAGTCCAGCTTCTTTAAACAGTTCCATTAAAAAATATCCTGAATAAACACAAGATGATGCAGGTTTAAATAGTGAGACATTTCCAAGAAGCGCAGGAGCACAAGATAAATTTGCTGCAATTGATGTAAAGTTAAAGGGTGTTACGGCAAATACAAATCCTTCAAGGGCTCTATACTCAGTACTATTTCGCATGCCTTCAGGAGAGAATTTAGGTTGCTGTTTATGGATATTATATAAATATTCACAATTGAAGTTTAAAAAATCTATAAGCTCGCATGCGGCATCAATCTCTGCTTGAAATACATTTTTACTTTGACCAAGCATTGTTGCTCCATTAATTAAATCTCTATAGGGGCCTTTTAATAAATCTGCCATTTTATGAAAAATTGCAATTCTATCTTTAAGAGGAGTTGTAGACCAATTTTCCCATGCTTTAAGGCTGTTATTAATTGCCATTTCCACTTCTTTTTTACCTGCCTTGTGATAAGTAGCTAAGATATGTTGATGGTTATGCGGCATAACACATTTCCCCATATCACCTGTTCTTATTTCCTTACCTCCAATAATGATTGGTATATCAATTTTTTTTGATTTTAATTCTTCTAATTTAGCTTTAAGCGAAGCTTTTTCAGGACTGCCAGGTTTGTAATCTTTAATTGGTTCATTTTCGGCTTCTCTTATGGTAAAATTTAGCTCATTCATATCTTAGACCTTTTTTTCATGTTAGTAGTAGATGTGCAAATTTAATATTTATATTTAATCAAAAGCTATGATTGTTTATATAAAAAATAATGATTAATATAATATTATGATGATACGTTCAATTAATCCTTCAACTGGACAGCTTATTAATGAATATACCCCATATTCTGATGCACAGGTTTTATCTATTATAGAAGATGTATCAAATGAATATATTCATTGGAAAAATACTTCATTTAAAGAAAGAGCTAAAGTTCTGTGTGATATTGCAGATCAACTTGATTCTGATTTAGAAAATCATGCTAAAATGATTTCCTTAGAAATAGGTAAACCTATAATAGAATCTCGTATGGAAATTAAGAAATGTGCTTGGGTTCTTCGGTATTTTGCAGAAAATGCACAAATTTTTTTAAAAAATGAAAAAATTATAACAGAATATAAGGAAAGTTATATCCAGTATAAACCTATAGGTGTTATACTTGGAGTAATGCCTTGGAACTTTCCTTATTGGCAGGTAATACGATTTATAGCACCTGCTTTAATGGCAGGTAATACTTGTGTTGTTAAACATGCATCTAATGTATCTGGCTGTTCTATGTTAATAGAAAAACTTATAATTGCTAATAGTACATATAAAAATATATACAGGTCATTGATAATATCGTCAGATAGGGTTGAAAGTATTATTCAAAATAAAAGTATAAAGGCTGTATCGTTGACAGGTAGCGAGGAAGCGGGCTCTATTGTTGCTATGCAGGCTGGAAAAGAAATTAAAAAGACAGTTTTAGAACTTGGTGGTTCTGATCCGTTTATTGTATTAGATGATGCAGATATAGATAGGGCTTCAAAAACAGCTATTCTAGCACGTTTTTTTAATGCTGGGCAAAGTTGTATAGCTGCAAAAAGATTTTTAGTGCATCATGCTGTCTATGATGAATTTATAGATAAAGTGAAGGTTGGAATGGACTCATTGGTTGTTGGAGATGCTTTAAATGAGAGTACTCAAATAGGTCCACTTGCAAAGAAAGAATTCACAGAAGAGTTAAATATAATGGTTCAATCCTCTATAAATGATGGTGCTGTATGTTTAAAGGGTGGTGATTTTAATGGTTGTTATTATATGCCTACATTATTGATTGATGTCAATGAAGATATGACTGTGTTTAAAAAAGAAACATTTGGTCCTGTCTTTTGTGTTACTAAAATTAAAGATGTTGAAGACGCTATTAGGTTAGCTAATAAAAGTGATTATGGACTTGGTGGAAGTTTATGGTCTTCTGATATTGATTTAGCAAAGGATATAGCAAATAGGATTAATACGGGCTCTATTTTTATTAATGATATGACAAAATCAGATCCAAGGTTACCATTTGGAGGTATTAATAAATCAGGCTATGGTATTGAACTTTCCAAATATGGCATTAAAGAGTTTGTAAATATTAAAACTATGGTTGTTAATTAGAAATGTTTCGATTAGTATTAATATATATTGTTTTTTTTGCTTCGCTATCAGCTGATGAAATATGGGATAAAGAAATACCTCCATCTCATTATTTGAAGGAATTTGCTATTAAGAGTGAAAATGATAATAGTAAGTTTTTAAGGTATTCTAGCTATGTCTTTATTTTTCTTGGTTTACTAATGGAGAATAATGAAAACAATACAGGCCCTGAGGCAGAATTTGTGGGTGATTTATTTTTATTCGGTGGGGGAGTTGGTCTTCTAATTGATCAGATAAGAAAATTGAAGGCTTTTGATAAGCCTAGAACACCTTCAGGCAAAGAGTATAAAAAAATTAAAAATATTGATAATAGAGAAAAAAGAGAATCTTTAGCATATGAGGCATTGGTTCGTTTGGCGGAAAATTCTAGAATTAAAAAGAATAAAGCATTAGATCAGCAGTTAGCATCATTTAAAAATAAAAGGGTAGAGAATAAAAAATATGTTCCATTTAAGTTTAAGGTATTAGCAAAGATTTTAAAAGGGCCTAGGGATGCTATAAAAGATAGAAGAAATGATATTGCTGATGAAAAAATTGCTAGAGCTAAAGCAGAGCTAACTCCAGAAGAAAAGCTTCTTACTAGATATTTGAGTCAAGTGCCAATTCGATGATTTAGTTAGTTGTAGCTTTGAAAAATAAGTAGTTTTCCATGGCTTATTTTAAAGTTTAAATTATCGTCTATTGATTCATTTAATGTTCCGTAAAACATGCTAGTTATATGCTGATTATTAAAGTTGTACTTTAATGAATTTGATGTGATTTTTATTGTATGGTCCATTGCAAAAATAGAAACTTTTTGTCCTTTGAAACTTTTTATTTTTTCATTGTTTGTTACACTTTTAAATATTCCCGTATCTGTTAAAATTTTAATATTACCATAGTTTATTATGCTAAAAATATTACCAATAGTATGATCTTCTCTTTTGCCGGTTGCTCCAATTATAGATATATCTTCAATTTTATTTTTAATGCAATAATTAATCGCTTTTCTTAAATCGTTTTCAGATTGGTCTTTGGCTTCTATTATTATTTTTTGATATTTTTGTTTATTCTCTTCTGATATAGAATCTAAGTCTCCTATAATAATATTAGGTTGGTATCCTTTTTTGATTAAGGTATTTGCTGCTCCATCACATGCTATTATAGATGAGGCTTTTTCTAATTGTTTAATAGGTATAGGATGAGATGGAAAATCTCCATTTGCAACAATAACTAAAGGTTTTTTTAATTTATTCATATTAAAAGTAAATTTATATATAATAATTATAGTTATATATTAAGTATATGAATGATAGAATTAAAAGAACCAATGATGAATTAAAAGCAGATAGACCAACAATCGATGAAATAAGGGCTATCCCACGTTTGCCTATATCTATATTGGTTGAAAATGTGCGCTCTGTTCATAACGTTGGTTCAATTTTCAGGTCTGCAGATGGCTTTGGAGCAAATAAGATTTATTTAACAGGCTATACAGCATGTCCTCCTAGAGAAGATTTATCTAAAACTGCTTTAGGTGCAGATGAAGCAGTGCCTTGGGAACATTTTGAAAATTCAATAGAAGCTGCTGAGACTATATTAAATAAAGGTATTTCACTTGTTTTACTTGAGCAAACAATAAAATCAGAGCTTATTTATAATATTAAATGGTCATTTCCTATATGTTTTATCGTAGGGAATGAAGTCAATGGGGTATCTGAGGAATTATCTAAAATGGCAACAATACATGCAGAAATTCCTATGAGAGGTATTAAGCAAAGTCTTAACGTTTCTGTTGCAACGGGTGTTGCTGGATATGAATTTTCTAGAATATATTCTTCTTTAAGAAAGTAATTCTATAAAATGATTTAACTCTGTAATTTATAATATGAAAAATATTTTAATTATATTGATTTCATTATTCTCTTTTCTTCTTTCCAATAGAGGGGAATTATTATCATTCAATTTTGTTGATTCTTTAAGTGTTAGCGAAATTGAAGATTATTTAGGTGACGAATTTAATGATTTTGATCTTTCTACTGAATATTCTGCAATTATGTATTCTATCGAATATGAAACAATAGATTCATTTGGTAATCCTGTTGTAGCATCAGGTATGTTGGCTTTTCCTACTGCTATTAATAGGGCTTACCCTTTGGTTTCATTCCAACATGGAACTCAAATTAGAAGAGCTAGTGCTCCATCAATGAATGGCTTTAATGCTTTGTCAAGAGCAATGGTTACAGCTGGGTATATTTATATGGAGCCAGATTATTTAGGTCTTGGTGTATCTGAAATGTTGCATCCATATCATTTAAAAGATGTTACTGCATCTACAGTAATTGATATGCTTAGAGCTGTTAAACAATTTTGCAATGAAACTCAATTTGTTCAGTATAATAGTCAATTATTTTTAGCTGGATATTCAGAGGGTGGCTATGCAACTATGGCTGCAGTTAAAAATATTGAAGAAAATTTGTCTGATGAATTTAATATAACAATGTCATTCCCTATGGCAGGAGCATATGATTTATCTGGGGTTATGGTTGAATTAATGTTATCTGAAGAACCTTACCCAGATCCTTTTTATTTACCTTTTTTTGTTTTATCATATATAGAAAGATATTCACTCGGAGAATTAGAAGATTTCTTTTTAGCTGAATATGCTAATATATTGCCAGAATTATTTAGTGGTGAGCATTCTGGAGGTTATATTAATTCATTTTTACCAGACATCCCTATTCATATTATGAAACCCGAAGTGATTGCTGAGTTTTCTGATGATGCTAATTATCCATTTAGATTAACTTTAGGGTTTAATGATTTATATGACTGGACTCCTCAGAATGTAATGTATCTGTTTCATGGAGTTGTAGATGAAAGGGTCCCTTATGAGAATTCAGTTATTGCTTATAATAAATTCTTAGATAATGGAGCAACAAATGTATATTTTGAATCTTTGCCTGAGTCTTATGGAGGGCATCAGGAAGCAGCACCTTTTTGTTTATTAGGTGCGTATAATATTATGGCAACAGTTCATGCTATTAATAATCTTGGTGATGTTAATGAGGATATGGTTATAGATATCATTGATATTATCCAATTATCATCAACTATTATTAATAATGATGATATGAATCCATATGAGAATTGGGCATCAGATGTAAACATCGATTCATTAATAAATATTTTAGATATAATTGAAATTATGAATATTATTTTAGATATATAAAAATGGAAAATTATAAATATTTAAATAATCATGAAGAATACATGAAGCAGGCTTTAAGTCTTGCTGAAAAGGGAAGAGGTAAAGTATCTCCTAATCCATTAGTAGGATGTGTTATTGTTAAAGATAATAGAGTTATTGGAGAAGGTTATCACTCTGAATTTGGTGGTGATCATGCAGAAGTAATGGCTCTTAAGAATTGTACAGAATCTCCTGTTGATGCAGTTTTGTATGTTAATTTAGAACCCTGTAGTATATATGCTAAAACACCTCCATGTGTAAAGACGATTATTGAAAATAGTATTTCTGAAGTTTATATAGGTATTAAAGACCCTAATCCTAAAGTTAATGGAAATGGTATATTTGAATTAGAAAAGGCTGGTATTAAGGTTACTTGTGATGTTTTATATGAAAAATGTCTAGAATTAAATAAATCTTTTTTTAAGTGGGTTGATGATAAAATTCCTTATGTTATTGGAAAAGTTGCTCAAAGTAAGAACGGCTTTATGGGAAAAGATTCTAATTCATCTATTTGGATTACTGGTGATAGAACTAAAGAGCATACTCATATTTTAAGATCTCAAGTAGATGCTATCCTAGTAGGTAAAAATACTGCATTAATTGATAATCCTCAACTGACAGTTAGAAAAGTTATGGGTAATAATCCTAAAAGGATTATTTTAGATACCAATAGATCTTTATCTTTAGATTTGAATATTTTTAATGATAATGAGGCTGATACAATAGTATTATGTTCTAGTAACAAATTTGAAGATAATCAAACTTCTTTTTGTAGGTTTTTGACTGTTAATGAATGCAACGGTTTATTAAATCCTTTAGATATTTTAAAAAGATTGGGAGATATAGGTATTACCTCTATATTAATAGAGGGAGGACAAAAAGTACATGGCTCATTTATTGAAGCAGGATTAATAGATGAATTTTATATTTATACATCAGATAAAATTTTAAATGATGCAAAACTAAATAATCCTTTTAAAATAACTGATGATTGGGATTTGAAAGATGAAATATGTTTAGATAAAGATGTCTTAACTATTGTAAAAAAGAAAAATTTATGTTTACAGGAATCATAGAAGAATTAGGTCAAATTAAAAAGATTAATCTTAAAGATAAATTTTTAGATATAGAGATTTTATCTAATTTATCTAGCGATATTAATATTGGAGATAGTATCGCCATTAATGGTGTTTGTTTAACAGCTGTATCATCAAATGAAAAAACATTTAATGTTCACGTTGTAAGAGAAACAATTCAAAAAACAAATTTAATAGACCTTAAAGAACTAATGTATGTAAATTTAGAAAGAGCTGTAAGTGTATCATCAAGATTGAATGGCCATGTTGTTCAAGGTCATATTGAGTCTTTAGCAATTATAATAAAAAAAGAAAATTCTAATTCACAAATAGATTTAACTGTTGAAATTAATAAGAATTATTTGAAATATTGCATTTATAAGGGTTCTATTGCTTTAGATGGTATATCTTTAACCATAGCATCAATTGAGGACAATAATATAAGTGTTGCAATTATTCCTCATACATTAGAAAATACAACTTTAAAATATAGAGAAATTGGAGATACTTTAAATTTAGAAACAGATGTTTTTGCTAAATATGTAGAAAATATTATTTCTTATAAAGAATAAATGTTTATGGAAGATTATAATAAAAAAATATTAAAAGCAATTGATGATTTTAAAAAGGGTAAAATGGTCATTGTAGTTGATGATAAAGATAGGGAAAATGAAGGTGATTTTATTATTTCTGCAGAGCTTTGTACTGCTGATGATATTAATTTCATGATGAAAGAAGCTAGAGGCCTTATCTGTATGTCTATTACAAATGAAAAAGCTCAAAAATTAAAATTATCACCTATGGTTTCATCTAGTACAGCTGTTCATGAAACTAATTTCACAGTAAGTGTTGATGCAATTAAGAATGCTACTACAGGTATTTCTGCTCAAGATAGATGGCAGACAGTAAAGGTGTTAGTAGATGATGATTCTAGGCCAGAAGATTTAGGTAGACCTGGGCATATGTTTCCTTTAATTGCTAAAGAAGGTGGTGTATTGCAACGTGCAGGTCATACTGAAGCAGCAATGGATTTATCTTTATTATCAGGTTTAAAGCCTGGTGCATTATTGGTAGAAATTGTTAATGATGATGGTACAATGGCTAGAATGCCTCAATTGAAAAAAATAGCGGAGAAAAATAATTTTACTCTTATTAGTATATCTGATTTAATAAAATATAGAAGAGAAAATGATAAAATTGTTGAGGAAATATCTAGAGTTCCCTTTCCTACGCAATTCGGTGATTTTGAATTGCGCTTATTTGAAGATAAAATACATAGAGATCACCATGTAGCTATTGTTAAAGGTAGTATCTCATCAGATGATGAAGCTTTGGTACGTGTTCATTCTCAATGTTTAACAGGAGATTTATTTGGCTCATTGAGATGTGATTGCGGCTTGCAGCTAAATACGGCATTGGAATTGATTAATAAATCAAATAATGGTGTTTTAGTTTATTTAAGGCAAGAGGGAAGGGGGATTGGCTTGAAAAATAAAATTAAAGCATATCAATTACAGGATCAAGGGTTTGATACTGTAGAAGCTAATAAAAAACTTGGGTTTAAAGCAGATTTACGAGAATATGGAATAGGTGCTGAAATATTAATAGCATGCGGTGTATCTAAGATGAAATTGTTAACTAATAATCCAAAAAAAATTATTGGATTAGATGGATTTGGTTTAGAAATAACGGGCAGACAATCTATTGAATTTGATTCAAATGCAGTTAATGAAAAATATTTAACAACTAAGAGGGATAAACTAGGTCATCTTATTTTAGGCAATAATGGGAGTAAGTAATTTATGAAAATAGCTATAGTTTTAAGTGAATTTAATGATGACATCTCGAAAGGTTTACTTACTGGGGCTAAAGCTTGTTATGACAAGGTTTTTAAGGATAATAATTTAGTAGTATATAAAGTTCCTGGGGCTTTTGAAATTCCTTCAACAGTTAAACAATTATTAAAGAGTAATGAGGGCTTTGATGCTATTGTAACTTTAGGATGCGTTATTAAAGGTGAAACTGCTCATTTTGAATATATTTCATCATCTGTAACAGATTCAATATCTAGATTATCTATTAAAGCACAAATTCCTATTATTTATGGTATATTAACAACGTACAATTATGAGCAAGCTATTGATCGTTCGGATCCATTAAAGAAGAATAAAGGTGGAGAAGTTATGGAAGCTGCGATCTCTACAGTTAAAACTTATCAAAATATTCAAAAATCATCTTGATTTTTTATAGAAAAATAATTTTTTTTATATTTATTATATCTTATCTATTATCCTTAGATAATTTCAGACATGTTAAAAATATTACTTCCCTTATTAATTCAACTGCAATCCAAAATTTAAATGATGAACGTTTATTAATTGCCACGACTGGTGGTATATATACTTCTGATTATAATGGACTTAATTTAATCGATTATACTGATAACTTAGAATATGCTAATATTTCTACATTAATAAAAGATAATGAGAATATATGGCTAGGAGGGGGAGATGGAAATATTCAGATATTAGATAGTGGATTAAATCTTAAATCTGTTATTGATTATATACCATTTGATAGTATTAAGGAAATTATTTTCTATGATGATTATGTTTTTGCAATAGCATCTTATGAAAATAGAGATGTTATTGTTCAATATTCTAATGATAATAACCCTCATTATTTAAATTATTTCTCTTTTGATAATTTTTTAATAGAAGCTAATAATAATGGTAATATATGGACTGGATATGGTGATGATGAAATTATTAATGTTACAACTATTTATGATATAATGATTAGATATGATATGATGTATCTTGGTACTAATGAAGGATTATTAAAAGCAGATTTATCTAATTATAACAATAATTTATTACTATTGCTTGATTGGGTATTGTATGAGGGGAATAGTCAGGCTGTATCCTTAATTGATAATTATCCAATTACACAAGATTTTGGTTATACTATTAATCCTGAAGATGATTATGATTATTTTGGTCTTTCTGGTTGGATTAATGATTATAATGGAACAGAGTTTTCTGCAGGTATTAATTTATTTGAAAGTGCAGAAGAGTTCGGTTATAATATTAATCCTGAAGAAGATATAATACGCTCATTCTATATGAGTAGTGGTGATGATTTTTATATCTTACTTTTTGATAAACTCCTTTATTGTCCAAATCCATCACAATTTCCCACTTTTGAAGTTATGTTTAGTTTACCTAATGATATATACTCTAGTTTTACAGATATTGAGATTATAAATAATATTTTATATTTTACATTAGAGAATCATGGAGTCCTTAGAGTTTCAATAGATGACATCGATAATTATGAATACATCGTTCCAAATACTTTATTTTCTAATAAAATAACTGCATTAGATATTGATTCTAATAAAAATATAGTAGGATTAGGAGGTCATCCAAATATTGCACAAGGAGGTTTTTTAATAGATAATATTGTAGGTGATTATGATATCAGTAATTTCTATTCTGATGGTGATAATTATGAAGACTTAGATCAGGATGGTTTTTATGAAACTTACAAGTATAAATATCCAAGTGCTTTATTAGACTTATATAAAGGGAAAATCATACCTTATATATCAGGAGATAAAAATTCATCAAGCATTAAGTTTGATAGTAGTGGAAATTTTTATTTTATAAATAATGGTATTTATCTTGAGCCTGATCAATATCATCCTTATAATCCTTATCATCCAATAAAAGATGAAATAGGTTATCCTAAAGGGTTATTGCATATTAATTCATTCGATTTTTCTATTATAGATAGCTGGGATTCGATTTTTACAGGTATTAGATATGTCTCTAATGGTTATAATTATGTATCATTATCTCAAATGAATATAGATTCTCAAAATAATTTATGGATTGTTAATCCTTACTCAGAGGGTGATATTAATAAGCCTATGATAGTTAGTAATAATGATAGTTGGATTGATATAGAAGATAATTCAGATATTTTATATTTTCTTCCTGAAGAAATAGCATTTGATAATAATAATAATATTTGGGTTGCATATCAAAAAGATGATAATCAGAATTATTCTCCTGGTGGAATTAGAATGCTTAGGTTAAATGAATCTTTAGATAATGAGAATTATACTTGGTGGAACAGTCCATTATCTATTGTTGAAGAAAGCGCATGTTATCAATATAATTATGATTT
>CETG01002237.1_pt1 | contig 11222 bp, 10 predicted proteins | sample 361471 | NCBI WGS metagenome assembly CETG01 (sample SAMEA2622696, study PRJEB7988) | marine metagenome | isolation source: saline water (ENVO:00002010), including | reverse complement strand
ATAATTTCCCTAAGGAATCGAGGCCGCTATTGATTCAATCCAAAAGATAAAACCTTGCGTGTGCCTCGGCGGGGTTTAAGGATGTCATAAACAAAGTTTATGCTTCCTACCTGCTGTCTTTGGCTGGGCGCATGCCCCTGTGGCATAACCACCTATTTAATTTACAACAATACGGGTCATTTTTCTTTCTGTAAATCTTGTAATTCGTTGATATCTATTTCTACTGATGGACCCATAGTTGATGAAATAAATAAGCTTCTCCAGAATTTTCCCTTTGCGCCACTGGGTTTGTTCTTTTCTATTGTTGATTGTAAAACTTTAAGATTTTCAAGTAGAGCGTCTGCAGAAAAGCTCGCTTTTCCAAATCGAACATGAACAATACCTGCTTTGTCAGCTCTGAATTCAAGTTTTCCAGCTTTAAATTCTTTAATAGCTCCTGCTAGATCGGTGGTTACTGTTCCAGCTTTTGGATTAGGCATGAGACCACGTGGTCCAAGTACTCTTCCTAATTTGGCAACCTTAGGCATCATATCTGGAGTTGAAATTAATAGGTCAAAGTTCATTTCTCCTTTGTTGATTGAATCAACTAGTTCTTCTTCACCTGCAAGATCAGCACCGGCACTCTTTGCTTCTGAGACCTTTTCACCTCTTGTGACAACTGCTATTCGTACTTTTTGACCTGTGCCTTGTGGAAGAGTAACAGTAGTTCTTAGTTGTTGATCAGTATATTTTGGGTCAATACCAAGTCTTATATGAGCTTCTATAGTTTCATCAAATTTAGCGTTAGCATTTTCTTTGACCAACTGCAATGCTTCTAATGGAGCATATGAACGATCTTCAACCTTTGAAAGGAGTGAAGTCATTCTTTTAGAAAATTTTTTCATAATGAGAAAGGGGTGATAACGACTTTTGGTCTCCCCCAGTAAAGAAATCTTTTAAATGTAAATCTTACAATTAAATTAGTCTTTTATGGAAACCCCCATATTCCTAGCGGTTCCTTCAATAACTTTCATTGCTGATTCGATGCTGCTGCAATTCAGATCTGGGAGTTTTGTTTTCGCAATTTCTTCAAGTTGACTTTTACTAATAGAACCTGCGGTTCCTTTTGCTGATTCACCAGAACCTTTAGCAATGCCAGCTGCTTTTGTTATTAGTACTGAGGCAGGAGGAGTTTTTGTTATGAAAGTAAAACTTCTATCCTCGAATACGGAAATTTCTACAGGTATTACAAACCCAGCTTTGTCTTGGGTTCGCGAATTGTACTCCTTACAAAACGCCATTATGTTTACCCCGTGTTGACCAAGCGCAGGGCCGACAGGAGGCGCAGGATTCGCTTTACCAGCCTGTAAGGCTAACTTAATCAGGGCTACTACTTTTTTTGCCATCGGCTAATGATTGAACTAATGCGGAAGATCTGAAAAAAATCAGATGAAATTGTTTAGTAAACTTAACTCCTAGACTAACCAGACAGCAAAAGGAAATTAAAAATCAATTTTGTTTTGTTATTTGAGAAAACTCAAGTTCAACAGGAGTTTCTCTACCAAAAATTGATAAAAGTGCCTTGAGTTTGTTTCTTTCTCCTGAAACTTCAATGACTTCACCCTGAAAATCTTTAAAAGGACCTGATGTAACAACAATTTGATCTCCTTCTTCAACATCTAATTTGACTACTGTTTTCTTTTCTGCCGCACGTTTAAATATTCTATTTACTTCTTGCCTGCTAAGGGGGCGAGGTTTTATATGCCCGCGTGATTTACCAGTCGCTCTTCTGTCCTCTGCTCCAACGAAATTAATTACATTTGGTGTGCTTCTAACAGCCATCATCGTATCTTCATCAAGCACCATACGAACTAATACGTAGCCTGGAAAAACTTTTTCTTCTGTAGTTTGTCTCGTACCATCTTTTTTTAATTTAACAGCTGGTGATTGAGGAATTTCTATCTCAATGATCCTGTCACTAACCCCTAGTGTTAAAGCCCTTTGTTCAAGTGTGGCTTTGACTTTTTTTTCACAACTGGATGCAACTTGAATGGCATACCATCGAGCAATATTTGTCTTAATTGTTTGACTTAAATAATCTGATTGACCATCTTGATTTGTTTCTGATCGATCAATTATTTTAGATTCATTGTTGGAAGTGGTTTCAATCTCTGACACTGGAAAAAATTTGTGAGTGGTTTAAAAGTTTTTTAACTCAGCGAAATATCTGAGTAGAAGCCCATCCATAAAAACGACTTACTGCAGCAATTGATACTGCTGACAGAGTCACCATTAATATCACAGCAATAGATTCACTGAATAGTTGCTGTCGAGATGGCCATACAACTAATCAATTCATCAATTGTAGAGGATAGAAAACTTTTTTTTAAGGCTGTTTGATCCTGTTTTAAAGGAATAACCTTATCTTTATCTTCTTTAGAGGTTGGACTTGTCACTTTAGGAAGACTAAATAGGAGGTACTTTTTAAAGGCATGTCTACGTACCTACACTAACTTATCTTTGTTCGATTAGTTATCTCTTAAAAAAAGAAGCTTTTTAGAGTCATTATCCTTGATAGATACTTTTATTGACCTTGCTCCGACAAAGGCTTCTTCCAAAATCTGAGTTGCTAAAGGATTTTCTAGTCTTCTTCTGATTACTCTCCGCAGTGGTCTCGCTCCATATTCAGGCTCATAGCCTTCATCAGCAAGAGTTTGTATTGTGTCGTCGTCAACGTAAAGCTCTAAGTCTTGTTGTAAAAGGAGCTTTCTTAATTCATCAAGTTGAAGTCGGACTATCTCTTTTAAATCTTCAGGCTTTAGAGGCTTAAATCTTATTACTTCATCAATTCTGTTTAAAAATTCTGGTCGGAAATATTTGGAGAGAGCGTCGTTGATCTTTTGATTTAATTCTTTTTCGAGGAAATCTTTATTTGAATCTTTGTCCTTGATTTTTAGAGCATTATTAAGGATCGATTTGCTTGCAAGGTTACTGGTCATGACAATTACTGTATTTCTAAAATCCACTGTGCGCCCTTGGGAATCAGTCAGTCTTCCATCATCTAATACTTGCAGCAGGATATTAAAGACTTCCGGATGAGCTTTTTCAATTTCATCAAGTAATAAAACTGCATATGGTCTTTTCCTTATTGCTTCAGTTAATTGTCCTCCCTCTTCGTAACCTACATACCCAGGAGGGGCACCTAACAGTTTGGAAACAGCGTTTCTTTCCATATATTCACTCATATCAAGTCTCAATAAAGCATCTTCTTCATCAAAAAGTGAACTTGCCAATGCCTTAGCAAGTTCAGTTTTTCCAACACCGGTAGGGCCAAGAAATAGAAAGGATCCTATGGGCCTTCTGATATCTTGCATGCCAGCTCTGGCTCTTCGAATTGCAGCTGAAACTGCCTCAACAGCTGTTAGTTGTCCAATAACTTTTCTTGCTATTTCTTTTTCTAACTCCAAAAGTTTCTGTCTTTCGCCTGATAAAACTTTTTGAACAGGTATACCTGTCCATCTTGATACAACATCGGCAATATCTTCCGAATCTACTTGTTCTCGTATTAGAGAATTTCTATCTACCGTATCCTTGTTTATAGAAAATTTTATATTGCTGATTCTTTCTTGAATTTGATAAATTTGCTCATATTCAAGTCTTGCTTCTTCTTCTTTGTCTCCCTTCGCTGCGGCGTCTTTGATTAAATTTTTTAATTCTTCATCCCGAGTAATCAATTCTTGTAATTCGTCAAGTCTATCAAGTTCATCTTCCCATTTTTGTTTGATTTTATTTAATTGAATTTGTACTAACTTCTTTTCATTTTTAAGATCATTAATAGTCTCAAGAGATGATTCTTCGTCTGCTTGTGAGATCAATGATTCTAATTGATTGATTTCGGATTCTTTTTCTTCTATGATTTTTGGCTTAGATGAACATTCAATTTTAAGTTGAGCTGATGCCTCATCAATAAGATCAATAGCTTTGTCAGGTAGGCATCTATCACTTATATATCTATGTGCTAGACGATTTGCTGTGATTAGTGCTTGATCAGTGATAGTTACTCCATGATGAAATTCATATTTTTCTCTAAGACCTTTTAAAATCTCTAGACTTAAGTCTAAGCTTGGCTCTTTGATTAAAACTTGCTGAAAACGTCTATCTAAAGCCTGTTCTTTTTCGATCGTACGACGATAGTTCTCTGGGGTCGTTGCGCCAATGCACCGCAAATCTCCACTAGCTAATAGAGGCTTTAATAGATTGCCCGCATCAGTATTTGATCTTTCTTTGCTTACGATTGTGTGTAATTCGTCAATGAATAAAATTACTCCTGGCTCACTTTGACTGACTTCACTTAACAACGATCTAAATCGCTCTTCAAATTGACCTCGGAACTTCGCTCCAGCTATTAATGCTCCAATATCCAATGAAATTAGTTTTAAAGATTTAAGAGAGTCAGGAACTTCGTTGCTGATAATTTTTTGAGCTAATAATTCTGCAACTGCTGTTTTTCCTACTCCTGGAGCTCCAATTAATACAGGATTATTTTTCCCCCTTCTAGAAAGTACTTTAATTATTGTTTTGATTTCGGGATCTCTTCCAATTACAGGATCTAATTTCCCCTCTTTGGCTTCAGCTGTAAGGTCTTTACCATATAACTCCAAAGAATTTTGATTCTCATTGAGTTTTAAAGGCTCTTCTCTCTTTGAGCTGATTTCTTCATTCGTAATAGGAGCATAAGGTTGTTCGTGTTTATTATTTATTTGTGCAATTTCAGATGATATAGAAGATTGCGAAGTTATTTGTGGTCTCTCTGTCTTTTGCTTGGTTAATGATCTTTTTAAGTTCTTGAATGATTTTGGTGGTGGTAATCTTCTCAATTCAGCTTCTAGAATTTCACTTGGCAAGCCTGCTTGATAAAAGAGATCTTCTCCTAAGCGATTATCTCTACCAATTGCAATAAGAATATGAGAAATTTCTATAAGATTTGATCCCCATCGAGAACGAAAATCATCAGCAGTTTCTAAAAGGTTTTCTAAATCTTCTCCAATGTATAAATCTTGTTGATTATTTATTGGTAATTCAGCTAGGAAATTATCTAAAGTTTCGTTTAGTTCTTCTTGATTAACTGGTAAGGGATTTATGTAGTTTTGAAATTTTTTATTTCTGAATAAGACTTGAATGAGATGTTCAACATCTAAATTTTGATGTCTCCATCTCTTGGCTGATTGTTCCGCGGTTAATAAAAGATTCCAAGCTTCATCACTAAAATAATCTGGCTCAGAAGTTAAAGTTCCGTTGATTCGCGAGGAATTTTGATTCAAAGTGGCCATTTGTTGATTGAATTCATTTTGAGACCTTTGAGGAGATATGTATATTTCTTTTTTAAACAAATTCGATTAATTAGGTCTTGGAAAGCAAGCTAGATTAACAATTAAGGAACATATAGGAATAATGTAGTTCATGAGATCTAAAAAACATCATTAAATTCGTGGCTGACTCCCTAGAACTAATAATTGATACCATCATGGCTCGCGAAGTTTTGGACTCTCGTGGCAATCCAACGGTAGAAGCTGAGGTGCTCCTAGAAGGAGGTGCCATCGGACGTTCGATTGTCCCTAGTGGAGCAAGCACTGGAGCGCATGAGGCTCATGAATTAAGAGATGGTGGTAAACGTTATATGGGGAAAGGGGTCAGTAAGGCTGTTGGGCACATAGAGGAAAGTATTGCCCCTGCACTTTGTGGTTTGTCTTCATTAGATCAATCCACAGTTGATTCGGTAATGAAACAAATTGATGATACTGACAATAAATCCAACCTTGGTGCAAATTCAATTCTTGCAGTAAGTATGGCTACAGCAAGAGCAGCAGCCAATGGATTGGGACTGCCTTTGTATAGGTACTTAGGTGGACCTATGTCATCTTTATTGCCAGTCCCTCTGATGAACGTAATAAATGGAGGTGCTCATGCTGCTAATAATTTAGATTTTCAAGAATTCATGTTGGTACCTCATGGTGCTGAAAGCTTTAGAGAAGCTTTGAGAATGGGAGCTGAAGTTTTTCATACATTAAAAGATTTATTAAGTGATCAGGGTTTATCTACGGCTGTTGGAGATGAGGGGGGATTTGCGCCAAATCTTGAGAGTAATAAAGCCGCTGGCGATCTTTTAATGCAAGCAATTGAGCAAGCAGGTTTTAAGCCAGGAGAGCAGATTTCTCTTGCTTTAGATGTTGCGAGCACGGAGTTTTATGACCAAGGTCAATATTCTTATGGTGGGGCTTCTTATTCGAGTGAGCAAATGGTTGATGAATTAGCTGCTTTAGTTAATTCATATCCAATCATCTCAATTGAGGATGGATTAGCTGAAGATGATTGGGAAGGTTGGGGGATTCTTACGAAAAAGTTGGGTAAAAATATTCAATTAGTTGGTGATGATTTGTTTGTTACTAATACGATGCGCTTGCAGAAAGGTATTGATGAGAAAATCGCAAATTCAATACTAATTAAAGTTAATCAAATAGGTTCTCTAACAGAGACACTTGAAGCAATTGAGCTTGCTTCAAGATCTGGCTATACAAGTGTGATTAGCCATAGAAGCGGAGAGACTGAAGATACTACAATTGCTGATTTATCGGTAGCAACGAAATCTGGTCAAATTAAAACAGGATCATTGAGTCGAAGCGAGAGGGTTGCCAAATATAATCAGTTGCTTCGGATTGAAGATGAGTTAGGTAGTCAAGCTACCTATGCCGGGATTGTAGGGTTGGGGCCAAGAGGGAGTTTTAATATTTGACTGTCTTTGAGTCTATTTGAAATTTCTTCTTCCTTGAAGATTATCTAATCGACTATCATTACGCATCTTCAATTGTAATTTTATCCAATTTAGGGCAATTGGAAATCCGCAGCATATTGGAATAAAAACTAAAAAAGGTCTATTTGTTGATGCAAGCAATGCAGAGCTTATTGCAAGTGAGCCAAGAAGAACAGAATTACCTAATGTTTGTTGGGCATTAATCATTCTTCTTAATTGTCTGTCTGATTCACCCATCCTCACTTGAAGTTGTAAGTCTCCCTGCTCTAATCTTTCAAGATTTTCATCGAGTCTTTTTGGTAAACCAACTGCTTTGCTTCCTATTTCTGTTACTTGTCGACCTAGTTCATTAAATAAATCATTTGGATCTGGGTTCTTTGAAGTCATTAGTGGTAGAAGGAAAGGTTTGGCTATTGCTATTAAATTAAATCCTGGATCAAGATATCGTCCTACTCCTTCAAAAGTTGATAGTGCTCTAAATACAAATATCAACTCTATTGGAAGTCTAAAGGGTTTACCGTAAGCGAGTTCGGAGAGGTCGCCAGATAGTTTTTCTATGATTTGAGAGTTAAAAGGTGGCGTAAGAGCTTCATTAAGCATTATTCTGATTAACCTTCTTATTGGTCCTATCTCAACATCGGCTTCTAACAAACCTGCTATTTGAAGCTCTTTCACTAATCCATTGACATCTCTCAGTGCGGCAGCTTTAATCATTGAATTAAGTCTGCCCCTGATTCGTTCAGAAACAAAACCCATCATTCCAAAATCATAATAAATAAGAGAACCATCCTCTGAAACCGCCAAGTTTCCTGGATGGGGGTCAGCATGAAAGAAACCATAATTTACTAATTGTTTTAAGTAACTAGTAGCTCCTATTTTTGCAATTAATGATGTATCAATATTTTTATTTTTAAGAGTATTTATATCGTTAATTTTGATACCTGGCATATATTCAAGACACAAGACTTTACTTGTACTTAAATCCCAGAATACACTTGGGATTAATATTTTTTGGTCATCTATAAATTGTTGTTTAAATCTTGCAGCATATTGAGCTTCAATTCTGAAATCTAGTTCTCTTAGTAATACTCTTTTGCATTCTTTCGCAATGCCAATCCAATCTTTACCTCGACTAAAGTTTTTATTTTTTTGTACTACTGTTGCAACTTGTTGCATAACCTCTAAATCAAGTCTAAAAAAATCCTCTAATCCTGGCCTTTGGACTTTGAAAATGACATTTTCACCATTAATTAGCTTTGCTTTATGAACTTGAGCAAGGGATGCTGAACCAAGAGGATGTGATTCAATACTTAAAATTTTTTTATAAGAATTTCCAAGCTCAGATAATAGTATTTCTTCTATTTTTATAAAATCAAAAGGGGGAACTCTGTCTTGAAGAGAAGCAAGTTCATTAACCCATGAAGATGGAATAACATCAGCTCTTGCAGATAAAAGTTGTCCTAATTTTATAAAAGCTGATCCTAAATTTACGAATTCTTTTGTAAGCCATTTGGCTCTTAAAACTTGCCTTCTTTCTCTTCTTGTATCGTTGTATCCTTTAATATATGTCCATTTCCTAGAGTCAAGCCATAAAAATAATAATAAAGATAACAAGGTTATCCATATCCTAAATGCTCTCACTAATTTTTTAAATTGATTATCAAAAAATATCAATTTTTCTCCTCAATAGTTTTATTAGTCTCAATCACTTTGGCTCTAAGCTTATCAATTTGAATTTGAATCGAATCTTCTTTATTTGAACTTTGATTGGTATTTTTTTCTGTTGCCGAATCTGTACTATTTGTCTTTTTTTCTAAACGCCTAGACTCTTCAATGACCTCATTTTTAAAAGTAGACCATTCATCTTTCAGTTTTTGTGGCATTTCTTCAGTTATTTCAGTCAATTCTTGAGCAGAATTGATCAGTTTCTCTGTGATTCGTGCAGCTATTCGGTTAAAAGCTGCTTTCAGTAGTATCTCAGAATCGCTCAATGATCTCATTAATCAGCTTCCACTTTAGAAGATTTAGTTTTATTTGTGTTGTAAAGAGTTTTTTTAAGTGAATCAAAGCTTTCTTTCTTGAAAAAATTAATGCTACTTTTAAAAATTGCTTGTTTATTGGAACTTTCCCTCTGAGAATATTTGATGGTAATTTTGCTAAATGAATCGTCATCCAAAGGAATATCGATTATTTGTTTTAATTCTGGATCCAGTATTGTTTGATCTTTACTTTCAAAATATTTCTTTTCGTGGTTTAGTTTTGAAGTGATTTCTTTAGGCTCTTTGAATTTTTCATTATCGAATAGTTGATTAAGATCTCCAGGAATTGATGGGTTGGTAAGGATTTTTGAAAACAGGATATTTTTTGTAATGGAATATCCAAGACCAAAAGATCCACCTGTAAAAAAGAACCAAATCAAGAATTTTGTATTTGACGAGTATAATTTTCGTCTTTTAAGGTTGTTTTTTGCATTATTTTTCAATTTAACTTGTCTATAGATTGAAATTGTGTGTAGGCAGATCTACTCTTTATCAAGTAAATCTATTTAGAAAGTTGTTTGATATGTCTAAAATTAGACAATCTTGATTACAGTTTAGTTAAACAAACATTTGATTTGATTTGATTAGGGTTAAAAGTCTAATCTATTAATCCAAGTTCTTTCAACACTTTCTCTCTCGCGAGAGATCAAAACCTACTAAGAGAAATTTCCATTGGAAACTATTGAAACTGATGTTGTAATTGTTGGTGGTGGGCCTGCTGGTTGCAGTTGTGCGCTATACACCTCTAGAGCAGATTTAAAAACAGTAATTTTAGATAAGAATCCTGATGTAGGAGCTCTTGCGATAACTCATCAAATTGCCAATTACCCTGGTGTATCAAGTGAAATGAGTGGAGAGGCCTTATTGAAATTGATGAGAGACCAGGCAATTCAGTATGGAGCTGATTATCGAAGAGCTCAAGTATTTGGGATAGATTCTAGTGGAGATTGGAAAACTATTTATACACCAGAAGGAACTTTTAGAGCTAAAGCTCTTGTAGTTGCAAGTGGTGCAATGGGTAGACCAGCATCATTTAAAGGTGAGGCTGAATTTCTTGGTAGAGGGGTTAGTTATTGCGCGACTTGTGATGGGGCTTTCTACCGAGATAGGGAGGTTGCAGTTATTGGCATTAATAAAGAGGCAATTGAAGAAGCTAATGTACTTACAAAATTTGCTTCAAAAGTCCATTGGATTACATCAAATGATCCAAAATCAGATGATCATGATGCTCAGGAACTTTTATCAAAACCAAATGTGAACCATTGGAGCAAGACAAGATTAATGCAGATAGAGGGTAATGATTCAGGTGTTACTGGCATTAAGGTTAAAAATCGCTCAATAGATACTCATCAAGAGATTGAACTGGAAGGAGTATTTGTTTATATGAGTGGTTCCAAGCCTATTACAGATTTCCTTGGAGATCAGGTGGCATTTAAGGAGGATGGAGGTGTGCTTGTAGATGATTTCATGTCTACCACCGTTGAGGGTATTTGGGCCATTGGAGATATAAGAAATACTCCTTTCAAGCAAGCCGTGGTAGCAGCATCTGATGGTTGCATCGCTGCAATGGCAATAGATAGATTTTTAAATAGTCGTAAATCAATTCGTGTGGATTGGGTTCACGCTTGATAGCTGTTCAATTTATATATTATTTAAAGTGGAGTTGCTTCGGAAACGTAAGCAACCCCGCCATAGTAGCTAAGTACTAATTTTATATTTTCTCTTATTTTATCAATCATCTCCTGTTCACAAAAAATAATTACATGTGCATTTGATCCGAATCCAGTAAATTCCATGTCTTCGGTTATAACTCTTTCGGGACCTCTTCCTGTCGCGTGTTTCATAACCGTGTAGCCAGGAACCTCTGCTTGTTCTAATGCTGAAAGAACATCATCCAATTCTCTTTCACTAAAAATTAAATCAAGTCTTTTCATGATATTTATCTTTCAGATTTGTGGGATCATTGTGTTTACTAAGCCCATATAGACTGGTATTCCAATAATGATGTTAAAAGGGAAAGTTAACCCAAGAGTTGTTGATATGTAATAACTTGGTCTGGCTTCAGGTACAGTCATTCTCATTGCAGTTGGAACGGCCAAATAAGAGGCACTTGCGCAAAGAACAACAAATAATAGAGCATTACCTGGGTCTAAATTTAGGAATCTGGCTACTACTGAACCTAATACTGCATTAAATATAGGCATGATAATTGCAAACATTATAAGAAAAACCCCTGTTTTATTTAGGCGAGAGAGCCTTTGTGCTGCAACAATTCCCATATCAAGTAGAAAGAAACACTCAGCACCATAAAACAGCTCTCCAGTAAAGGGTTCCATCTTTTTTACATCAGAAGGATCAAAAGCTGATGTTAAAAAACCTATTAAAAGGCTTCCAAG
>CETG01191793.1_pt1 | contig 11239 bp, 10 predicted proteins | sample 361471 | NCBI WGS metagenome assembly CETG01 (sample SAMEA2622696, study PRJEB7988) | marine metagenome | isolation source: saline water (ENVO:00002010), including | reverse complement strand
AAAAAATTTTATGGAGATCTTTAATTTCCCTAAAAACTATGGAATTTTCTTGGCCTCACGAAAGTTCGAGCTAAGTTAAAGAGTAGCAAAAAAATAAATGGCAAAGTTCGTATTCGTCACAGGGGGAGTAGTCTCAAGCATTGGCAAAGGAATTGTTGCCGCAAGTCTTGGTCGCCTTCTGAAATCAAGAGGGTACAGCGTATCCATTCTTAAGTTGGACCCATACTTGAATGTAGACCCAGGCACAATGAGTCCCTTTCAGCATGGTGAAGTATTTGTTACAGAAGACGGAGCGGAAACTGATCTTGATTTAGGCCATTACGAGCGATTCACCGATACAGCAATGTCAAGACTAAATAGCGTGACAACAGGATCTATCTATCAATCAGTAATCAATAAGGAAAGGCGCGGAGATTACAACGGAGGGACTGTTCAGGTAATACCCCATATAACAGGAGAAATTCGGGAAAGAATTAAACGAGTAGCTGATAATAGTGGGGCAGATGTTGTTATTACTGAGATCGGAGGAACAGTAGGTGATATTGAATCACTTCCATTTCTAGAAGCTATAAGAGAATTTAAAGGTGATGTAGGAAGAAAAGATATTGCTTACATTCACGTAACTTTATTACCCTTCATAAGAACTTCAGGTGAGATTAAAACCAAACCTACTCAACATTCTGTGAAAGAGCTTCGGTCTATTGGTATACAACCAGATCTATTGGTATGCAGAAGTGATAGAGCTATTAATGATGGACTTAAGCGTAAAATTAGTGGCTTCTGCGGAGTCAATGAGCAAGGAGTCATAGCCTCTCTAGACGCTGATAGTATATATTCTGTGCCGTTGGCACTAAAAGAAGAAGGGCTTTGTAGAGAAGTATTAGATGTTTTAGATCTTTCAGACCATGAATGCCAACTAAAAGAATGGGAAGAACTTGTTCATAAACTTAGAAATCCAGGTCCTGCCGTAAAAGTTGCATTAGTTGGTAAATATGTGCAATTAAATGATGCCTATCTTTCCGTAGTGGAAGCCCTGCGTCATGCCTGTATAGCTCAAGACGTCTCATTAGACCTTCATTGGGTATCTGCAGAAAAAATTGAAACAGATGGTCCTGATCAACTATTGCAAGGAATGGATGCTCTTGTAGTACCTGGAGGCTTTGGAAATCGTGGGGTAAATGGAAAAATTGCAGCCATTCGATGGGCAAGAGAACAACGAGTTCCTTTCTTGGGATTATGCTTAGGCATGCAATGTGCTGTGATTGAATGGGCAAGAAACAAAGCAAATCTAAAAGATGCCTCCAGCTCTGAATTAAATCCCACTACTAAGCACCCAGTTATTCATTTACTACCTGAACAGCAAGATGTAGTTGATTTAGGAGGGACAATGAGACTTGGTGTATATCCATGTCGATTAACAAACGACACTATTGGGCAAAAGCTATATAAAGAAGAGGTAGTATATGAACGTCATCGTCATAGATTTGAATTTAATAATTCATACCGCAATCTTTTTATAGAGTCAGGTTATGTTATCAGTGGTTCATCTCCCGATGGCCGTTTAGTCGAGTTAATTGAACTAAAAGATCATCCTTTTTTTATTGCCTGCCAATATCATCCTGAGTTTCTTTCTCGTCCGGGAAAACCTCACCCCTTATTTCATGGATTAATACAAGCAGCTCAACTTCGACTACCCATATCACCAAATGAAGCCCTCAAGCAAAAAATCCAATATGTAGATAATAATTCTTCAATTAATCCCTAATGGAAATAAGGCTTCCTGTTATGGAAAGCTTCCACTCTTTACAAGGAGAAGGAGCACATACTGGTAGAAGCGCTTACTTTATTAGACTTGCCAGTTGCAAAGTGGGTTGCCCTTGGTGTGACACAAAAATGTCATGGTCAGAAAAAAAATATCCAAAAAAAAGTATCGTCACCCTTTCAGAAAATACTTCAAAGGCAAAGTCTAAAGGCGCAGCTTTTGTAGTCATTACTGGCGGTGAGCCTTTACACCATAATTTAGATCCTCTATGTTCGGAAATTAGAGCTCAGCAATCAATTCCAATACATCTAGAAACTAGTGGTGTAGATCAATTAAGTGGTAATCCGGATTGGATAACACTTTCTCCCAAAAAACATGCTCCCCCAAAAAGCGAAATATTAAAAGCTTGTCAAGAATTAAAAGTTGTCATTCATGAAAAGGATGACCTGGTTTTTGCAGAAGAAATGGTGTCACAAATTAAATCATCTAATAGACAACTTCCAATCTTATTCCTTCAAGCAGGTTGGGATAATCCATATAGTCAGAATCTAACCTTTGAATATATTAAATATAATTCTCAATGGAGACTAAGTATGCAAACACACAAATGGCTTCAAATAAGATGAGTAATATCAAAATCCTAAAATTCTTTTTGTAAGGATACAAAAAATAATTCTATGGCCACAAGTACAGCTATTGCTCTTCTGTCTGGAGGAATTGATTCAGCAACAGCAACAGCACTTGCGATTGAAGAAGGTTACAAAGTTATTGGCCTATCATTTGATTATGGCCAGCGTCACCGAAAAGAGTTAAAGGCTGCAGAGAAAATTGCCACTTATCTGAAGTTAATTGATCATCAAATCATTTCCGTAAATTTAGCCGCTTGGGGTGGTTCATCCTTGACAGATCCTAAACAAAAATTACCAACTGAAGGAGTCCTTCAAAATGTCATCCCAAATACATATGTTCCAGGAAGAAATACTATCTTTATAGCTCTTGGATTAAGCCTCGCTGAAGCTAAGAATGCTAATCAAGTGATTTTAGGTGTAAATGCAATGGATTATTCAGGTTATCCCGATTGTAGGCCAGATTATATTGAGTGCTTTCAAAAGCTAGCAAATCTTTCAAGTAAAGCTGGGCGTGAAGGAAATGGAATCAAACTTTGGGCACCGCTGCTTCATCTTAAAAAAGCAAAGATTATTAAAGAGGCTTTAAGGCTAAAACTACCAGTTGAGACTACTTGGAGCTGTTATAGCAACAAGGAATTTCCTTGTGGTCAATGTGATAGTTGCCGTATAAGAGATGCCGCATTAATTCAAATAGGGCGACCAGATCTCTGCAGTAACGTTAGAATATGACAACACTCCATAGACGATTATGCAATTGGCTAGAACCAAAGCTTTTAGCGGAAGAGTTAATAAAAAGATGGGGAGAAGGTGGATTTATTTGGTTAGATGGTGACAATAGTCCACTAGGGCGATGGGTTACCTTAGCTGCAAATCCAATAGATCAAGTATGTTGTAGAGGACTCCCGGAAGAAAAAAACAGTGCAAATCCATTCGATGTGCTAAGACAATTAAATCATGGTCATTGGACTGGTTGGATAGCCTATGAAGCAGGTGCCTGGATTGAACCAAATAATCCATGGAGAGTAGACAATATGGCAACACTTTGGATTGCTTCTCATGACCCCATATTCAAATTCGATTTAAAAAAAGAAGAGCTATGGATTGAAGGGTATAACAAAAATGGTATAAAGGATGCCATAGACTGGCTACAAGAAGTCCTAACTAGGCAAACCATAGAAAAGGATTATAAAAAAAATACCCAGATCCCTTTGAATGCCTGGGAGTGGCAAGCGACAAAAGACGACTACTCCAAAAATGTATCTATAATAAAAAGATTAATTGCGGAAGGTGATATTTTCCAAGCAAATCTAACAACCTCGTGTACCACCTCTTTAGCAAAGAAGATTTCCCCACTAACAATATATAAAAAGCTACGTATATATTGTCCATCCCCATTTAGTGGAGTGATAATAGGTGCAGGAGCTGCAAGTGGAGAATCAATAATATCTACATCACCTGAACGGTTTCTTCAAGTGTCTACAGATGGAGAGATAGAGACAAGACCAATCAAAGGAACTAGACCACGTCACAAAGAGCCAGGGAAAGATGCTGAGATGGCAATTGACCTAATTACAAGTAGCAAAGATCGCGCAGAAAATATAATGATTGTAGATTTACTACGTAATGATCTAGGGCGTGTATGCAAACCAGGCTCAATTCATGTTCCTGAATTACTTAAATTAGAAAGTTATACTCATGTACACCACCTAACCTCTGTGATTAAAGGATCATTAAAAACAGATAAGTCATGGATTGATCTATTAGAAGCTTGTTGGCCCGGTGGCTCAATTAGTGGTGCTCCTAAATTAAGAGCTTGCAAACGCCTCTATGAATTAGAAACCATCGCAAGAGGTCCATATTGTGGATCATTCATCAAGATTAATTGGGATGGAAGTTTTGACAGCAACATCCTCATTCGATCTCTAATCATGAAAGACTTAATTCTTAGAACTAATGCAGGGGGAGGGATAGTGGCTGACTCGGTTCCAAATGAAGAAGCTCAAGAAATGAATTGGAAATTAATACCACTGCTCGAGGCTCTCAAGTAATTCATGACTGAAAAAATAGGCTGGATTAATAATCGTTGGGGCTCCTTAAATGAATTAAACCTACCTATAAATGATCGTGGCTTAAATTATAGTGATGGTATTTTTGAAACTATCCTGATTTTAGGAGGAGTTCCACAACTCCTAACATCTCATATCAAACGATGGCAACATAGTGCTCAAGAACTGGAAATGGACGTCCCGCCAAATGAAGAAATAATTCGAGAGCTTATTAATGAAGGGATCAATCGTTGTTCATTACATCAAAAGACTGGTTCAGTACGTCTTAATTGGAGTAGGGGTTATAATGTAAGTCGTGGAATTGATCTACCTGTGAAAAGGATGAATGCTTCTACTCATCGCTTTTGGTTAGAAATAAACTCTATAACAACTAATTTTAACCCTATATCAACAATTATTAGTAGGCAAGAAAAACGTAATGCCAATAGTAAGCTTTCATCACATAAAACATTTGCTTACATTCAATCAATACAAGCTCGCCAAGAAGCGTTGCAATGCGGATGCGATGAAGCCTTAATGGAAAGTACAAATGGTGAAATATGTTGTGGCACTACAGCTAATATCATAATCAAGCGTAAAAATAAATATCTCACTCCAAGAATACAAAGCGGTTGTCTTCCAGGAATTATGAGACAACAAGGCCTAAATGCAGGCCTAATTAAAGAATCACAAATTAATATACAACCAGAATCAGATGATGAATGGCTCCTTATTAATAGTCTTAGTTGTAGGCCAATCTATAAGGTAAATGATATGGACCTGCCGATATATTCCAATCCCAAAGCCTTTTGGTTATCACTATTAAAACATAAGTTTTAATAGTGATTTAAAAAGAAATAGGCATGGTGACATCAGATGGTGCTGGAGCACAAGCTTCAACTTGAAAATCAACGACTGGTCCAACTATGACAATTGAAGGTGCTTGAAATTTTTGTATTTCAACTTCTTCTACAATTTTCCCTAATATACTTTTTATATGCTTTTGACCCTTAACAGTAGCTTGCTGAATTACCGCTACAGGTGTTTTTTCAATAAAACCATTCCTAAGTAATTCTCTGACAATGTAACGCAAATTATGAACACCCATATAGATAACTAAATTATCCGAGGACTGAGCTAAATTCTTCCATTTAACTGAAGGTTCTTTTTTATTCAAACCCTCATGACCAGTCACGAAAGTCACTGAACTGCCTCCTAAACGATGAGTTAAAGGAATTCCCATATACGCTGACGCTGCAATCCCCGAAGTCACTCCTGGAACGACTTGTACCGCAACACCTCGACTAGTTAAGAAAGCAGCCTCTTCACCACCACGTCCAAAAACAAAAGGATCTCCTCCTTTTAATCGCACAATACATTTATATGAACGGACAAGATCTAAAAGTAATTGATTAGTCTTAGACTGAGGAGTGGAATGGTGATCACGACGTTTACCAACAAATATTTTTTTACAAGAATTCTTAACGGATTCGAGAATTTCAGTTGGGACTAAAGAATCATATACAAGGGCATCACATTGACTAATAAGACGATGCGCCTTCACAGTAAGTAAGTCAGGATCTCCAGGACCTGCACCTACCAAATATACAGTTCCTGGTAGCACTTCATCCATGCAAGAACAAGCTCATCAAAATAGATTTAAAAACTACCTTCGGAAAATAGGTAGTGGAGATCAAACCAGCAAAGGGATGACCCGTCAAGAGTCTTCAGATGCACTCAAGCTAATTCTGACAGGAATAGCTAGTCCCGCACAAATCGGAGCATTTATGATAGCCCATCGTATTAGAAGACCAGAACCACAAGAATTAGCAGGAATGGTAGATACATACTTAGAAATGGGGCCAACGTTTGAATCAAAAGAGGGTCAACGTTTTCCTATATGTTTTGGAATGCCCTTTGATGGTCGCAAACGAACTGCTCCTATTTATCCACTAACTACGCTAGTTCTTTTAACAGCTGGACAACCCGTAGTTCTGCAAGGTGGAGAACGTATGCCTGTTAAATATGGCATAACTACCAAAGAATTATTCTTAACACTTGGAATTGATTTAATAGGCTTAAGTTTAGAGGAAGTCAAAAATTGTTTATTCGAAAATAATTTTGCTTTTATTTATCAACCAGATCACTTCCCTATCGCTGAAACATTAATTTATTACCGTGATGAAATAGGAAAAAGGCCTCCTGTAGCAAGTATGGAACTTCTTTGGACTGCACATCAAAGCAATCATCTCCTAGTGAGTGGATTTGTCCATAGTCCAACAGAAGAAAGACATTGGAAAGCGTTAGAACAATTAGGCGAAACAAATTTCATTACGCTCAAAGGACTTGAAGGGAGCACAGACCTTCCTATTAGTAGAAGCTGCAAAATCTCTCATATGAAGCAAAATAACATTCATCAAATAAGCCTTAATCCAAAAAATTATAACTACAACGGAAAAGAAATAACCTTTGAGAACTTAGATGAATGGAAAAAGCAGGCAATTGATGCTCTTAATAATGAAGGACCATTAACGAAATCACTCTTATGGAATTCTGGTTTCTATTTATGGGCTTCTGAGATAACAAAAACACTTGATGAAGGAATAGAAAAAGCTAAGTTTTTGATTACGACTGGGGCAGTCAAAGCAACTATTCAAAAACTTATTAATTGGAGAAACAATATTTAAAGCAGTCTCTTTTCCATTAAATATCTTTCAAATAGAACTCCTGCAAGGGTTATTTTCTCAAGCGCGTTTTCTTTCCACCCACAACGAATTAATAAAGGATAACTGAAAAAGCTTGCTTCAGTAAAAAGAATTGTTTGATTTTCCTCTTTAGCATCTCTCTCAATTTTTCTTAATAATTGAGTGGCATGTCCTTTACGAGCAGAACGTCCTCGGCAATAAAGTAGAGCTAAACGATTCAATGGGTGTCTCACAGCAAATGCCTCTATTTGCCCCCTGTGGCAACTTACCCACCCTTTACCTATCTCTAAAGGTTTATCAAGTATTCCCGGTAATCTTGCTAAACTGCTCCAAGCATTTATTTGATCTTTAGTATAGACATTAGTACCTTGAGATTGAATTGCATCTTCATATACATCTCTCACTAAAGGGTAATCATTCTCTACAAGCTGTCTGATCTCATAAACTTTTTTCATCTTAAATGAAATTTCAGTTCAAAAATGACAAACCCTTTTGGATCTTGAATAAATTATGAAAGATTTATCCTTACAAAAACTAAAATTTCCAACACTTCTTAGTGCTTTTTTTACACTTTTAAATGATCGCCTGGGGGAAACAATTGTATTTCCATTACTCCCTTTTCTACTTGGTAGATTTACCAACAGTGGAAGCACTCTTGGTCTTTTAGCAGGGACATATGCTATATCGCAATTTGCCGTTGCTCCATTAATTGGAGCACTTAGCGATCGCTTTGGTCGTAAACCAATAATTATTAGCTGCGTATCAGGATCAGTAATTGGATTAACCTTATTTGCTTTAACAGTAAGTATCAACTGGAATCAGATATTGCCTATATGGGCTTCGAGTTTGCCTTTATTACTACTTTTTGTTGCAAGGATTATCGATGGAATTAGTGGAGGAACAGCTGCTACTGCAACAGCAGTTTTAGCAGATATATCAACACCTGAAACCAGGGCGAAAACATTTGGACTTATTGGTGTTGCCTTTGGATTGGGATTTGTTCTTGGGCCTGGCTTTGGCACTGCTCTAGCAAAATTTAGTATTAATCTACCTGTATGGGCTGCAACTATATTTGCCATTACAAACTTAATTTTAGCTATTTGGGTGCTACCAGAAACACTGCCGCCAACTAAACGCAATTCGTTACCAAAACGAAGAGATTTAAATCCGTTTACACAATTAAAATTCGTATTCAAAAATTCTTTATCAAGAACTCTATGCTTAGCATTTTTTGTTTTTTTCATGGCCTTTAATGGATTTACCGCCGTATTAGTTCTGTACTTAAAAGAAGCGTTTCAATGGACTCCACAATTATCAAGCCAAGCATTTGTCGTTGTAGGAGTTATTGCAATGATTGTGCAAGGAGGATTGATAGGACCATTAGTTACACAATTTGGAGAAAAACGTCTCACATTGGCCGGTGTTGGTTTTGTCATGGCGGGCTGCATAACATTAACGCTTGCAAATATAGATAATTCAATTCCAATGGTTTTCAGTTCTGTTGCAGTACTCGCTCTAGGCACGGGTTTAGTTACACCGTGCCTTAGAGCATTGATTTCAAGAAGACTTAGTGCTGCAGGTCAAGGAGCAGTTCTTGGAAGTTTGCAAGGCTTGCAAAGTTTAGGTACATTTATTGGTGCTTCTGTCGCAGGTTTAAGTTACGACTTGCTTGGTGGGCGGAGTCCATTTATTGGTACCACGTTACTATTAGGTTTTGTTATTTCTTTAATTGCTGGTAGTGAATCATTTAAATCAAAAACATCAATGGAAACATAAGCAAAACGGAACTTAAAATGATTAAAAATATGGAGCCAGAAGAGTTATACATTAATAGAGAATTAAGTTGGATCAACTTTAATGAGAGAGTTCTTGAAATAGCTTTAGATCCCAGGACACCACTGCTAGAACAGGTTAGATTTTCGTCTATCTTCAGCAATAACCTAGACGAATTCTTTATGGTCCGAGTGGCTTCATTAAAGTCACAAGTTGAAGCTGGTATTTCAAAAAAAAGTATTGATAACAAAAGTCCAAGAGAACAATTAGAAAATATCAGATCAAGACTTATACCTATACTCGCAAAACAACAAAAAGAGTTCACGGAAACCATCAAACAAAAATTAGACAGTGAAAATATTTACCTGCTGAACTACAAAGAATTAAACACACATCAACTCGAATGGGTAGATAATTATTTTAGAACAGCGATTTTCCCTGTTTTAACCCCTTTAGCTGTAGACCCAGCTCATCCTTTTCCTTTTGTAAGTAATTTAAGTCTTAATTTAGCAGCATTAATTGTTGACCCAGAAAATAATCATAGAGAATTTGCCAGAATAAAAATACCTAAAAAAAGCTTGCCTAGATTTTTAACCATTCCGACCGAATTACATCAAAGTCATTGGAATTTTATTCATACAGCAATTCCAATTGAGCAAGTCGTCGCAAATAATTTAAACATGCTATTCCCTGGCATGAAAATCGAAAAATACTCTTTTTTTAGAGTTACTAGAGATGCTGATTTAGAACTCCGTGATCTTGAAGCAGATGATTTAATGATCGCAATTGAAGAAGGCTTAAGAAAACGAAGAATGGGTGGAGAAGTTGTGCGTCTTGAAGTTTCCGAAGACATGCCACAAACCATATTAGAATTACTTCAAGACGGTATGAACGTAAAAGATGAAGACCTGTATAGAACAAGAGGATTACTAGGATCAGATGAACTTATAGAACTAACAAAAATTGATTTCCCAAGACTGAAATACAATATTCATCAAGGTGTCACACATAAAGCTCTTAAAAGTAGTCAATTGGGTTTACTAGAAGATGGGTCAATAAAGCAAGAAGAATTCAAAAGTATCTTTTCTATAATCCGTTGCGAAGATTTATTACTCCATCATCCTTTTGAACTTTTTTCGACATCTATAGAAGAATTTATTAATCAAGCAGCAGATGATCCCAGGGTCATGGGAATAAAAATGACTCTTTATCGTGTTTCTAAAGATTCAGCCATCATTTCCGCCTTAATAAAAGCAGCTGAAAATGGAAAACAGGTTCTCGCTCTTGTGGAATTAAAAGCACGGTTTGATGAAGATAACAATATTCAATGGGCTAAACGACTTGAACAATCTGGTGTACACGTTGTTTATGGTGTAGTGGGGCTAAAAACACACACAAAAATCGCTTTAGTTGTTCGGAAAGAAAAGGATCGATTACGAACATATTTTCATATAGGTACTGGTAATTACAATTCAAGGACTTCTCAAATATATACAGATTTAGGAATACTTTCCTGTCAACCTGAACTAGGGCAAGACTTAATTGAACTCTTTAATTATTTAACTGGCTTCTCAAAACAACAAAAGTTTAGAAAATTACTGGTCGCACCAGTGAGTTTACGAAAAGGTATAGAAGGACTTATTAAACGAGAAATAGAGAATGCCCAAAACAATAAAGAAGCTCATATTCGAGCAAAAATGAATTCATTAGTGGATCCATCAATAATAAATTTACTCTATAAAGCGTCTCAAGCAGGAGTCAAAATTGAACTGATAGTTCGAGGCATGTGCTGTCTTTACCCTCAGAAAAAAGGACTTAGTGAAAACATTAAAGTTACTAGTATAATTGGTCGTTTTTTGGAGCATTCAAGAATCTTTTGGTTCCATAATGATAGTAATTCAGAGATTTATATTGGAAGTGCTGACTGGATGCGACGGAATCTCGATAGAAGAGTAGAAGCTGTAACACCAATTGAAAATAAAAAGCTAAAGCACCAATTAGAAAAATTGCTAGAAATATATCTAAATGTCAAAGGTAATTCTTGGTTAATGCAAAATAATGGTCAATTTAAACGCATACAATCAGATAAAAAAGAAATGATAACTCAAGAAGACTTAATCGAAATCTTTAAACAATAATCTCTTTCCTACACTTTTACTTTATTTTTTCGTGGATTTGTAAAGAGATTATGAATTAATTATAAGTTTGGTAACGGTGATCTTTGGCACATTTCAATGATCTATCAAAAATTTTTTTATTTATTTTGATCTAGTTTGCATTTTCAGTGCTAACTTCAAATTAAATATAAATATAGGAGGCCAGGGT
>CETG01158310.1_pt1 | contig 11253 bp, 10 predicted proteins | sample 361471 | NCBI WGS metagenome assembly CETG01 (sample SAMEA2622696, study PRJEB7988) | marine metagenome | isolation source: saline water (ENVO:00002010), including | reverse complement strand
ATCTCCTCAATTTCCTGAGCAAAAGAAGCTACAGAAAACAACGAGATACCTATTATTGCTAAAACATAGTTCTTTAAACTATTCATTAGTTTTTCTCCATTGCTTTATTGTGCCACCCCTATCCGATGCTTTTCAGCATGAATACCTGACAGTGTTATAGTATCAAGCCACTATAAATTTTTCTGTATATTTTGGTCTCTTCCATACAGGTTCGAATGATATGCAAGAACTACATTGGTTAAATCTATTTTATTATTAACTCAAAAGTTACCTTGGACTATCAGCGAATAAATAGTCATAATACTTACCCTTCTAATCGCGCGTAGCTCAGTTGGTTAGAGTATCACCTTGACATGGTGGGGGTCACTGGTTCGAATCCAGTCGCGCGAAGGAAGTTCTTTAACTTTTATTGGTTTCTTTAAAAAGATATTCAGTTAGGTCATTCAGATCTTCTTCAATATAACCAGATGCATGCCATGATTTTAGGATTCTATCTAAAATCTCTTCTTTTGAATTACCTTCAAAAGTTTTTAACTCATGACAACCTTGACAGCCATTACGTAAGAGTTGTTTTGGGGAATCTAAGTATTTGTATAGTAGTATTTGTAGAATCAGTGGGCTTGGAGCCTCTTCTGCTAATTTCTTACCATAATCGATATTGCCAGTTATTTCTCCATACAAAGGTGTATATGCAAACAAACTAATCAGAATGATTGATGTAAACTTCATCTTTAGACTTTTTTACTCATGCTATATCTAGATTACTATTTTAGACCGTCATCTTTTTTGTTGAATCAACATAATTTATACCAAAATTAAGATCTTTTATTAATTTTATTTCATCCCGAATTTTTGCTGCCTCCTCAAAGTCTAGATCCTTCGCTGCATTAAACATTTTGATTTCAAGCTCCTCTAACAGTTTAGATATATCTGAAGGATTATCAGATTGAAGTTTCTTTTTAATTTGGTTTGGTATTTTGATGAACTGTCTTGTTTGTGAAGGTTTTGATCCTTCCATGATATCTTGAATATTTTTAATAATCGTTTTGGGTTTAATACCATTATCTTTATTGAACTGTATTTGCTTCTCTCTTCTCCGATTTGTCTCCCCAATTGCATTCTTCATCGAATCTGTCTCTTTATCAGCATACATAATTGCCTTACCATTGACATTCCTTGCTGCTCGACCAATGGTCTGAATCAAAGAACCTTCTGATCTCAAAAAACCTTCCTTATCTGCATCGAGTATTGCAACCAATGATACTTCTGGTAAATCAAGACCCTCTCTTAATAAGTTAATGCCAACCAATACATCAAATTGACCCAATCTCAGATCTCTAAGAATCTCAGATCTCTCAACAGTATCGATGTCAGAATGGAGATACCTAACTCTAACCAGATTATCATTAAAGTATTCTGCTAAATCTTCAGCCATTCTCTTTGTAAGAGTTGTTACAAGAATTCGTTCTTTGTTCTTCACTCTTAATCTGATTTCTGAGAGTAAATCATCAACTTGATTCGTTACTGGTCTGATTTCAACTTCTGGGTCAATTAAACCTGTTGGACGAACGATCTGTTCTGCAACATTATCTGATTGCTCTAATTCATAGTCTCTCGGTGTTGCAGAGACATAAACTGTTTGTTTAGACATCTGATCAAATTCTTCATACATAAGTGGTCGATTGTCTAGTGCGGATGGAAGTCTAAAACCATATTCAACCAGTGTGGTTTTCCTTGAATGATCTCCTTTATACATTCCTCTTAATTGCGGGATAGTCACATGGCTCTCATCAATAATGATTAATGAGTCTTTTGGAAGATAATCAATTAAACATGGTGGCGGTTCGCCTTCTTCTCTTCCTGACAGATATCTACTGTAATTCTCAATACCAGAGCAGAAACCAAGTTCCCTGATCATCTCAATATCATACATAGTTCTTTGTTCAAGTCGTTGTGCTTCAACGAGTTTATTTTGGCTATTGAGATCAATCAATCGGTCAGATAACTCATCCTTGATTTGATCTATTGCATTTAGCATGACCTCACGAGGAGTTACATAATGTGTTTTTGGGAAAATTGTTACCTGCCTAACTCTTCTCTTTATTTCACCAGTTAATGGATCAAAGTAAGAAATATTCTCTACTTCATCGTCAAACATTTCTATTCTAATTGCTTCATTATCAGAATCAGCTGGAAATATATCGATTACATCTCCCAAGACTCTAAACACACCTTGTTTGAATTCAATATTATTTCTTTGGTATTGCAATTCCGCCAGTTTCTGTGAAATTGATTTAACGTTCAATCGATCATTTAAAGATAGATGAAGAACCATATTTAAATATTGCTTTGGATCACCTAGGCCATATATTGCAGATACAGAGGCCACTATGATTGTGTCCTTTCTTTCTATTAACGCTTTTGTTGCGGAGAGTCTCATTTGCTCTATATGAGCATTTACAGAAGCATCTTTCTCAATATAAACATCTGTAACTGGCACATATGCTTCAGGTTGATAGTAATCATAGTATGAGACAAAGTATTCAACTTTGTTTTCAGGAAAGTATTCCCTCATTTCACCATAAAGTTGAGCAGCTAGTGTTTTATTTGGAGCAAGCAGAAGAGTCGTCCTTTGTGATTGATCAATTAAATTTGCGATGGTGAATGTTTTTCCTGAACCAGTCACACCAAGTAAAGTTTGTTTATGAAGACCAGAGTTTAATCCATCCAATAATGAATTTATGGCATCTGGTTGGTCTCCTTTTGGACTATAATTCGCTTTTAATTTAAAACAATCATCTTTCATAATTTGTTATTATATCGATCTATATTATAAAGATTCTATAGAATGAATAATCCAGTATCTGAAAGAGTTAAAAAGGTAAAACCTTCAGCAACTATTGCAATTTCATCAAAAGCAATGAAAATGAGATCTGCTGGAATAAATGTCATCAGCATGAGTGCTGGTGAACCAGATTTTGACACACCTCAACATATCAAGGATGCTGCAAAAGCTGCAATTGATAGTGGTATGACAAAATATACTCAAGTGGATGGTGTTCCAGAATTAAAAGAAGCCATAATCAATAAATTCAGTGATGATAATGAACTGAGTTATAAACCTGAAAACATTCTTGTTTCTACTGGGGCCAAACAAACTCTTTATAATCTTTTTCAAGCCATCCTAGGAGATGGAGATGAAGTTATCATAATTAGTCCATACTGGGTCTCATATCCTGATATGGTTCTTTTAGCAGATGCTAAGCCAGTATTTGTAGATACATTTCAAAAAAATAACTTCTCGGTTGATTTAAAAGCACTTTCTGATGCAATAAATGAGAAAACAAAACTTGTGATCATTAACTCACCATCAAATCCAACTGGAATAACTTTTACTAAAGCTGATTATGAGTCAATTGGTGCTATATTAGAAAATTATCCTAACGTATATGTTGCAACTGATGATATGTATGAATACATTTATTGGGGTCATGAACCATTTATTTCGTTCGCAGAAGCATGTCCATCATTATTTGATCGCACAATAACAATCAACGGTGTCTCTAAATCATATGCTATGACTGGTTGGAGAATTGGTTATTGCGGTGGACCTGCTGACGTTATTCTTGCAATGAAGAAAGTTCAAAGCCAAAGCACATCCAACCCATCTTCCATTTCACAGGCAGCAGCCATTGCGGCACTCAATGGTTCAAAAGATGAGGTTTTTGAGATGGTTGAGCAATATAAGATTCGGCATGACTATTTTTGCTCAGCACTAAACGATATTCAAGGTTTTAAAACATCTCCAGGTACAGGGGCATTTTATTTATTTCCAGACGTTACAAATATCATTGAGAAAAAAGGCTTCTCAGATGATGTCGAATTATCTGAATATTTAATTCAAACTGCGAATGTCGCAGTCGTTCCTGGAAGTGCTTTTGGTTCAATTGGTTACATTAGATTATCTTTTGCAACTAGTCTTGAACAGATAAAGGAAGCTGTTGAAAGAATCTCGAAATCATTGGCTTAATCTAGCTTGACTATTCAGTTTGCTTCAAGCAGACTTCTCTTAAATCTACTCCCCGGTAGCTCAGTTGGTAGAGCGATTGACTGTTAATCAATTGGTCGCTGGTTCGAGTCCGGCCCGGGGAGCCAGACTTAAGATTCTTGAACATTCTTAGCAATCAATTTTTTAAACTTTGTGGTACTCCAGCCATGTGATCGATCTAGATAATGAATAGGTATATCAAGATCGTCACCTGTGAATGATTTATCTTTGTAGTCATCACCTAGAAATCTTATATCAATATGTTCATTTTCGAGTATATGGTAAAGGTCTTTCTCTGACTGATATGGAATGATTTTATCGATTTGTCTCATAGATGATAGGATCGTATTTCTCTCAGGAAGATTGAGAATGGGTTTAATCTTTTCTGGCCTTTCAATTGATGGATCTTCATGAAGCAAAAGCAATAAAATATTACAATGCTTTTTGCATTCGTCAAACATATAGATGTACCCAGGATGAATGACATCAAAATTTCCTGCAATAACTCCAATAATTTTACTCATTTCAGATTGTCTTCAAAAAATTGATTGTTTTAGATGATTCCCAGCTATTGCATGTCGGACATTGCCAGGAGAAAGCAATTGTTTGGTAGCCACATTTTTTGCAATTAAATTTATATTCTGATTTCATTTTTTTATTCAATATCAGTCGCATAGTTTGACTTAGACGATTTGATATCGTTGAAACTATAGAATAATTATCGTCAAGTTTATCAATTTCCTTAACGATATCTTGCATCTCAATGAATGTTTGAATTTCATTTTCAATGATTTTATTGTCGATATCAGGATACATAACTCCCACCAGAGACAAGTAGGTATGAGCATCTGGGTCATTGACTAAAAGCTTACTTAGTTTTGCATTGATTAAGTCAGCCTTGAGATTGGATGATTGAAATATCTTCGGTAGTGCTATTATATAAGCAATTTTATTCTTTTTTGCCATAGCTACAAAAGTATTGATAGCTTCAGAACTATCAGACTGCCTTAAGTCAATTAGCAATTTTATATACTCGCTTCTAATTGAATCTGTATGAAGACCTTGAGCTTTTAAAAGGTAATTATTCGCTGAATTGATTTCGCCATTTTCAATATGCATTTCTGCTATTTCACAATAGTAGTGATTTCTACTTATTGATAAATCCTGATTGCTTTGCTTATCTAATTCTTCTAGGAAATCCAATGCCTTGTGCCATTCACCAAAATATTCGTTAATGATAATCAATTTATTGAGGGCGTCTTCTTTATGAGTATCAAACTCTTTGAGTTTTAAAAAAATTTCTTCAGCTTTGTTATATATCCCTGCGGAAAAATAGTTTTCACCTAGCTCAAATAATGTTTGGAAATAATGATTTTCGGGAAGATCATCTTTTGAAAGAATATATTCATGAAGTTGAATTGCTTTATCCACCCTGCCTTGTTTTCTAAATAATACACCGAGGGCAAGATGAGTTTGTATTGTTTCATCATCAATTTCAATGAGGTTAGAGAATATATTAATGGCTTTATCTGATTCTTCATCAAGAAGATATTTAAGGCCAGTAAGATAATCAGGATTAATATTATCGGTTTTATCAGGCTCAAAGAAATTTAAATATATATAGACAAGTAATCCAAATAGGAGAAAGATCCCAGTAAGATAAAAGACACTTTCAGATGGCATTATTAATTAGTCTATATTATCGCACGCGTCCTTGACTGATTCACGAAATTGCTTACCCGGCTTAAAGTGTGGTACATACCTATCCTGGATATTCACTGACTCACCAGATTTTGGATTTCTGCCAGTTCTTGATTTTCTAAATCTAAGAGCAAAACTACCAAAACCTCTTATTTCAATTCGATTTCTATTTTTAAGAGAATCTGACATGGATTTAAATATGGTTTTAACAGATAGCTCTACATCTTTATGCGAAAGCTGATCTTGTTTTGAAGCAATTAGGTCGACAAGTTGTTTTTTATTAATAGCCACTTATAAATTAAAACAGAAAAAAAAGAATTCCGAAATACTAATCTTTGTCTTTGACAAACTTTGATTTCAATAAATCACCTAAACTCGTTTTTGAAATATTCTCTTTCTCATCTTTCTTATATGACTCAAGAGCCTCTTTTTCTTCTATTTCTTCTTTAGCTTTAATAGAAAGCTTAATGGTTCTGTTCTTTTTATCGTAACCAACTATTTTTGCCTCAATCTCATCGTTCGGTCTAAATGTTGACCTCATATCATCAACTTTATCTCTTGACACTTCAGATATGTTTAGCAAACCATTCACTTTTTCAGAAAGACTCACAAGAGCATTTCTCTCATCAATTTCTGATATGACTCCTGAAACTGTTGAGTTTTTTGGGTGCTTGGCTAGATACTCTTGAAACGGATCGTTATCAAGTTGTTTGATTCCAAGTGAAATCCTTTGTTTATTAGAATCAATTGCAAGTATTGTAGTTTCAATTTCGTCTGATTTCTTATATGTTGATAGTTCAATATCTTCATCATTATCCCAAGATACATCAGATATATGAACCAATCCGTCAATACCACCATCAAGTTCTACAAAGATTCCAAAATCAGTAATGGATTTGATTTTTCCTTTAATTGTTTCATTTTCACTGTGTTTCTCGGCAAAATCAGTCCATGGATTCGGATGACATTGTTTTATTCCTAGTGATACCCTTCTTTTTTCTTTATCAATACCTAGAATCATCACTTCAACTTGATCACCTACATTAGCTATTTTATGAGGGTTTGGATTGTTATTTGTCCAATCAATTTCAGAAACATGGACCAATCCCTCAATGCCATCATCAATTTCCATAAATAATCCATAGTCAGTGATATTTGATATTTTGCAGGTAGCTTTCATACCAATTTCATAATTTTTAATCAAGTCATCCCAAGGATCATCCTCTAGTTGTTTTAAGCCAAGAGAGACTCTATTTTTTTCATTATCTATTGAAATAATTTTAACTTGAATTTTTTCAGCAATATTAAGTAGCTCAGATGGATGTTTGATTTTCTTCCATGAAATATCAGTAATATGAAGCAATCCATCAAGGCCTCCGAGATCGATGAATGCGCCATAATCTGTCAAGTTTTTGATGATTCCGTCGACAACATCACCTTCATTTAATTTAGAAAGCATTTCTCCTCTATTTTCCTCAGAGTCTCCAAGTAGTGCAGCTTTTCTTGATACAACTATGTTGCTTGTTGTTTTATCGGCTTTAACAACTTTAAATTCAGATGTTGTTCCTTCTAAGTACTGAGTTTCTCTTACTGGTCTGATATCAACTAGAGAGCCAGGTAGGAATGCGGTTACATCTTCAATTAAAACCATGAAACCACCTTTGATTCTATTTTGTATAAGGCCCGTGACTATTTCGCCAGTCTCAGAAGCAGATACCAGTTTTGCCCAAGTAGCTTCGTTCTTTGCCTTCTGTCTTGATAATTTAGTTTGTCCTTCGCCATCCTCTATTTCCTCAATGACAACTTTAACTTTATCTCCAATAGACACCTCTACTTCACCTTCAGAATTTTTGAATTGGTTTATATTCACGAAAGATTCTGACTTTAGTCCTGCACTAAGAACAGCATGGTCATCTGTAATATTGATAACATTGGCCTCTATAATCTGACCACGTTTAATGTTTTGATTGTACTGAGTGCTCTCAAATAGCTCTTCAAATGTCTGTTCCATAGGTTTCATTTACCTTTTCATTAACTGCTTTTTTTACTTCGACGACTGTTAAGTCATCAGTTTCTATTACAAATGCCCCTTCTGGAATAACAAGTGGAGAACTCTTTCTCTCCTTATCTCTTCTATCACGGGCATCTAAATCCTCAATTAGAGCCGGAAGGCTAACATTAAATTCCCTATCCTTCAACTGCTTAAAGCGTCTTTGTGCTCTTGTTTCTATAGATGCTGTTAAAAAGATTTTTAGCTGAGACTCTGGAAAAATAACTGAACCCATATCTCTGCCTTCAGCTACTAACCCTGGTTCTTTTTTAAAAGATCTTTGAATATTTATGATTGATTGACGAACTTTGGGTTTTGAGGATACTTTAGAGGCAATTTTTGCTACTTCTTCGTTGTATATCAGTGAACCAATTTCTTTATTTTTGTATACAATTTTAAGTTTTTTACTTTTAAGTGAAAATTCAATATTTTTTGATGCACATTCGAGTCCAATTATATCATCCAAATTTATCGAGTCATTTCTAGCAACCCATGCAATTGCTCTATACAGTGCACCACTGTTTAGATAGTTCCATTTAAGCTGATCTGATAAATATTCAGATATGGTTCCTTTGCCTACGCCACTTGGCCCATCGATTGTAATGACATTAGTCATTTTTATTAATATCCATACCGAGATTATTAGCAGTTTCAATAAATGTTGGAAATGATGTGTCGATATTCTTGCAATCCTCAACCAGAATATCACCATCAGAAACAAGCGATGCCATTAGTGCGGTCATTGCAATTCTGTGATCACCAAAACTGTTGACCCGAGCACCTATAATTGAGCCTCCATAGATATTCATACCATCTGGAAATTCATCAGTTGAGATTCTAAATTTATCCATCATTCTTATCATTGACCGAATTCTATCTGATTCTTTTACTCTCAGCTCTTCTGCATTTCTAATCGAGGTTTTTCCATTGGCCTGGCTCGCCGCTAAAACAATTAAAGGTAATTCATCGATTGAGCTTGATATCAGCTCTTTTGGTATATCAATTCCATTTAGTATTGAAGATTCTGTATAAATATCTCCAATAAGTTCGCCATTGATTATTCTTTCATTTGAAATCTGTATATTTGCACCCATCATTTTAAGGATCTTTATGAAACCTGTTCTTAATGGATTAAGACCAACATTATCAATTTTTATTTGACTGTCACTAGAGATGATTGATCCGATGATGAAAAATGCAGCAGATGAAATATCGCCAGGAATTTCTATATGATTTGGCGTAATGAGTTTTCCAGGTACTAATTCAATTGAATCTGCTTTAACTGAGATATTGCACCCAAATTCAGTCAACATGATTTCAGTATGGTCTCTAGATTGTGGAGTTATTATCTTGAAAGCACCATCACCATAAAGACCAGCTAACATAATTGAAGATTTAATTTGTGCGCTTGCAATTTCTATAGTGTGATCTACACATTTTAAAAAGGAAACTGGATTAATATATACAGGCGGTTTGCCTTCAGACGTTTTTATATCTGCATTCATTCTAAGTAAAGGATTCGTAACTCTATTCATCGGTCTTTGAGTGAGGGAATCATCACCTTTTAGAACAGAAGAAAAATTTTGAGCTGAAAGAACTCCCATCATTAATCTCATAGATGTTCCTGAGTTACCAAAGTTAAGTTCAACATTATCTCCATGTCTTTGTTCGAGATTATTTCCATCAATAATCAATGAGTCTATATCTTCCTTAATATCAGCCCCAATGACTCGACAGGCATTGATAGTCGCGTCAATATCTGTTGAATTTAGGTAGCCTTTAATACTCGTTCTTCCATTAGCAATGGATGAAATAATAATTGCCCTATGTGATATCGACTTATCACCAGGAACATTTATGCAGCCATTTATTTTTGTATTGGAAGTTGCTGAAAGACTATTTGACTTGATACTCATGAACTTTTACAGCTGGGATAGCAACCTAGAATTTTGACATTTATATCTTGATCATCCAGAGTATTCATTGCATTTTGAATATTTTTATCATCAATATGTCCTTCACAATCAATGAAAAAAACATAACGCCATAATTGACCTCTCAACGGTCGTGATTCAATTCTTAGCAGATTTATATCTTCGGTAGCAAAAGGCTTTAGGAGATTATATAAAGATCCAGATGCATCACTATTTGGCGGAGTAATTATCAAAGAAATCTTACTGTTATCAGATTTATCTTGCTGTGTATGGCTCAATATAATAAATCGAGTTGTATTTTCTTTTGAGTCTTCGATATTTTCATTGAGTAAATTTAAACTATATAAATTAGCTAGATTATTTGAGCCAATACACGCTTCATTATGCGAGGTTATTCTTTCGGCACCTTCAGAGTTGCTTAATACTGGAATCAATTGAGCATTTGGGAGATTATTCTTAAGCCATTTTTGGCATTGCCCGAATGACTGTGGATGTGAATAGATCATTTGTATCTCACTGATATCATTGGTTTTTGCAACTAAGCACTGATTGATTCTGATTTGTATTTCATCATAGACTTGTATATCCGAACCAATCAGTAAATCATGAGTGTTGTTTACAGATCCCTCAAAAGAATTCTCAATAGGAACTATTCCATAGTCTGAATCATTCAGTTCAACACTTCTGAATACATCTCCAATAGTTTTCTGAGAAACTTGAACAAGATCATCACCAAAATACTTAGTCAGAGCAATTTGGGTGAATGATCCCTTTGGTCCTAAATATGAAACACGCATAACTTAAAAAAGTATATTAGTTTTCATGACGCCTTTTATATTAGATATCTCATGTAAAACAATTTCTTTAATTGGTTTATCAACATTTAGGATAGTATAGCCAATTTCATCCAATACCTTATGAGAGAGGTCGTCGATATTGATTCCTGCATTACCCAAGATGGATGTAAACTGGCCTATAATATTTGGCACATTTTTATTTGTAATTGTGAGTCGATGCGGTGAATTGACACCTAATTTAACATCAGGAAAATTCACAGAATTAAATATATTGCCAGTTTCAAGATAAGATTTAAGACTGCTTGCGACCATTACAGCACAATTTATTTCAGCTTCCTTTGTAGACGCACCCAAATGCGGCATTACAAGGACATCTTCATGATTAATCATTGCCTCAGTGGGAAAATCAGTTACGTAAGTCTTAATTTTATTTGAATCAAGATTTTTTAAAACAGCATCAGAGTCAACAATTGCTTCTCTAGATAGATTGATAACAATAGTTCCATCTCTGAGTGTTTTGATTTCATTATCTCCAATGAAGTTTTCAGTTTCTTTCTTGTAAGGTATGTGAATAGTAATGATATCTGAGATGGTTAGTAATTCTTTCAGGTCACTTACTTTTTGAACTCCAGGCTGAAGATTGATCGCATTATCAACAGTGATAAGAGGATCATAACCAATTACATTCATTCCAAGATCATATGCCGCATTGGAAACTTTTAC
>CETG01069595.1_pt1 | contig 11258 bp, 8 predicted proteins | sample 361471 | NCBI WGS metagenome assembly CETG01 (sample SAMEA2622696, study PRJEB7988) | marine metagenome | isolation source: saline water (ENVO:00002010), including | reverse complement strand
GTGTAGAAGGTGTATCGGTCAGTGCTTTTCCTATGAGGATGTTAATTGATTATGTTAGAGTATATAAACAATCACAAAGTTTTAATGATGTCGAGGTCACATTTCAGGTTGATATGAAAAATGAAAATGTTAGTACTACAGGAATCTGGTTATCTGGAGGCAATATTGGTTCAGGTCAGCCTGGCGGGATTCAAATGGAGCAAATATTAAACTCAAGTGTATGGAAAAGGACTTTGATATTACCACCTAATTCTAATTATACTTTTAAGTATCGAAATGGATATTATCCAAACTCTTGGGAAGGCGGCTGGGAGATCTTGGATGCTAGTTGTAGTGTAAGTGATTATAATGATAGGTTTTTATCAATTGGTGAAAATGATACCACACTTGTTCCTGTTTGTTTTGGAGGTTGTTTTATATGCGACTAATTATTGCTTTTATATTTTCATTGTATTTAATCTTTGCTCAAGGGTTTCTTCACAATGTAAATGGTGATATTGTAGAAGGTAATGGTGAGCCTATCCTACTTAGAGGTTTTGGACTAGGAGGTTGGCTTGTCCCTGAGGGTTATATGCTTCATAATCAGGCCTGGATTGCTGGATTTGAGTCTCCAACAGAAATTGAGGATCATATTGAGAATTTAATAGGTGAGGAAGCAGCAGAAGATTTTTGGAATTTATACAGAACTAATTATGTCGCTCAGGCTGATATAGAGCAAATCGCAGAGTGGGGTTTTAATCATATTAGAGTTCCATTCCATTATAAACAATTTTATGATTCAACGGGAACGGAAACACCTATAGGATACGCAATTATAGATGAGCTTATAAGTTGGTGTGAACCTTATAATATGTATATTATACTAGATATGCATTGTGCACCAGGTGGCCAGAATGGAGGTCCTATAAGTGACAGTGACGGGACTGCTCGCTTGTGGTTAGAAGAGAGTAACAAAGAGCTTACTATACAAATCTGGAAAGAAATTGCTAGCTATTATGCCGATAATACATTAATTGGTGGGTATGATTTAATTAATGAGCCTGTATTACCTGGCGGTGTCACATTGGAAGAGTTTAAGCAGCTATACATAGATATAACGAACGCGATTAGAGAAGTGGATAATAATCATCTTCTTTTCATTGAAGGGAATTGGTATGGAACTGATTTTGCTGGGCTTACACCTCCATGGGATGAAAATATGTCTTACTCATTTCATAAATATTGGGGGCAGACCGATCTTTCAACAATTCAATCCTATATAAATATGAGAAATAACTACGGTGTACCTCTATGGATGGGAGAATCTGGAGAAAATTCAAATCATTGGTATTATGAGGTTTTTAAATTATTAGAAGAAAATAATATTGGATGGAATTTTTGGACGCATAAAAAGGTTGATAAAATTACCAGCCCATTTTCAGCTTATGTTAGTCCTCAGTATCAAATTGTCATTGATTATCTATCAGGAAATTCTGCACAGCCTACTCCTGATATTGCGGGGATCGGTTTAACGAGCTTTGCAAATAGTTTAAAAATTGAAAATTGTTTAACGCGGCGTGGGGTAGTAGCTGCATTGACGGATTCAGAGTATGGAGAGGTTACAAAGCCTTATGTCCCGCATGCTATTCCAGGAACTATTCCTGCGGCTTACTATGATATTGGCGCACGGGGTCTTTCTTATAGCGATAGCGACTATTGGAATGATGGCGATGGAGGATATAATGATGGATGGGTTTTTAGAAATGACGGGGTTGATGTTGAGGGAAGTGACAATTTAAATATTCCCTACACCGTTGGTTGGACAGAGGCAGGAGAATGGCTAGGATACACTATTCAAGATGTGACTCCTGGGACATATAATGTGACATTTAGTGTTTCTGCTCCAGAAGCAGGAGGAATATTTTATGCTCAATTAAGCGGCCAAAATCTTGGCGTCATAGACGTGCCAGCTACAGGAGGATGGTATAATTGGGATGACATCCCTGCACAGACTGTCGCTATAGATGAAGGTGAAAAATTTTTAAAAATACAAATTGTACAAGCAGGGTTTAATATACAAAGCATATGGTTTGAGCCTACGATGAGCGTAAAAAATGATAATATAAATCCAAGTATTTTTCAATTAGGGAAGCCCTATCCTAATCCATTTAATCCTTTTGTGAATATGGATATTTCAGTAAGCAAACCAGATATTTACAATATTTCAATTTATAATATTAAAGGTGAATTGATTAATGATTGGAAAACTAATTTTTTAGAAAGTGGGAATTACAATTTTACATGGAATGCTTTAGATGCTAATGGTAACCAAATGCCAAGCGGATTATTTTTTATTAGTGTTAATAGCCAAAAAATTACCAAACAAAAAAAAGTTATATTATTAAGGTGAAGATTTAATTGTATTATTTTGATTAAAATGATTAAAATAGTCAATTAGGAACTAATGTATTTCTATAAGGTATAAAGAATTAATTATGAGAGTATATAATATGAGATTATCAATACAGTTTTTTATTATTAGTTTTTTGGTTTTTCTAGCGGGGTGTTCTAAAGACCTTGAGCCAGTGGGGTTATCTGATGCTGAAATTATACAAATGATCCAGAGTTCGGAAATGGTTGAAATTTCAATGAGCGATCTACCAATACAATCTCAAACATTAGTAGAGCAAGACTATTATGATTATATGGATGTAGCGACTAAGAGAGCATCTGGTTTAGGATATGAGGTTGAACTTGCAGGAATGGGTCACCGATTGGGTTTACGTAATGAAGTATACTTTAATTTAGAAGGACGGAAATTAGATCCTAATGATTGGGGTGATAAACGCGGATGGGATAGAGATGGTTACGATAGGGGATTTGGTGTTAATTCAGAACAAGACTGGAGATGTTTTGATCTTATCTTACCAATAACCTTTGAAATGCCTGATGGATCTGCTATCATTGTTGAGAGTGATGATGAAGATGGCTGGGCACAAATTAAATCTTGGTATGAGGAAAATCCTGATTCGCAGGAGAGGCCCTTAATGCAATTCCCAGTAGTGGCTTTTTATGAGGATGAATCGATTACCCTTAACAGTTCTGAAGAACTTAGGGATGCATATTCTAGATGTCGTTTAGAAAGAGATAAAAATGATTGGAGAAGGAGTCGTGGTTGTTTTTCTCTTGTTTATCCTGTGACTTTTATAATGCCTGATGGTTCTACAATGGATGTTACAAATGATGATGAGAGTGGTTGGGCTAATTTAAAGAATTGGTATGCTGAAAATACTGGCTATGAAGAGGTTATGCCTGAAATTAATTATCCTGTTGATATTGTATATGAAACCGAAAATGGTGACTCAACAGTTACTTTAAATACTGCAGAAGAAATGGAACTAGCAAAACGTGAGTGTTGGGGAGATTGGGAAGATGGCGATGAATCAGGCGGGGAAGATGATTGGGGAGAAAATGAAGACAATGAACTAGAATGTTTTTCTCTTGTTTATCCTGTAACTTTTATAATGCCTGATGGTTCTTTGTTTACTTTATCAGAGGAAGCTGATTGGCGGAATCTAGAGCTTTGGTATGAACAAAATAATGAGGTTGAAGCTGAACCAGTCTACCAGTTTCCTGTTGATATTGTATATGAAACCGAAGATGGTCAGAATACAGTAACTATTAATAATCAAGAAGAAATGGAAACAGCAGAGGAAGAATGTTGGGGTGATGATGAGTAAAATACAAATCTAAAAATTTTGTCTATATAATATATGTTTTTAAATAGCCTTCTAAGAAGGCTATTTTTTTATATTAAAGTTTGTAATTTATTTTTTCATTTCTTCTTTGATTACTTTTTTTGTTGCTGCCCAGGAGCAGATTTTACATTTTTTTAAATCATGATTTCGTGCAGGGCAATATTCTCTACCAAAAAAGATAATTTGGAGGTGTAGTTTATTCCATAAATTTTTAGACCAAATTTTTTTTAAATCTCGCTCAGTCATTTCTACATTTTTTCCTTTTGATAAACCCCATCTTTTTGCTAGCCTATGAATATGGGTATCAATTGGGAATGCAGGAAATCCATACCATTGCGACATTACTACACTTGCTGTTTTATGTCCTACTCCAGCTAGACTTTCAAGGTATGTCCACTCTCCACGCATTCCACCACCTATAATTAATTGTTCAGCCATTTTTTTAAGATTTTTTGCTTTGGTCGGTGCAAGGCCAATTTCTTTAATAATATTTTGGATAATTTTTACTTCTAATACGGCCATTTTTTCAGGAGTATTAGCCAGCTTAAATAGTTTGGGTGTTACTTGATTTACTTTTTTATCGGTTGTTTGTGCAGAAAGCATTACTGCAACAAGTAAGGTGTATGCGCTTGAATGCTTAAGTGGTATAGGTTGCTTCGGATAAAGGTCATTTAATATTAGGCTTATCTTTTTTGCTTTTGCAATACGATTCATAATTATTATTAGGTTATATTATAGAAGTATAAAAAATTAGTTATACAAGATAAATAAAAATCTAAAAAGTATTAATCAATCCCTTTAGATTTATTATAGAACAAGATAATAAATTAAAATTTTGATGCAAAATAAAAATTGGCCTAAAAAATTATGAATATCTTAAGTCGTTTAGAACAAAAACAAGTTGCTAATGGACTCTATCTATTATTTTCAATCCAATTAATTCTATTTGTTTCAATATTTTTTACTAATAAAGCCAATAATGATGTTTATTATCAATTACTTGCTACAGAAAAAATAATTTCTGATTTTGATTTTTCTTCAGTCCCTCCACATCCAATTGGAATACCAATTATTGCGAGTATTATTTTAAAAATGGGATTTGAGCCTATTATTTTTTTTCAGTGGATAAGTCCAATTTTGATTGGGTTAATATTTTTTTTCATTTTCTTTTCATTGAAAAGCTTAGGGAAAATTGAAGCAGTAATTATTGCTTTTTTAAATTGTACAAATTTATCTTTTTTAAAATCGTTTAATCAATTTAACGCTGAGATCTTAGCTTATTTTTTCATTAGCGTACTTATTTTTTTATGTTCAAAGTTTATTGTTTCAAAGGAGTCTCAGTCTAAGAAAAATATATTTTTTATATTTTTATTTTCGATAGGCACTGTATTAATTAGAGACGCTTTCATATTTTTAGTTATTGGTGCTTTTTCTTTTCTTTATTTTCAATTTGGTAGAAAATATACTAAACAATTATTCATAGCCAGTGTTGCTTTTTTAGCAATTTTTATTCCTAGAATATTTTTTTTTAATGCTGCTAGTCATAATATATATTTTGATTTTAATCTTACAACTTTGCTAGAAAGATCTAGTTTTGTGGCAGAGAATTTTAGTTCTTATTTTAAATTAACTCCTGAGTTAGTTTTGCCTCAGATTTTGCATCTAAAACCTTTTAATTTTTTAATAGCCTTACTTTTAACTATTCTTTTCTTTATTCAGTTGAAAAATTATAGATCTGAAAAAGATTTTATAAAAAGGTCAAATAAAATCATTTTTTTATTTTTATCGATGGGTTTTATTTATTTATTAGGTATGCTAGCATCAGCCTTTATTTTCAAGGTGAAGACCGGATATTATTATAGGATATCTGGTGTTCTATTATTTTTTTTAACAGTCCCATTTTGGTATTATATAAAGGAATTTAATTTATTTAAGTTGAAAAGATATTTTATACTTATTGTTATCATCCTTGGACAGATGAAATATTTTTTTGCAGTTAGATATGAGTTAATAAATAGTAAACACAGATTTCTTCATCTTGATCAATCAATTATTAATAAAAAAATTATAACAAATACTAAAAATAATTCAAACGACGATGATATTTATATTTACGCAGGTAAATCTTGGAAAGGTAGAAATTTATTTTTTATGTTAAAATATTTTAATTATGTTGAAAAAAATAATAGAAATATATATGGTGTGGAACATTTGGATGAGGGCATGTATGTATTTGTTGTGAATGAAGATATTGAAAGTATCGATGCCAAAATTCTTGAGAATTTTAATAGGGTTGAGTTATTTGAAAAACAAGTAACTTTATTAGAGCCATATAAGTGAATTTTTCAATTAGATTTTTTATTATTGGGAAAAGATGAAATAATCTCAAGTTAAATAATTACTAATTATATTTTATAAATCTCCATTTTATTAGAGATGCTAGGCTAGTAAAAAAATGCCACCAACGTACTTTTTTCCCCTCGCTATAATTTCTTGCGGCATGAGTGACTGGTACTTCAAATACTCTTAAAGTTTTGTTTTTCATTATTTTCGATGTTATTTCTGGCTCAATCTCAAAACCTTTTGACTTTAGGTTAAGATTAGTTATAACATCTTTACGAAATACTTTTGTTGCGGTTTCTATATCTGTAAATGTTGCGTTGTATAAAATATTTGCAGATAGAGTTAAAAATTTATTTGCAAATAAATGAAGTATTCCAAATACTCTATGATATTTACCGCCTGCTAATCTAGAACCATATACGACATCTGCATTTGCATGAAAGAATGGTTCAAGAACACTTGGATAATCTTTTGGATTGTACTCTAGGTCTGCATCTTGAATTAATATTATATCTCCGGTAGTTCTTTTTAATGCAGATATTACATTTGCACCTTTACCAGAATGGTTTTTTCTAAAATGAATAATTATATTTTCATTGGTGATCTTTTTTAATTTTTCGCGGGTTCCATCAGTTGATACATTATCTGATATGACTATCTCTAGTTCAAGCCCAAGAGTATTTGCATGTAGTACCCGGTCAATACATTCATTTATAGTATCCACTTCATTATATGCAGGAATAATTACTGAAAGTTTTTTTAATTGATTCATGTGATGCTGTTATTCATAAAAGATATTTTAGTACAGGAATTTTACTAATTAATTATAATAGTTAATAAAATTATGTTTTACAAATTAAGATGTGTTGTAGGGTAACTTTGTCTGATGTATAATTTTAAATTTTTTTAATGAATTAAATGAGAATGCAATTTTTAAAGTTTTTAATACCTTGTTTGATTTTTTCTCAAGAAGTAGACATCGTTAAATATGGAGTATTTGAACCTTCAGTAATTATTTTAATTGAGAAAAAAGTTCAAGAAGGAATAATCACGCGTGAAGATGCTGATAATCGTTATTTAAATTTTCTTAAAACAAACACCAATAAAACAAAGAATAATGAGAGTGTCATAAATAATCATTTTAAAAAGATTGGTGTCGATGATTTGAATCAGTTGAGGAATGAATTTTTAAAAAGAAAATTCCCTGTTGAACAGATAGAGGCTACATTGGGTGGAATGCTACGTCTTATACATGCAATGAAAAAACAGCAACATGCATACCAGATTAGTCCTCGACTAGAGTCTTATTTCAAAGATAGATTAGGACTTAAGAAATCTCACAAAAATTATATAATTACAAAATCAAAAAAATTAGCACGAATTAGATAATGAAATTATTTTTTCTTTCAATTTGTATTTTTTCATCTGTTTTGCTTTCTCAGGCAACTTTAAGTGTTAATGGTTTTGTGCGTGATGATGCTAGCGGAGAGCCGATATCATATGCTAATGTGTTTTTGAGTAATTCTAATATTGGTGTTGCCACAGATCGGGATGGTTATTTTGTTATTTCTGGTATTCCTGTGGGAGTATATGAGCTTAACGTAACTATGATGGGTTATGGATTATATACAAAAGAAATTGATCTTTCTTTTGGAGAGTCTATAAGATTAGAAATACGATTAAAAGAAGAGGTGATCGAGACGTCAGAGATTTTAGTTACTGCTGAGCGTCAAAAGTTTGAAAGGTCAATGGAAAGTAGTCGAGTAGCGTTAGATATAAGAGCAATTAATTCTGCACCTGCATTTGTAGAGCCTGATGTTTTTAGAACATTGCAGATGCTTCCAGGTGTGCAAACAACTAGTGATTTTTCTAGTGCTCTTTATGTAAGAGGAAGCACACCAGATCAGAATCTTATTATGTTAGATGGAATTGCCATTTACAACCCTTATCATTTAGGTGGAATATTCTCTACATTTAATACAGATGCAATAAAGGAGGCCGATTTTCATGCTGGGGGATTTCCTGCTCGTTATGGTGGAAGAATGGGGGCAATACTTAATGTTATCAATAGAGAAGGAAATACGGGTAAGATAACGGGATCAGCAAATATCTCTCTTATTTCAAGTAAGGGATTACTAGAGGGGCCTATGCCAAAGTGGAAGGGTATGAAAGGCTCATGGATGATTTCAGGAAGGAGAACATATTTTGATAAAGTTGTGAGTGCATTAAGAATACCAACGGGAGCAGAGAAGAGTGATGGCTCTGATCAATACTTACAGTTTCCCTATTACTTTTACGATTACCAGGTTAAAGCTAATTTGGATATCAACCAAGATCATCGTCTAACCTATTCTCGTTTTTATGGTGATGATAAACTTGATTTTTCATCTGATGATCCAGGAACAGTTATTAGTAATGATAATGTATCTATTGAGCAACGATCTCAATTTGGGATAGACTGGCCTTGGGGAAATCAAACTAATGGTATTACGTGGAGGTGGATTGTTTCACCTAAAGTCATAGCTAAAACTTTTTTATCTAATAGCCGTTACCGTTTCAATTTGGATTTTTCATTTCAAAATAGGGATACCTATACTTACACAGATTCAACTGTAAGTAATTTTACAAATATTAATTTTGTTATTTATGATAGTATAAGAGATAATACTTTAGAAAATGAGATTACTTGGAAGGTTTCTGAAAAGCACGAAGTGACAAGCGGATTTCAGGTAAAAAACATTGAATTTTCTTTAGGGATTAGGAATGATATTATAACGCAGGACACTTCTTTTACATGGACTCCACTCAAATTGAAAAATCAAACAAGAGAGACTGCTTTTTTTGTCCAAGATCGATGGGATGTATCTGATAGATTGAAATTGAGAGGTGGTCTACGTCTAACAGACTATAACCTACATGATGAGTTGTATTTGGATCCACGACTTGGTTTAAAATATCATTATACGAAAAATATTGCTTTCAAAGCTAACTGGGGTATTTATCATCAGTTTCTTACCACAGCAAATAACCAGGATGAAAATTTAAGACTTGTAGAATTATGGCTCGGAATCCCTCAAGATAAACCTGCGAGTATTTCACAGCATATCATTAATGGTATAGAGTACATGTCTCCTAAAAATATTTTTTATAGGATTGAGGTTTATCAAAAAACATTTGATAACCTCTTGACTCTGAAGCAAGAAAATTCGAATACTGTTGAAGGAAATTCAGCAGATTCAACGATAAATGAATTTTGGGATACTAACGGAAAAAGCAGTGGTGTTGAATTATTGATTAAAAAATCATCAGGAAAGTTTAATGGCTGGGTTGGTTATACCTATTCAGAAACTAAGTATAATAATGAGCCCAGTGGTTGGCATTACCCTAATTTTGATAGAACCCATACACTTAATATAGTTGCAAACTATCAACTAAACTCTGAACTGGAATTAAGTACTGCTTTAACGCAGTCTAGTGGAAATCCTTATACGAAGATATTGGGTCGAGTGTATGACTGGGAACAAAATTTATATAGTGAGACTTATTGGTATCCTATTGACAGCTATTTAGTTGGAGAAAAAAACACCGAACGATATGATAATTATTTTAGGGTGGATTTTGGTATTACTCGTAAAGGAGGGAATTTATTTGGTCTTGAATATGACACGTTCTTTCAGGTGATTAATTATACAAGACATCTAAATATTTTAAGTTATAGGTATCGAACAAAAACAGATCCCTTAACAGGAGATCGACTTGGTGTGCAACGGCAACCAATTCCTATGTTTCCTTTGATCGTTACATTTGGAGTAAAATTTGCATTTTAAACAATTATCTCAAATTTTTCTTTTTACAATGATATTAACATTTTTTAATTGTTTAGGCGAAAACTCATGGGAAGATCTTGAGTCTGACTATGACCATGTATTAAACGTGTTTGGACTGATTAGTTTAGATTTTAATCAGACAAGCTACATCGGAATCTACAGGACTACAGACTTGGATGAGGTTTCACAGAATTTTGTAAGTGTAGATACTGTAGGCTGGTGTAATTGTGATGATGATGAGTGTAGTTGGAGTGAAGAATGTGAAGATAAAGAGCAAGAGGGGTTTTGGATTTATGATTCAATATTTGAACCTGCAGCATTGATCAAAGATGCATCCGTAACAATCTCAGATGATAATGGGAATCTTTATGATTTTGATTTTGTAGATAACATCTCTTTTATTGATACGGTTTATTATGATACTTCAGGTTATTATTATGGATATCCATTTTCTTTTGATACAACATATTACGATACTAATATTTATAGGATTAATTTGTACGTAGATACGACAGGCGCTTTCAATCCCCAGGCAGGTACTAATTATCAATTAAATATTTCTGCTCCAAATTATAATACAGTGACTGGCTCTCTTACTACCCCAAACATACCAACTTTGGATTCCTTGGTACAGCAAGGTAGGGTAATTGATACCGTGATTGTTAATGAGCCATTTGATATTTATTGGACCTCTTTCCAAGGGGGTAAGGGTCTAGTAACTGGTGAGGTTGACCTTGGAAATTGGTTGGAGGATTCTCTTAGTCGTGATTGGTGTGGTGGATATTTTGATCCATTCGTAATTGATTTATCAAATGACCAAATAAATTCATATACAGTATATCCTTTGCCGTGTACAGAAAATTTAGAGCAAGAGGCTGAAGCTAAAGATTATTTTATAAGACTCACTGCAATGGATGATAATTATTATGAATATTTTGTTGTTGGAGAAGCTGGTGAATATTCAAATGCACTTCTGAATTATCCTACTACAAAGGGTCGATCAGTTGGAATTGAAGGAGGGTTTGGGTTTTTTGGTTCTATTGCATCGGACAGAATGTTGTGTAAGATAGCTAGGTAATACTTTTAAATTTGGGCAGAATGAATCGACTAATTTTTATCACACAATTTTTTACTTTATCTATACTGTATGCTGAATGCTCTGATCTTACATATGAAGAATGTATTTATTGGTCAGGGTATTGTGAGTGGAACGAAGAGTCTGGTCAATGTCAAGATGCTGAAGGAGGCGGCGGAGGTGGTGACATTGAATACGGGCCCTATTTGTTTGAATATCTTACAGAGGAAGATGGGATAAGAGAAAGTTCCTTGTATAATGGAACATTATTGTACT
>CETG01053120.1_pt1 | contig 11272 bp, 10 predicted proteins | sample 361471 | NCBI WGS metagenome assembly CETG01 (sample SAMEA2622696, study PRJEB7988) | marine metagenome | isolation source: saline water (ENVO:00002010), including | reverse complement strand
TGACAAGATCTGCTTTGTTCATTGGAAAGATTGTATGTAGCAGGGAGCAAGAAGAAGAAAACCAAAAGAGGATTTAGTTTTCCAAAAACTCAATCTTGCTAATCGTATGGATTAAATCACTTGACGGCAACCCAAAGGGCCTGTGGCAGAGAGCTTTTAAAAAATTTCTAAGCTTTTTTTTTTTGATTGAGTAATCTTTCAGAGATTACTAATGACTTTCAGATATAAAACCAAAATTTTCTTTTTTCTCAAAAAAGCCTTTCATAGTAGGGCTTTTGAAGTTATTAATTTCCAAATTTATGCTCAAGGCCAATTGTGACTTTTAAAATTCGTCTATTTTTTTAGCAAAAACCAGATATTTGATTAAGTTCATCTGGATTAACAAAGATCCGCAGAACCGCACATTTATTGGTATTACAAAATAATACTCATAATAAAAAAGAGATTAATAAATTCCAGATCTCAGCTTTTTTTACTAGCTGGAAACTTATATTCAAGGATATTTCAATATAAAAGCCCAAAAATTTGGTTTTTCAAGAATATTTTTGCAAAATCGAAAAAGCCATTAACTTTGTAAATTTTGTAAATAAAGTAAAAATCGACTTCACGTCTCACCATTGCAAGTAATTGAAAATTGTATACACAGACTAAAATTTATTATTAGCTGACACAAAACCTAAAGAATGTTCTCCAGAGTTTCTTTTTAAAAAGATGAATTTTATCTTTTTAACTTGTTAAAACAAACTAAACAACTAAGTTAGGTAGAAAAGCTTCCTAATTACTGATTTGAAGGGCAAAGGAAATTGGTCAACGTAAAAATTGGTTCAGCATGGCCTTTGGGAAGTTCAATAACCTCTTACGGGGTTAATTTCTCCATAGCAGCTCCTTATGCAACACATGTAGAGTTACTAATTTTCCAAAATAAAAATGACGCCCATCCAAAAGAGAAAATATCATTAAATCAAGAAAATCGATCTGGTGACTATTGGCACATTGAATTGGAGGGTGTAAATGAAGGAACTATATATGGATATAAAATAACAAATGAAAATAACCAGAACACAGAAAATAATCTTGTTTTAGACCCTTGTGCTAGAGCTATTACAGGCTGGGACGATTATATAAGAAATAAAAATGATGATTTTATTAAAGGTTATAAAAATTACCTAAAGGGAGTCGTAACTGAAAGAAATGATTTTAATTTTAGATCTCATCCAAGACCTAAATATGATTGGAATAAAACAATAATTTATGAATTACATGTTGGCGGGTTTACAAAAAATTCAGATTCGAATATTGACAATGCTTATAAAGGAACATTTTTAGGGTTAATTAAAAAGATTCCTTATCTTAAAGAGCTTGGTTTTACAGCAATTGAACTACTTCCTGTATTTACTTTTGATGCATATGATGCACCTGGAGGGCTAGAGAATTATTGGGGTTATAGCCCAATAAATTGGTTTACTCCACATCAGGGTTTTGTAGATGGTGATAATCCATTAGAAGCTAGAAAGCAATTCATAAGCCTTGTTGAAGCTTGCCATGACAATGGGCTAGAGGTATTCATCGATGTTGTCTATAATCACACAACTGAAGGTGATAAAGATGGTCCAAATATAAGTTGGAAAAATTTTGATCCTAAAACCTATTATCATCAAGATAAGAATAACAATTATCAAGATGTAAGCGGCTGTGGTAATAGTATTGCAGCTAATCGTCCTTTAGTAAGAAGGTTAATATTAGAGTCGTTACGTTGCTGGGCAATTGAATTAGGTGTTGATGGATTTCGATTTGACTTAGGTATTGCTTTGAGCAGGGGAGAAAATCTGACACCTCTGGATAAACCTCCGCTCTTTGAAGAAATTGAAGCAGATCCAAAACTTAGTGATGTTAAATTAATTAGCGAGCCTTGGGATTGTGGAGGGCTTTATAAATTAGGAGATTTCCCAGCAGAGAAATTCAGAACCTGGAATGGACATTTTAGAGATGATATTAGAAGATTTTGGAAGGGTGAGAAAAGCACAATCTGGCCACTAAAAGATAGATTAATAGGTAATAAATCACTTTATAATGGTAATAAATTAGCTAATCTGTTTAGTATTAATTTTATAACTTCACATGATGGATTTACATTAAAAGATCTTGTAAGTTTTAATAAAAAGCATAACCTTGCTAATGGAGAAAATAATAGAGATGGTGAGAACCATAATAATAGTTATAACTATGGAATTGAAGGGCCAACAACTAATAAACAAATAAATAATTTAAGACAAAAACAACAAAGAAATCTTCTTTCTTGTCTATTTTTATCTCCAGGGATACCAATGCTTTTAATGGGAGATGAAATAGGTCGCAGCCAAGGCGGCAATAACAACACCTGGTGTCAAGATAACTCCCTTGGTTGGATGATTTGGGATCCTAAAAATTGCGATCAAGACTTGAAAGAATTCGTAAAAAAACTCATATCACTTAGGAAACAATTACCTGAGTTTTTTAGTCCAAAATGTATTTATGATTCACCAAAAGATAATACAGAAGTCAAATCTACAGATTTTTGGATTCAATGGCACGGGGTAAAAATCAATAAACCTGATTGGGGTGACTGGTCACACACTCTTGCATATAGCATCAACAAAAAAGATGAGGGATCAGCTATGTGGATTGGCTTTAATGCTTATAAAGAAGCAATGCTTTTTGAATTACCATGCCCAATTTCACCATGGAAAAAATTTATTGATACAACTTTACTTACAAATAAAGCAATTTCAAAGAGACCTCTAGCCAATCAAGCAAATATTCGTATTGAAAGTAGAAGCCTTGTTCTTATGATTGCCAATTCTTATTCCCAAAAAGTTAATCTATGAGAAATAAAAAAGCGGGCGGCGGGAATCGAACCCGCATCATCAGCTTGGAAGGCTGAGGTTTTACCACTAAACTACGCCCGCGCTAAAGATAGAAATTTATTCTTTTTTGGAATGAAATTTCTTTTAGCTTCCTCCATTATTACCTTGCGAGCCCCATTATCCAAAAAAGATTGAATAAGTCCACATCGCTTAACGAAGGGAATAACCGCCTAAGACTAATGATCTCCTACGCAATGGGAGATGCAGGAACAGGATTAGCTGCAATTCAATTAGGAACTTATCTGTTTCTTTTTTTTACTTGTGCCGCAGGAATTCCTGCATTCATTGCCGGTTCATTACTAATGGTGTCAAAACTTTGGGATGCCTTAAATGATCCTCTAATTGGATGGATGAGTGATCACACAAATTCGAGATGGGGGCCAAGGCTGCCATGGATGATCGGAGGTTCAGTCCCTCTTGGCTTATTTCTTGCGGCCATGTGGTGGGTACCTCCTGGAGGTATAGAAGCCAAAACGATGTATTACATATTTGCAGCAATTTTATTAATGACTGCATACACAGCAGTAAATCTACCTTTTGCAGCTTTATCTACAGAGCTAACAGACAATACAGCCATCAGAACTAGATTGAATGCCGCTCGATTCACAGGGTCTATTTTAGCTGGAACGACAGGGCTAATAGTTGCAGCAGGTTTTTTAGCAGATGGAGTTCAAGGCTATACATCAATGGGAAGAGTGACTGGGACAATTGCTACTATTACAACTCTTATCGCTTGTTGGGGACTTGCCCCATTCGCAAAAAAAGCAAGAAAACCCATTGTTCAATCTGAACCTTTTCAAAAGCAGCTCAAAAGGGTTCTAAATAATAAACTTTTCACAAGAATTATTGCTCTTTATTTACTGCTCTGGTGTGGCCTTCAACTAATGCAAACTGTTTCATTAATTTATATTGAACAAGTAATGTTAGTTCCTATAGATATTTCAAAATGGATACCTATCCCTTTCCAAATAAGTACTCTATTAGGTTTACAATTTTGGAGCTTTTATTCAAATAAGTATGGAAGAATATCGGCTCTATTTAAAGGTGGAAAAATATGGATCATAGCTTGTTTATGTGTAATATTTATGCCGCCAATAGCAAAGGGAGTAAGCATTAATGATTTACTAACCATAAATAATATAGAAAGTATAAAAATGTTAATCCTTTTGATAATAATTTTATTAGTTGGATTTGGAGCTTCAACTGCCTACCTAATTCCTTGGTCATTGCTACCTGATGCGATTGATGCAGATCCTGAAAAACCCTCTGGTATCTATACAGCATGGATGGTTTTCGTTCAAAAAGTTGGTATAGGTTTAAGCGTGCAATTGCTTGGATTACTTTTATCTTTAGCAGGGTATAAATCATCTACTAACTGCTCATCAATATTAGGTAATGTAGAACAACCTTTAACAGCTATTATAACTATAAGATTATGCATGGGATTAATACCCTCTTTACTTGTGGTAATTGGATTGATAACTATGCGACCATGGAAAAATTTAGATTTGCAATCTAAAAGAGCACTTCAATGAAATACTTACCTCGTTGGCTAAAAAGATTTACCAGTAGTTTATTAATTGGAGGTCAAGCTATTGCTTCAATCACTAGAGGGAATATCAATAAATCAGATTTCTTAGATCAGTTAATGGAAGCCGGGCCAGGCAGTTTTCTGATTGTTCTAATAACTGGTATTGCTGCAGGCACAGTTTTTAATATTCAAGTCGCTGCTGAATTAAGCGAACAAGGTTTAGGTTCTGAAGTTGGAGGGCTTTTGGCAATTGGCATGGCTAGAGAAATAGCTCCTCTACTTACTGCAACTCTTTTAACAGGGAAAGTGGCAACTGCTTATGCAGCACAAATAGGAACAATGAAAGTTACAGAGCAAATTGACGCCATTACCATGCTTCAAACTGATCCAGTTGAATATCTTGTAGTACCAAGAATTTGTGCAATGGTTGTAATGGCACCCATCCAATGTTTACTTTTCTTTTCTGTTGCATTATTTAGCGGTCAGATTAGTAGCACAAGTCTTTATCAAATTCCACCAAGTATTTTCTGGAACTCAGTAAGAGAATGGCTAATTACATCTGATCTACCGTATATGCTAGTAAAAGCATTGGTTTTTGGTTTTTTAATCTCAATCATCGCTTGTGGTTGGGGACTAACTACTAGAGGCGGCCCCAAAGAAGTCGGCACAAGCACTACTGGTGCAGTGGTAATCACTCTTGTTACCGTTTCTTTAACAGATGTTTTACTTACCCAAGTTCTATTTGGCTAATAACAATGAATTCTGAAAAACAATCTGATGAAGATGATAGCGTTATCTTGTCACCTTCTTATCGTTTGCCAACTTTAATAATATTCATAGGATTGTTGTTTTTAATAACACCTTTGAATCCTTTGCCAACAATAATAATTTGCAGTTTTGGTTTTTTCCTGTTATTGCAATCTTTCACTTTAAGATTGAAATTTACAAAAAGCGATTTAATTGTTATGCAACTAGGTAAAGAGTTGCGAAGATTTCCTTTTAAAAATTGGATAGCATGGAGGATCTTATTCCCTCAGTTACCAGGATTTTTATACTTTAGAGAGGTAGCAAGCCCTCATCTTTTACCAATACTTTTTGAGATAAACTCATTAAGGGAGCAATTGAGTTTGAGAGTAAAAGATCTAGAAATAGATAAGGCAGTAAAATAAATAATCTCTAAAACTTAATTAAAGTTTTTGAAATATGGAATCCGAAGACACCCAATCGTTACAAAACAAAAATCCTGAGAGGGATATATCAAAGGGAAAACTTCCATTAGAAGAAAAATCAACCCCAGATCCCCTAAAGAAACAAACTAAAGAGTTAGCACCCCTTATCCTTGAAAAAAGTAAAAACATACCCACCCAAGAGGAACAAAATTTCTTTAATCTTGCACTTAAAGATCTTCAGCTTTCGCGTAAGAAATTAGAAAAAGAATTAGAAGAACTCTCTATTAAGAAAGTACAAATTGAAAAAGAGCTTAAAAGCTCTTTTTCAGGTCAGTCAGATGCAATTGCTCGCAAGGTAAAAGGTTTTCAAGAATATTTAACAGGAGCCTTGCAAGACTTAGCGCAATCAGCTGAGCAACTTGAATTAATCGTCCCACCAGTAATAGTTAAGCCTTCTCCCTTAGATGAAAATAAAAAAATAGAATCCACTACAGAAAAAGAGCTGATACTGGCGATTTCAGATACCTTCAAACCTGATGAAAATTTAATAAGAAGTAGTTTTAGTCAATTTCTACAACAACCCGACTTCTATGCTGACCCCTGGAAACTTAGAAGAAGTCTTGAATCTAATGATATTGAGATGCTTGAAGATTGGTTCTTCAATATGGGCGGCAGAGGTGCACAACCAAGCAGAGGGAATAGATCGAAAAATGTTTTAGTTACAGCAGCCATAATTGCAATTTTAGGAGAATTATATGGCGAACAATTTCAGACTTTAATCTTAGCCAGTCAACCAGAGCGCCTTGGAGAATGGAGAAGAGGCCTTCAAGACGCATTAGGACTAAACCGTGAAGATTTTGGTCCAAATAGTGGAATAGTGCTTTTCGAGAGATCAGATGGCTTAGTTGAAAGAGCGGATCGACTAGAGGAAAGAGGCGAGTTACCTTTCATAATTATTGATGCCTCAGAGATAAACGTTGAGATACCAATTCTTCAATTCCCAATTTGGCTCGCTTTCGCAGGAAGTCCAAATGAGATTTTTGAAGAGGATGAATTAATATAAAAATTGCTATTTTAATTATTTTGAATCTATTAATTTTAATTTTAGGATATTTAATTGGATCTTTTCCTAGTGGTTATTTAGCTGGAAGAATTGCCAAAGGAGTTGATATTCGTTCATTAGGTTCAGGATCCACTGGAGCTACAAATGTATTGAGACAAATAGGGAAAAGAGCAGCAATTACAGTTTTCCTAATAGATGTTTTCAAGGGAATTCTTTCTATTTTACTAGCAAAATTTTTCTTACTAAATCATTCATGGCAAGTTGCTGTTGGCCTATCAACTTTGATAGGTCATATTTGGCCTGTTTGGCTGAATTGGAAAGGTGGTAAAGCGGTAGCAACAGGCTTAGGCATATTTCTTGGACTTTCATGGCAAGTTGGACTTGGTACTTTAGGTATCTTTCTTTTAATGATTACTATATTTAGGATTGTATCACTAGCAAGTGTTAGTGCTGCATTAGCTCTACCTTTTATAATGTTAATAAGCTTTAGCAATTCAAGTATTTCTTTACCATTTCTAACAATTTCATTATTAGCTATGGTTTTAGTTATTTGGAGACATAGAGAAAATATAATGAGACTAATTAATGGCAATGAACCAAAAATAGGACAAAACTAAAAATTCATATAAAAAGCTTATTGCAAAAACTTTTAAACATAGTTCCAGGATCATCTGATTGAGTAATTGCCCTACCAATAACTAATTTAGATGCTCCCATCTTGATTGCTTCAGATGCATCAGAGACCCTAGATTGATCATCAGGGTCTGAACCAAGTGAACGGATACCAGGAGTAACCAATTCAAAAGTCTCTGGATGAATTTCACGTAGGAATTGAACTTCTCTAGGACTACAAACACATCCAGCCAATCCCGAATTTGAGGCAATTTTAGCCAAGTGTTTAACACGTTGATCTATCGATTGATCAATTAATAAATCACTTACAAAACCTTCTTGAGTCCAACTAGTTAAAATTGTAATTCCAAGTAGTTTTGGTGGCATTAAATTCACTTTGGCGGCTCCCTCTTGAGCAGCTTCATTCGCCATCTTTAGAGCCTTCATGCCTGCGCAAGTATGTAAAGAGATAAATTCAGCTCCAGTTTGTGATGCTGCGAAACAGGCTCTAGCTACTGTTGTAGGAATATCATGAAATTTAAGATCCAAAAAAATTTTTTTCCCCTTATCTCTTAAAATTGATAAAATATCAGGCCCTTCACTGACAAATAATTCCAGTCCAACTTTCACCCAAATCACTTCTGGAATTTTGTCAATTAGATTTAATGCATTATTTTTGTCCATACCATCTAAGGCAATAATTATTTTTTCACTGGGATTATTTTTACTGTTCATAAAAACTACTCAAATCGAAACACGAAGAAATTTTTTCTTTCCTACTTGTAATATTTTCCCTATAAGTTCATTTGGTGTTTGAAACTCTAAATTTGGATCAATAATTTTTTCTCCATCAATTCTTACTGCACCTCCAAGAATTTGCCTTCTTGCTTCACTACTACTAGAACATAATTCCATTTTACTAAATAAATAAAATGCCTTAGCTGGAAAATTTACTTTTGAAACAGAGGCTTCTGGAAGTTCTTCAAGCATATCTTGGCTTCCTAAGACTAATTTTTCAGAATTAGATTGAGCTTTTTTAGCTGCTTCAATTCCTTTAAAATTAGATGTTATTTTTAACGCCATAAATTTCTGAAGCTCTCTTGGATTTAGACTTAGATTGTTTAAATTTTCATTTGTTAATAGATTTAAATAAGTATAAACTAATTTATCTGGAACTTTTTCTAATTTAGAATACATAGATAGTGAATCTTCATTGATACCTACATAGTTGTCTAAGCTTTTACTCATTTTTTGTGTACCATCTAATCCTGCCAAAATAGGTAATAAAATTCCAAACTGAGGTTTCTGCCCAAAGGCTCTTTGTAAATCTCTGCCCATGGCTATATTAAATTTCTGATCTGTACCACCAAGTTCAATATCAGAATTTATTGAAACTGAATCATAACCTTGAAGAAGTGGGTAAAGAAATTCATGTAGAGATATAGGTATTCCTGATTTATATCGATTATTAAACTCTTCCTTTGCTAACATTTGACCAACTGTTGAATTAGATAAAAGTTCTATAACTTTAGATAAATTAAGATTTTCTAGCCACTCACTATTCCTTCTAATCTCTAGGAGACCAGGAGTCAAAAAATCAAGTAATGAGTGCTGGGGTTCTTTACCAAGACCTAATTGCTCAAGATAATTCAATGCATTTGATTCGACTTCATCTTTTGAAAGCTGAATTCTAGTTTTACTTTTACCTGTAGGGTCTCCAATTCTGGCAGTGAAATCTCCGATTATAAGTACGGCTGTATGACCAGCATCTTGGAAAGCTCTTAATTTTCTGAAAAGAATACTATGGCCAATATGAATATCTGTTCCTGTTGGGTCTATACCAAGTTTTACACGTAAAGGTTTTTTTTCTTTACGTGAGAGTTCTAATCTTTTTATAAAACTTTGATCTGATTCTACTGATTTGCTATTCGGGAAAAGATCATCTAAACCTCTGGAAAGCCAATCTGGCAATTCATTAAATTGATCTAACATAATTTAAACATTAATATAGTATGTAAATCATTTATCTAATTCTGATTTCATTCTCTCTAAAGTTGTATTCATTTGATCAAACATTTGATCAGGAGTAATCCCAAATTGACCTAATTGCGTCTTCAACTGTTCCACTGTCATTTTGGCCTGAAAATCTTCAGAAAGCTCAAATCTTTTCATAAAAACCTTATATCTTTCCATTAAACCTTCCATAGTATCAATAAACATAGCCTTACCTTCTCTATCAAATTTCCCATAATCAGCACCTAACTTCATTAAATTCTGATAATCAGTGAAAAGTTTTTTTGCCTCCTCCTGAACAATTTCAGATTCAAAAAAACTCATATCTTAAACTCCTTTTGATAGCTCAATTGCCTAATTTGAATTCCAAGACTACTTATGATCATAACATTATAAATCACAAGAAGATTGACAGCATCATGTCGCGAGACCCCCTCACCTAGATAGTGTTAATAACCACACCACTAAAAAAATTATAATTCTTAATCAAGTCAAATAAAACCTTAACGAATAAAAAAAATCTTTTTTCATTTACTCAAGACAAAGCCAAATTTGAACTGTTCTCAATCAAAATCGTATAGAAATATGTTAATATTAGGGAAAATAATTACTTAAAAATAGTTTTTAATATAAATTTTAATCTCTCTAAAATGATAAAGTTTGAAAGACAACGAAATTTATTCGAAGATAATGATATCAATATTGCATATAGAAGCGATTTTCAAGATAAACATATCAACAAGAAACTGATTGAAGAATGGCAAAGAAAAATAATTCATCATCAATCTCCCATTTTTAAATGCGGTTATAAAAATACAAATCAACCTTCACTATTTGAATCTAGTTTAGAAAAATCAATTGATACTTTTAATCCTACAAAACTTACTCCCCTGCCTTTAAGTTTTTGGAGATGGGAAAAGAAACTTCATGAAGGAGCTGCAATTTATTTTGTAATGGATGAACTAATTAATTCTAAGGAAAATATTATTTTATATATTGGAGAAACAATTGCCGCAGAAAAAAGGTGGAAAGGCGAACATGACTGCAAAAGCTACCTTTCAAATTATTCAGAAAGTCTACAAAAAGCAAATATGACTACTAAACTAAGCATTCGTTTTTGGCTTGATGTTCCAATTCAAACTAAAGAAAGAAGGAAGTTAGAACAAAAACTTATTCAAACCTGGCTTCCACCTTTTAACAAAGAAACAAGAGGAATATGGACAACACCATTTACATCTCAAATCTATTAGAAAAATTGTTATTATTCGTACAAGTAAAAAAATAAAATGCAATTCTCAGCTGTCTCCAAAAAAATTGATGAATGGTCAGGTTCAGTAATTATTGCAGGGGTTTTAGAAGGGACAATACAAAGTCAACTAGCTTTATTCAAGGCCATAGTAAAAGAAACCTATTTGAGCCAAAAGTTTATTGACGCAAAGTTCGAAGGCAAAAAAAATCAAACTTTATCAATTGAACTTCTTGAAGGAAAAGTAAAAAAATTATTATTTGTAGGATTAGGAAATGAGGAGGGTCTTTTACTTGATGACCTGCGAAAAGCCACTTCAATAGCTACCCGTAAAGTTTTGGGTCAAGATAGAAAGGTAGGATTTTATTTTCCCTGGAATGCATTTGATACATCCCTAGTTGCATTTACAGTTGGCGAAGCCGTCAAGTTAACTTCTTTTAAAGATCTAAGATTTAAATCAGAACCAAAAGAATCCAATGAAATAGTAGAAGTTGAACTAATAGGGTTGAATGTTGAGGCAGCCGAACCAGCAATTTCTGAAATAAATCCAATTTGCGAGGGAGTTAAATTGGCCAGAGAACTTGTTGCATCTCCTCCCAATTTCCTCACCCCATCACAATTAGCGAAAGAGGCTAAAAAATTAGCCGCTGATTATGATCTAGATGTAAAAGTTCTTGATAAAAAAGAATGCGAAGATCAAGGAATGGGAGCTTATTTAGCAGTTGCGAAAGGATC
>CETG01007539.1_pt1 | contig 11287 bp, 11 predicted proteins | sample 361471 | NCBI WGS metagenome assembly CETG01 (sample SAMEA2622696, study PRJEB7988) | marine metagenome | isolation source: saline water (ENVO:00002010), including | reverse complement strand
TATCCTTACTTTGTCCACCCACTCTCTGACGGCGTTCCTCGACAATCTGCTGAATTGCTCTCTGCAGCCCGAGATTTGATCTCGGAGAACGTCGATTGGGATTCAATTGACATTATCTTGGGCATTGAGGCCATGGGCATTCCTTTGGCAGCCGCGCTGTGCCTCTCAAGTGGCAAACCACTTGTGGTTGGCCGTAAACGCGCCTATGGACTCCCTGGAGAAGTTGCAATTGACCAATCCACAGGGTACTCAAAAGGCCAAATCTTCCTGAATGATATCGAAGTTGGTGCTCGAGTCTTGATTGTCGATGATGTTGTCAGTACAGGAGGGACACTGCATCCCATTCTGAAGGCGATCGAGGCCAGTGGTGCAATCGTCCAAGACTGCTGGATTGTCTTTGAGAAGGGAGATGGGATGGACAAAATCCGATCTGAGGGAGAATGGCCGATGAATAGTTTGGTCAGGATTGAGATGATTGATGGCGAAATCACAATACTGGATTGATTGTGGTTTTGTTTGTTTTCCTCAAAGGATGGATTCATCAAGGAGAGCATGGACGGAGTTTTGAAGCGGACTCTGGGCTTTAGATTGCAAACCTCAAAAGGTGATTGAAATGGACTTGGGCAGGCACGACTTTCAACTTGCAGATTTAGTTGAAAGAATCAAAGCCAATGATCTCAAATTGGTCGCCCTTCAAGTACCTGAAGGCCTGAAGATGCAGGCCCTAGAAATGATGGATGAAATTGAAACTGAAACTTCGGCGCAGGTCGTTCTTTCGGCCGATCCTTGCTACGGTGCCTGTGACTTGGTTCACGATAAGATGCAGAACATTGGAGTGGAATTGGTTGCACACATGGGCCATTCTCAGATGAACATTGATTCTGGAATGCCAACCCAATTCATCCCCGTTACGTATGATGGTAATCCTGAGATTCAACCGGTCCTCCCCTACCTGCATGCACATAGAGAAATAGCGATTAGTCGACTCAATGATTCATCTGGTCCTGTCCTATCTGAATTAGAAGCACTGGATCGGTTTGAAGACATGGTCGGCCGAGTTGCCCCCTTAACCGATACAAAACTTGGTTTGGTGGGAAGCATACAACATTTACACCTTCTACCAACCTTCAAGGAACACTTTGAGAATGCTGGATTTGATGTCACTATACCCGTGGGTGGCGCGCGGTTATCGTTCCCTGGTCAAGTTCTAGGGTGCAACTATTCAGGAGATGACCCTACAGTTGGGCATTACGTATTCTTGGGCAGTGGTGATTTCCATCCAATTGGATTGGTCTTACACACTGGAAAACCCCTAGCAATGTTGGATCCTTACTCAGGTGATGCCAAAGAAATGGGAAGAGAAAGGATTGAGAGAATCCTAAGGCAACGTTCAGGATTAATCATGACTTCAATGGACAAAGAGAGATTCGGAATATTAATCGGTGCCAAACCAGGCCAAATGAGGCGGAATTTGGCACTGAGGATGAAGCGTAAATTGGAGAAGCATGGCAAGAAAGGATTCCTATTGGCAATGGAGCACGTGGGACCTGAATTGATTGATTTCTACCCCGTTGATGTGTTTGTGAATACCGCTTGTCCACGAATCGCCATCGATGACGCTGTCAAGTATGCCAAACCAATGATTACTCCCTACGAACTTGAAGTTGTATTGGGTGAAAAGAAATGGGAAAATGGGTACAAATTTGACCAAATTCATTGACATTCCGTAGGATGATATCCCTGCGCCATCGGGGACATACGTGTTCGTGGCATTCCATATCTTCAAGAACAGCCAACATTGGGAGCCATCGATGGCCGAATACCTGAATCGGATTGGCGCGGGGCTCATCTTGCTCGATGCAGCGCCACTTTCCTATGATTGGGTACCACCCAAAGTTGTCGGGCGCGAGCAGGAGCAAGAGCAATTGGCAGGCATGTTTGCATCCATTGGTACGTCCGGCATGTCTTGCAGAGCTGTCATCACCGGAAATGTCGGCAGTGGTAAAACCGTCCTCAGTCGATCGTTTGCTGATGATCTAACCCGCCACCTATCCAGCGTTAGAGCCATTCAACCGGTTCATGTCAATTGCCGGAATCATCCAACCACCTCCCAAGTCCTGCAACGTATCGCAACCTCATTGGATGAGCGACATCCCGAACGTGGCTTCTCAGCTTCAGAAGTGATCCAAGGAATCCGAAGGAATTTGCGAACACGTAACCAACATATGTTGTTGATACTAGATGAAGTCGACCATTTGTTGCGTAAAGATGGAGGTGACCTCCTCTACCAATTGCTCAGAATCGATGAGGGGCGTAATGAGGCCGGAACCCTTTCCCTGATTCTCATCAGTCAAGAACAAGTCTTGGACCAACTTGAAGGCGCTATCATCTCTCGATTTGGACGCTCGAATCATCTGAGGTTGAAACCCTATACGGATGCGCAATTGAAGGCGATTGCTGCCCAACGTGCTGACCTTTCAACACGCACTGGTACAGTAAGTGAGGATATTCTTACATTAATTGGTCAAGCATCAGCAGATACGGGCGATGCGCGAGTTGCCATCGAATTACTCGAGGCTGCAGTGATGCGGGCGGAGAAGGGTGGATTTCAGCAGGTTGAGCCAATGCATGTCCAACGTGACGCTGCATCTAGAGGCCGAGCTGTGGAGCCAAGTGTGGTCGACGAACTCAGCCAACATGAGCAATTGATACTCCTGGCAATCTGTCGACGGTTGCGCCGAGATCCTGAAGTCACCTCGGGAGATGCTGAGAAATTGTATCATGTCGTGTGTGAAGAGTATGAGCTCAAGCCCCGAGGATACACCACTTTCTGGAAACACCTGAAATCTTTGGAAACTCGGGGATTGATGGAATCGCGTACCGCAACCGCCAGCGTGGGACGTGGGAGAACACAACACATCACAATGCCCCAAAGCCTGCCTGGACAGCTAGAAGCGCGCCTTGAGCATGCATTAGACCGATAATTTAGTCCAATATCCACCCTCCACCTACGGTGGAATAAGCCGAACCGCTCTTATAGGGGGCAACAGTCGCCGAGGCGCACGAGGTTTGAGCATGGCTGAACAAGTTTTCAAGGCGGTCGTCAATGATACCGACCCATCCAGTGGTGGAAAGTCGTATGCGGTCGATATTAGCGGTTCGAACTACAACCATTTCCTAGGAAAGAAAATCGGAGATTCTGTGGACGGTATTTTCGTCGGAGATGGCGAAGTCAGCCTCGGAGGATTCAAACTCGAAATCACAGGTGGATCTGACCTGACTGGGACTCCAATGCGAGCTGACCTTGATGGTGGCGGTCGCAAGAAGGTCCTCGTATCTCCTTCAACTGGATTCAAGGGTCACAAGATCGTGAAGAAGAAAGGTGGACGCTACCGCTACACCTACGATGGTCTACGAAAGAGACGTGCATTCCGTGGAAACGTCATCTCCTCAGACACACGCCAAATCAACCTCAAGATTGTCGAGAGTGGGAACAAAGCACTCTCTGACATCTTCTCCTCCAGCAGCGGTGACGACGCTGGAGAAGGTGACGGAGCGGAGTGAACAGGAGCTGTGACACCAGATGGCCAAGAAGCGTCAGCTCCCAGGCCAACCTGAAGTGAACATTGGACTGGTCGGCCACGTCGATCATGGCAAGACAACACTCACACAGGCTCTCTCTGGAACTTGGACCGATACACATTCGGAAGAGCGAAAAAGAGGCATCAGCATCAAGCTAGGATATGCCGACACTGCATTCTATCGCACCAAAAAAGGAGATTCCTATGCAATGGGAAAGCGACCCGATGGCAAGGGTGATGATGTCAAAGAGTTACTGCGTGTGGTTTCATTCGTTGATGCACCTGGTCACGAAACACTGATGGCCGTCATGATTTCTGGATCTTCAATTATGGATGGGGCACTTCTATTGGTCGCTGCCAATGAGCAATGTCCACAACCACAGACACGCGAACATTTGATGGCATTGGAAATTGCTGGAATTGAGAATATTGTCGTGGTTCAGAACAAGATTGACTTGGTCAGTCGAGAGCGTGCAATCGAATCACATGGCGAAATCAAGAAATTCTTGAAAGGGACAATCGCAGAGAATGCACCAATCATTCCCGTTAGTGCACATCATGACGTCAATCTTGACATTCTCATCGACGCGATTGAAGACACGATCCCAACCCCAGACTTGCGAGAGAAAGAGGATGGACTGATGTACGTTGCTCGCTCGTTTGATATCAATCGCCCAGGAACTCGACCATCAAAACTCAAAGGTGGAATTCTTGGAGGGTCTGTCGTCTCAGGTAATTTCGCTGAAGGTGATGAAATTGTCATCGCCCCTGGTCGAAAGATTACAGAAGGGAACAAATCTCGCTGGGAGCCAATTGAGACGAAAATCTCCAGTGTCCAAGCGGGAGGACTCGATTTGGAATCGGTGCATGCAGGTGGATTGTGTGGTATCGCAACACCACTGGATCCATTCCACACAAAATCTGACAACTTGTCTGGTCAAGTGATGGCCAAAGTCGGAGAATTGCCCCCTGTATGGGAAACTCTTGATGTCACACTGAATTTGCTCAAGCAAATGGTGAGTGGAGAAAGCGATGGAGAAAACGTGCGCCCCCTCCAACCTGGTGAAATGCTGATGCTTAATTCAGCGACTGCGACAAGTGTGGGTGTTGTGTCTGCTGTCAAAGGCAAGGATGCAACACTGAACCTGCGCCTACCCATCTGTGCATTGGCTGGCAGTCGAATCACCCTATCACGTCGTGTTGGGAGTCGCTGGAGACTTATTGGACACGGCATTATTGCAGGGTGAGCCCGTGACGGGTATTCTAGTAGACACCTGTGGATGGGTGGCTGTCGTCGAAGCTAGAATCAATGTCGATTTGGCTTTAGAACAACAACTTGGACCAGTTGAACTCAAAATCACACAATCTGTGATGAATGAATTAGAGCGTCTAGCAATAAAAGATTCCCGAAACTTGTTGTTGAGTTTACTCTATGAAAGGTGTGAATTGGTTTCTGGAGAAGGTGAGCACACGGATGACGAATTGTTGAGTTTAGCCATCACCCACAATTGGCCCGTGCTGACCATCGATAAGGAACTGAAAAATCGATTGCATAATGCGAATGCATCAATCATTGAAGTCCACGGCTCAAAGGCACTACGGTACATTGAGTGAATCCATCAGTCCAGCGGATGAGCGATTGGAATTCCATTCTTGTCGGTCATATTTAGGGTCCATCGAAGTGTTTTGATAACCCCTCGTAAAGCAGTGACGTTCCGAATCGCTTCTGCATTGGATTTCTGATCCATTTTTGCGCTATGATAGTGCTTTTCCCACAACATCTTGCGTTCCTCGGCCTCTCGTAACATTTCGCGCAACTCCTCTGCAGAGCGTGGTTTGCCGGCTGGATTCATACTCGGGCGCGGAAAAACCGCCCCTTTTCAAACTGGTGCCGGCTTGAATTCACAAAATCAGGGTAAAGTGAACATTACATCGTCGTCGTGGCCATCCATCAACCCGATTTTGACCGCGCAGTCAATCCAAGCATGCGCATAATTAATCGCACCGAAGGCTCGAACCAAATCGCCTTGCTGGACAAACCATTGGGCATCTGAAGCGTACGAATCCGCCATTTGCATCATGATTGCTAAGCGTTTCCCTTCCTCAGAATCATCTGGATGAAGTGGTGTTGCTTTGTTGCGAGCGGCTTGTGTGAGATTGAGATATCGCTCCAACAACTCGGGTGTGACTTCAACATGAGGCTCAGACATCCGCACCCTCCCTAATCGAAATTAGCCTGCGAACGTCCTCAGCTCGACCCAAGGACTCGTACAATTCAATGGCGCGACTGAGCATCCCTGAATCTTCAGCATCTCTTGCTGCTTCAAAGATGACCTGTCTCTGCTCCCAATCAAGACGACGAATCTCGCCCGATGCGATTTCTTCAAACAGCAACTTTCGACGATTTACTAGATGAGGACCAATCCACATTCGTACCAAACCATCACGTGTGGCCGAAAGCATTCGGTCAGCTTGATTCGAAGAGAGTAAATCCCCCGCTGGACGACGCTCAAAATCATCTTCTGGTGGCAACCGAATGAGGTCACCTGCAACATCCAATGCCCACCAACCTTCACCTGTCCAGGCCGCCTGCATCGGGACCAATCCATCTCCTGGAATCCGATCAATGCGATCCCAGCCGAATGGATTTGGTACACCCTCTTGCAAACTTCCATCCACATGTTGAACCAAAACACGGCCACGGTGAAGACGAGACACCCAAGACCACCGAGTGGTTTCGATACGGCGTTGCGCGTCATCACCACCCAAACGGAGGGCCCGCAAACAACCATCTTCGTCCTGAGCAAGTAAGATTTCTCGATCAAGCCAACCAATCATTTTCTGCAGAGGACCTGGACGCAGACGACGTATACCCCGACCACGTCGGTTGAACAGGTGAATATGATCACCTCGATCTGAAAGTAACCAACCTCCACCGGGTCGACTGACAACATCTCTGAAACCCCCGGCCACAGCACGGCCTTCACCCAATGGTTCACCAGTCGCCAAATCAAGCAAGAAGAAGGCTGTGCCCGCCAAAACTGCAACATTGGTGCCATCGTGCTCTAAACGATAGACATCGAATGAAAATTCTCTTCGCCATAGGAAGTCACCCTCAGAATTTAGACGGCGGACAACACTACCTGCTGCAATCAAACTGTCATCTCCTAGACAAGCAATTGCACCCACACGACCCTCGACTTGGTGACTCCAAGCAATTTCCCAACGATCTTCAGTCATGATTAGGCCTCCATGTGGCCATCGGTGAAATGCGCTTTTGCTTGACTTGATATTCGAAATAGACGAGTTCGTCCCTTCTTGCGAACAGAAAGTATCCCAGCTTTGTGTAAGCCATTGAATATCTGAGACAATCGAGGACGACCCACGGACAAATAAGCCTGCAACGCGGCATCGGAGGGAGATACCTCTCGTGCAATGGATGCCTCAACAATTGATATCTCAGCGTCGCTAAGCGCTGAAACGCGTTCGAAATCAAGCGGAAGGGTTGTCGATGACTGTGCTGGCTTATCCTTTCGCAAACTCTCTCCGATTGATTTTGCAGCCACTGGGTCCATCACGGGAGTTGGCTCAGGCAATGGCTCAGGTACGGGCAATGTATCAGCCACCCAGTATGTCGATTCTTCTGATTCGATTTGCGGTGCTTCTTCGGGCATACGCATGGTCGGATCAGGTTTCGCAGCCATGGGGCCACTTGATTTGGGACGTAGTGCGTTTTCTAAGCCAATCTCCACGGATGCTGTTCGGTGTCGCTGAGCTAAACCTCCAAATCCGTGCTGAGGAACGGTAGGGGGTTCTGTACCGGGCTCCATTTGAAGGATGGCGCCGCCAGAATCCTCCTCAACAGGCTGTTCTTCTTCAATCTCAAAGGCAGGCAACTCAAACTCAGGCTTGGGCTCATCTTGATCCAATTCATAGTCAACCGGTTCATCCGGAAATTCATCCTCAACATCAGGTTCCATTTCTGGAACATCCCAGTCAAAATCAACATCTTGTTCATCTGAAGTTTCAGATTCAATATCGAGAGATTCCAATGGTTCTGCAGTTGGTGGCATGCGATTTTTAGCATCATTCGGCTCTAAATTCATGGCTTCAAGGATATCGCTCTTCCTCGTAAAGGATGTAGATGCCCCCCGTTCAGCATCAATGAGATCTCGTAAATGACGTACCAACAATGCCGCGCGCCCTCCAGTTTGTGCGATACTTTGCTCCAGTATAGATTGATGAATTGGCCATTTTTCATTACTGACCTTGCGTATTCGATGATCGATTAAGGCACGTGCTGTCTTGACATCGAAATCAGACAATGGCTCAGTGATATCAAATTGTATCTGAAGATTTTCAGGCCATGCAGACAATTGTGCAGGTGTCAAAGCAACAATGACCAAAGCACGAAGGCGGCCTAGAACAGGAGTTAGGCGTTCGAAAACTTGAGCCAATTCAAGGCCACTTACGCCTGGGAAATCAAATGAAATAAGCGGTAAATCACCACTAAAACCCTGCAATTTAGCAACCATCTCTTCTACCAAAGTATTTGTTGAAGAGGGTGTGTCATAGCCAGCAATCCTGCAATACATTTCGTTTAGCAGGGTTTGGGCTGGATTTTGCTCAGGATAGAACGTGAATGGGTAACTTGTCGAAGATAGGTTGCTCAACGCCTGTAACACAGATGTTCGTCCAGAGCCACGCTCACCAAGCAAGATCATCGTCCTAGGGCTTCCAAATCGCAGGTGTTGACGTAAGTCTGACATCAACTGGGTACGGCCAACCAACAATTCGAACTCTGTCGGCTCGATTGGCTTCGCTGAGAATGGATTGGCACGCATATGAGGGAGGTGCAGAGACTTCGCAGCAGTTTTGGACATCTGGAGGTGCCAACAGAACTTGGGTTTAACAAGTTAACGCGAATCTAACAGATGAAATGTTGGGTTTGGAAGCGTTGAACAAGGTACCGAGTGATGTTAGTGCCTTATTTTGTGATTAAAAATCTAAAAATTATTACGTATTAACGCTTTGTTAACGCTTTGTTAACGCTTAGAATGCGTTAGTAACGCTTTGTTAACGCATCCGATATACGCCGATAGTCCCAGATATAGTCGCCAATTGCACATCTAGGGCTGGTGTACACGCAAGCATTTAGGAGGGCCACTAGGAGGGAAGGGTGAGGAATACACATGCCTGTTGAAAACAGTCGTCTGAAGGGGTTTTACAAACTCAGTGTCAAAGAAAGAAGAGATTTGGTCGCCGAATTGGCTGGTTTGGACCAGGAAGCCGTCAATGCACTGGCGGCAACAGGTGAATTAACTGAAGCTGCTGCTGATCGGATTATTGAAAATGTAGTCGGAACATTGGCACTACCCGTAGGTGTTGCAACCAATTTCATCATTGATGGAGAGCACTACATTGTGCCTTTCGCTCTGGAAGAACCCTCCGTAGTCGCCGCAGCCAGCAATATGGCAAAACGGTGCCACGCAAAGGGAGGGTTTGTGTCAAACAATACAGAACCCATCATGATTGGTCAAATCCAGGTTGTTGGGTGTGATGATGCATTTGCTGCCAAAGCATCAATCTTAGATGCGAAAGAAGAGTTGGTAGGCGCCTGTAACGACGTAGACCCCATTTTGGTCAAGTTCGGTGGAGGTTGCAAGGATATTGAAGCCAGGGTAATCGATACTGAATCAGGAGCCATGGTTATCGCCCACATTCTTGTCGATTGCAGAGATGCGATGGGAGCCAATGCAGTCAACACCATGGCTGAAACAATAGCCCCACGGATTGAGGCGTTGACGGGAGGCACCGTAATCCTGCGAATCATCAGCAATCTGGCAATTCACAGACTGGCACGAGTAAGTGCAACATTCACCCCTGAAGAAATGTCAGATGCAGGCGACCCCGCCCAAGGTGGCGAAGTCATCGATGGTATTTTGCAAGCATACCACTTTGCTGCGGCAGATCCCTTTCGTGCAACAACTCACAACAAAGGGATCATGAATGCAATTTCCCCAATCGGTGTTGCCTGCGGCCAAGACTGGCGCGCCATAGAATCAGGTGCACACTCATATGCCTCATATCAGAGAACATACGGATCCCTTACCCATTGGGAGAAAGATGCTGAGGGGAATCTGATTGGATCCATTGAGCTACCCATGCCTGTCGGATTGGTTGGAGGTGCAGTAAGAGTTCACCCTGTCGCCAAGGCAAACGTAGCGATTATGGGTGCCCGAACTGCGGATGAATTGTCCAAAGTGATGGCTGCGGCAGGTCTAGCACAGAATCTTGGTGCATTGCGTGCTCTGGCAACCGTAGGTATTCAAGCAGGTCACATGAAACTCCATGCTCGAAATATGGCTGTAACTGCTGGTGCAGAAGATCATGAGGTCGATGTTGTCGTCGATATGATTCGCTCAAGTGGTGAGAGAATTACCGCTGCCGCCATTGAGAATGCACTCAAGACCCTACGTGAAGAATGATTCACTCTTCTTCATCGTGGATTAATTCAGCACTAGATTCGTCCCAACCCTCGCTGACTGGGACTTCTGGAGCATCTTGGATATCTCCATCGCCATCACCCAAACTTGCAGCCAGTTCCGCACCGTCCATGCCCATTTTGGCTGCATGTTCCCGGAACCAAGTACGCACTTTCTTCGATTCAGCGTAGGGGCAACCGAACATTTCAGCAAAGCGTCTGGTCGTAGTTAATCGTCTTGACAAACCATCTCGGCGACGATCAATCAACCCAAGATGCGCCAAATCACGTACGTGGTCGTACGCACGTTGACCAATCATATCCACCAACTGACTTTGTGCCATCGGCTGATGATATGCAATAAGTGCGGCTGCTGCAAGAAGTCGCTGTGGAATTTCAGTACGGAATGAGGAAGGGATATGGTTGGCCAGTTTGGGTTTGACCTCCATCACCCAACGCCCACTGACATTTGTCAATTGTAAGGCCCCACCCGGACGACGCTTCATGGTGTGCTGTAATGATTCAAGATTCGCCACTACTTCTCCAGGAGTGATTTGCATCGATTCAGATAGCTCTTCTACTGATAGAGAACGACCTGCACCAAACAAAGTAGCCTCGAGAATGGTTCGGACATCCACATCACTCATCAGAATCACCCCCGTCGGCCTGACGCGGACCGATACCAATCTCAGCTGAGACTTCTGCGAAATCAGTGGCTTTAGGCCATTTATCTTGTAGGAAAATATCGCCATTTGGATATTCCATTTGCCACAAATCAGTATATCCTCGATGAGTCAAGAAAAGGGCAGAGACGAATCCAGCCACTTGCCCCTCTTCTTCGGCTTCACGCAAGGTCCAACCTTGGGCAGCAGAGTGCTCTGCAAGTTTTTCAGCAACTTGTTCAAGAGTCACAGGCGCACCTTCAGGACTTGCTGCACGAATGGCCTCCCAACATCTCCGTATATCATCCTCAAGGTCCTCCTTGTGCATTCTAGTGGTGACATTGGACATCCACTCTGAGACTTCTGCCGCATGCTTGATTCGGCTTTCTTCTCGGATTCGGCGCTCTTCTGCCTGCTGATGTGCCCCTTGCAATGACATGAGTAATTCGGCAAGAGTGACTGGGCGGCCCTCTTCACGTTTTACACGACCATCTAGTAAATTGGGCAAGGAATCTGTGGTCTGTCCAGTGATAATCCCAACACTGAAGTTGTATTCCTCA
>CETG01430792.1_pt1 | contig 11294 bp, 10 predicted proteins | sample 361471 | NCBI WGS metagenome assembly CETG01 (sample SAMEA2622696, study PRJEB7988) | marine metagenome | isolation source: saline water (ENVO:00002010), including | reverse complement strand
TTATAGCTACCGGTTTTCATATTATCAAATGTAAAGTTTATTATTGTTGTTCCATGATGATTAATTGATTTTTTTAATATAGACTTAGTATTTTTTGATAGATAGCTAATGTCTTTATTATTTAGCATGTTTGATAATGTGTTTGGATGAATTTTTGATGCCCAAAGAATTTCATCAATATATATATTCCCAAGACCTGATATAAAGGACTGGTCTAATAGTAAACCTTTAATTTTTCTTTTTTTTATTTTAAGATTTTTTTTCAACCATGATGAATTAAATCTTGAGTCAAATGGATCTAAACCTATTTTTTTATATATAATATCAAGATTCTCAATGTAGTAAAATCCACCAAATTTTCTTATATCTTGAAAAGCTAAATAACTAGAGTCGGAAAATTTAAAATAGCATCTAATGTATTTATTATCTTTTATATTTGTACAATTGTATAGATAACCAGTCATTCTAAGGTGAAATGCTATATAATTGACATCTAATTCTATAATGATATATTTCCCAATACGGAATACATTCACTATCTTTTTATTTTTAATCGTTTTTGATAAAAATGCTATATTCTTTGAATATAGAGTATTACGCCATAAAAGCTTAAAAGAAACGATCCTTTTATTTTTTATTATAGGAAGTAAATGATTAACAACTGTTTGAACTTCAGGTAATTCAGGCACTAGGATTAGTTAATTCTTCTAGTCCCTGATTCTTGGTTTGGTGCATGCCATTTTTGACAATTGTTGCACCAAATTTCCTCAATTGTTTCATCATTTATATCATGAAATGTATTACAATTATCACACCAACGTTTTGTAGCATCTGTCGATTCCATATTGATAGCTTGATATACAAAACTTGCTAGGAACATACAAAATGAACCAACTACTAGAAAGCCAATTAATTTTGTAAAATTAAATTTATCTTTTGTCTGTTTTTTTTTGTCAGCCATAGTCTAATTTAATCATAAACATTATTATAATAAAAGTTTTAAGCATATCCACAGTAGCTATATGAACATAAGTATTGTTCAATACTTAGGAAACAGCATGTCCCTATATGATTATATATATTATTAGTATCATGATATTTAGAATCCTTTAATAATTTGAATTCTAACATTAAATTTCCTTTCATTTCTTGAAAGTCTACAAACTGATATCTTCCAATTCCAAATTCTGTTTTTAATATTATATCAGATTTTTCTTTGCATAATATTTTAAGGTATTTGGTTACTTCTATTTTGCTATTTACTTTATTTATATTCTTCATGATAAACTCCCATTTATTTTTAGATATTTTATATAACTACAATTGTTTAAATTGTGATATTAAGCACATATGATTTATAATGTGATTTATATCAAAAATAAAGGTGATATATATGTATCGAGATAAGCAAAAAGCTCATATCAAAACAAAATTAGAATATGAGCAACAATACAGTGATTCATTGGAAAATCCAGATAAATTTTGGTCAGATAAGGCTAATCGAATAACATGGTATAAAAAATGGGATAAAGTTTCTGATATTAATTATAAAAAGGCTTCTATTAGATGGTTTGAAGGTGGAAAATTAAATGTATCTTATAATTGTCTTGATAGGCATATCGAAAATGGATTTGGTAATCAATGCGCTCTTATATGGGAGGGTAATAATCCTGAGGAAGATAAGAAATATACTTATTTGGAACTATTGCATGAAGTTTCAGTTTTTGCTAATGCTTTAAAAAAGCTTAATATTAAAAAAGGTGATAGGGTATGTATATACATGCAAATGATTCCAGAATTAACGATTGCTATGTTAGCATGTGCAAGGATAGGAGCAATTCATTCAATAGTTTTTGGTGCATTCTCATCAGATTCACTATCTGATAGAATTAATGATTCTTCTTGTAAATTATTAATAACACAGGACACGGGAGTAAGAGGTAATAAAATAGATATCCCAATGAAATTAAATGCAGATAGAGCATTAAAATCTTGCAAATCAATTGAGCATGTAATAGTGGTTAAGAGAACTGGTTCTAATATAGAAATGAATATAAAACGTGATATTTGGTGGCAAGATGCTATAGATGGTGTTTCTAATACTTGTAAGCCTGAAATAATGGATGCAGAAGATCCATTGTTTATATTATATACATCGGGTTCAACAGGTAAGCCGAAAGGTGTCTTGCATACAACAGGAGGTTATCTTGTTTATGCATCTTATACTCACCAAATAGTATTTGATTATCATAAGGATGATATTTATTGGTGTACAGCAGATATTGGTTGGATTACAGGTCATTCTTATATTGTTTATGGCCCATTATCAAATTGTGCTACTACTGTTATGTTTGAAGGAGTCCCAAATTATCCTGATTTTGGTCGATTTTGGCAGATTGTAGAGAAATATAAAGTAAATATTTTTTATACAGCACCAACAGCATTGCGTGCACTTATGAAAGAGGGTGATGATTATGTTAAAAACTACAATAGAGATTCTTTAAAGTTATTGGGTACAGTGGGTGAGCCTATTAAAGAACCTGAATGGAATTGGTATTTTAATGTTATAGGAAATAAAAATTGTCCAATTGTCGATACTTGGTGGCAAACTGAGACAGGAGGTATAATGATTACACCTATACCTGCTGTTACAAAATTAAAAGCAGGTTCTGCAACATTCCCTTTTTTTGGTATTAAACCTGTAATATTAGATGAGGAGGGTAATGAAAAAAAAGGTTCTCCATGTAAAGGATTGCTTGCTATTAATCAGTCATGGCCTGGTCAAATGAGGACAATATATGGTGATCATAAAAGATTTTTTGAAACATATTTTTCTCAATTTGAAGGTTATTATTTTACTGGAGATGGAGTTAATAGAGATAAGGATGGTTATTATTGGATAACAGGTAGAGTTGATGATGTGCTTAATGTCTCAGGTCATCGACTTGGTACAGCTGAAATTGAAGGAGCTATTGGTGCTCATAAAGATGTTGCAGAAGCGGCTGTGGTTGGTTTTAATCATGAAATTAAGGGGCAGGCTATATATGCATATGTTACATTGATGACGGGTGTTGTTGAAAATTCTGAGATTGAGGTAGGTATTAAACAGACAGTAACAAAAATTATTGGACCTCATGCTAAGCCTGAGAAAATTAAATTTACATCTTCATTACCAAAAACTAGATCTGGTAAAATTATGAGACGTATTTTAAGAAAAATTGCAGAAGGCGATACTGATAATCTTGGTGATATCTCTACTCTTGCTGATCCAAGTGTTATCGATAATTTAGTTTAATAGTATTATTATGAATGATATCTTTTATATAATTAAGCTTCCACGTTATTCAATGATCATATTTATTGTATTAAATATTATTGCAATGTTTATGTATGCAGGAGGCAATATGAATGATTATAATCAAGATGGATACTCATTTGTTAAAAATTTTTTTAGTGATTTGGGACGAAGGTATAGCCTTGCAGGAGAATCTAATTTGATTTCATGTATTCTATTTAATTTAAGTTTATCTATTGTAGGGCTGACTTTTATAACATTATTCTATAAAGCTAAATCAATTTTTTTAGAATATAAACTTTTAATTTTTCTTGCTACATTTTTTGGTGTTTATTCAGGTGTTTCTTATATAGGAGTGGCTTTAACACCTGCTGACTTATATTTAGAGGCACATATATTTTTTGCTCATTGGGCTTTTAGATCTCTATTTGCAGCATCCATACTTTATTCTATATTAATTTTTAAAACAGATGGTTTTAAAAATAAATATGCATATGCTTTTATTGTATTTGGCTTTATGGTGCTTTTTTATGTTTTATATTCAGAAGTTTTTTTAGATGATCCCAGATTAAATCCAAATGTGCTTGTAAAACATGTTGTAGCTCAAAAAATGGTAGCATTTTGGATACTTTTTGCTGTTTATATATATTCTGTTGGAGCTGGTAAATATTTATTAAAAAAGCATGAATAAAGAAAAAATTGATTGTGCTATATCATATTTAAGTAATGATTTAAAAATTAAGTCTTTAATTAATAAATATGATAGGCCAGATTTTGGTAATCCTGATTATCCATTCAAATCTTTAATAAAGTATATTATATATCAACAATTAAGCTTACAATCTGCAAAGGCGATTTATACTCGATTTTTATCTATTTTTAATAATAACCCTGAACCTATAACTGCTAAAGATGTGGATGTTAATATTTTAAAAAGTATAGGTTTATCAAAACAAAAAATCAAATACATCAATGAAATTGTAATTTATTTTTTAGATAATGAAATTAATTTTTTTGAATTAAGTAATAAAGAGGTTTACAATGAACTTATTAAAATCAAAGGTATAGGGCCTTGGACAATTGATATGTTCTTAATATTTACCTTGCATAGAACAGATGTTATGCCAATAGGTGATTTAGGTATAAAAAAAGGATTTAAAAAATTATACAATTTAAAGGAATTGCCTACAGATGAATTCATGCTTAAAAAAGCTGAAAAATGGACGCCTTACCAAAGTATTGTATCTATTTATTTATGGAAAATTGTAGATGATGGAGCAGTATTTTAGATTGATAATATTATATTGATTAAAATGATTGCATCTTGAACATTTATAATACTATCAAAATTCATATCAGCTAAAGAATTGTATGTATTATTTAATATCAAGTTAATTATTATAATAATATCTAATATATTAATTTCATTATCATCATTTAAATCACCTGAAATATTTTGATTATAATAGAAAGCTCCCATATCACTAACCGTAGTATCTGGATCTATATAATCGGGGGATCCTGCATCGATACAGGGTGAGTTATATAATAGATGATAATCATCATTTGTTAAATCAACAAATAAAGGTGATGTAGATAGATTTCCAACTCCATTAGGTATCCAATTATTCTCTCCTTCAATATTGCTATATGTAATATTGTATTCAATAAAATTATCAGCAGAATATCCTCCTAAATTATACATGGTATCTTCTGAGTTTTCTTGTCTATTATAGTATATTATAGAATTAATTATTTCAGCATTGCCTCCATCCATATATAATCCCGCACCTAAAACATTTTGACTTATAATATTTTCTACAATAGTAGAATTTATAATATTTAAGTTTGAATTTGATATAAATGCTCCTCCACCAAATCCAATAGATTGATTATTTGATATAAGCAATTTATTTAAATCTATGGTTGAATCCCCTCCAATCCATAAGCCTCCGCCTTTAGAATCAGAGTAGTTATTAGAAATCGTAGTATTATACAAAACTCCATTACTATTACTTATATATATACCGCCGCCAAAGCGTGTTTCATTATTAGATATAGTTGTATGATTGATAGAAAAATTACTCAGTAATATTTGAATTCCACCACCGCTTCCAAATAAATCCATTCCATTATTTTCTATATTAGTAGCGTTAATGTTAATATTATGGTTAACTGCAAAAATACCACCACCTTCAGAAGCTAAATTATTATTAATAATAGAGTTTGATATAAAAGAAATATCATTTATTAAATTTTGCGAATAATAACATATCCCTCCACCTGCAAATGCATTATTATTTTTTATAATAAGCTCTGTAAGTCTTGATACTGAGTTTTTAGATAAAATTCCACCTCCAAAAGAGCTATTCTCAATAAATTCACCTGTTCCATTTTGAATAGTAAAACCAGATATTTCAATTGGAGAGTCCATTATATTATTAAATGATATAACAGGGCTATAATTGGGAGACCCATCTATAATTGTTGAATCCGGTCCATTAGCTGACATTATGAATAATACTTTATTATCGATGGTTATGTTTTCAAAATATATGCCAGGATTAACAATAATTGTATCACCACTAGAAGCATTATTAATACCTGATTGGATACTATTGTAATCATTGGGTATATAAAATGTATTACAAAATAATTGGGATAATAATAATAATAAATAAATCAAAGGCCTTATCCTAAAATAATATTAACAATTTGTACAATATCTAATACATTAATGATACTATCTCCATTTATATCCGCAAGTTCATTATATAAATCAATACCTAAAATAATATTTATGGTTAGAATAACATCTAGAATATTAATAATTCCATCATCATTAATATCTCCAGATATATAGGCATTTGGGCAATAATTTCCATCCGGTGCTAATTGTGGTATTTTAAATAATGGGTTTGTAATTAATCCATGCATAATAACATCGGTAGATTCAAATAATTCAGGAGTACAGGGTTCCCATTCATTTGCAATTCCATTGCATGTTTGTATATCATCCAAGATTCCCATATGAGATACAATGCACCAATATAAATATTCTATGGCCATACACTCATAGTCACATGTCCAATCATCATAATGATACCAAGCTTCTTCAGGGTAGTTATTAGGTACTGTTAGGAACTGTCCACCTCTAGCAATATCCATTGCATCTGACATTGTTGATGAATTTGGAAGTATATTAAAGTCATCAGAATATATTGAGACATGTCCTACATGATTTATCGTATGTAGAACCTCCTCTACAGTAGCATCATCGCCCCAATGACCTGGTTGAGATGGATCTATTTCATTTTTCCATAGTGCCGCAGATACACCATCTCCATTATAATTATCCATAAATTGGTCCATACAAGGGCTACCATCATATGTAAAAATTGGCATTAGTGCATTCTCTTGGTTGATCTTATTCTTTAGTAATAAATCATCAACGATGCCATCTTCATTGTTATCTAATAATTCTGCTATAACTGCAGCAACATGCAGTACTTTTTCATCTGTTACAGTTGATTCTGCATATACATCAAAGCAATCTAATACTCGAACATATTTACTAAAACAGCTTAATGATGAACTGTTTGGGTATGGATTTGGTTCAATATCAAAACACACTTCATTTTGAGCATATAGAAAGAATGGAAATAATAAAAATAAAATTCGCAAAATACAATCTCCGTTTAGTTAGTTCTAATAATAAAATAAAATAATTATATTATAATATAAATATTTATCAGATTAAATAATTATGATTAATAATATTCTATATTCTATTTTAGCTATCGGTTTAGTGTTCTCTCAGGAGTGGAGGCCTTACCACAATCAAGATAATAGCAAGCATTATGATACTGTTATTGATTTTGAATCTATAGATAGGTTAGCCCAATTACAGACTTTAGAATTAATAAATAGAGATATTCTTACTCATGAAGTAGTTGGTTATTTGCCTTATTGGGAATATGATAGTTACCCTTTATTAGATTATAATTTATTAACGCAGATTAATTTTTTTTCTGTTGAGTTAGATCCTTATGGTAATATAGTGAACGATCATAATTGGAATGATCTGTATTTTATTACTTATGCTCAAGAGAGAGATGTGAAAGTTAAATTATGTGCTACATTATTTGGGCAAAATGAACTTGCAACGCTTTTAAGTGATTCGCTTAATAGACAAAATGCTATTAATAATTTATTGGAGCTTGTGATGAATAAGAATGCTGATGGTATAGATATAGATTTTGAATTATTACCTGCAAGTCAACGAGATAATTTAGTATTGTTTATGCAAGAATTATCTATTGCATTTCATGAGGAGATTAATGATCCTATAATAACAATGGCTACTCCTGCCGTTGATTGGAATAATGCTTGGGATTATAATAGTTTAGCTCAAATAACAGATGGACTGTTTATAATGGGATATAATTATTTTTATAGTGGAAGCAGTACTGCAGGTCCTATCAGTCCTCTAGGAGGGTATTACTATGATTTAGAATATACTCTTAATGATTATTTGCAAAAAACAGAAAATCAGTTAGATAAAATTATTTTAGGTTTACCTTATTATGGATATGATTGGCCAGTTATAGATGATGAAGTTAACTCATCTACTGTTAATCTAGGTACAGCCAGAACATATTCTGTCGCAGAATCTATGGCTCAAAATTATGGCTATATGTGGAATGATGAATCTAATTCAGCATGGTTCTCATATCAGGAAGGTTTGCAGTGGAAACAATGCTGGTATGATGATAGTTTAAGTTTAGCTCATAAATATCAATTTGCTATTGATAATGATATTGCAGGTGTTGGTATTTGGGCTTTAGGCTATGATGATGGGAATGATGAGCTATGGGGAGCCTTGTATGATAATTTTATATACTTATTAGATGGAGATGTAAATAATGATGGTATTATTAATGTTATTGATATCATTTTTGTTGTTAACATAGTTTTAGGTATAGAAGAACCTTTGAATATAGCAGATTTAAATAATGATGGGGAAATTAATATTCTTGATATTATAGAAATTATTTTTATTATATTAAATTGAGTTGACTGATAATCAAGTTTATTTTTAATTTACTATATATGCAGTATGTATTTTATACATGACATTAGTACTTAATCTTCCAGTTGGGAAAGATACACTTTCTTATTATCCAATAAGATTTATTCAAATATAAAAAAAAGTATTTAAAATGAAAAATTTTATAGTGAGTTTTGTATTATTAGTATTTATGGTAGGTTGTGGGAAACAGCAGGTAGGCACTGGAGACTATAGATCCTTCGAGTTTGTTTATAGTGTTGAGCTAGATGCCTCTCCCAATAAGAAAATGGAATTATGGATACCTGTTCCCCAAAGTAATGAAGTTCAATCCATATCTAATTTGGAAGTTGATGCACAAGGTATGAATTATGAAATTAAAGATGAAAATGATCATGGTAATAAATATTTATATATATATTCAGATAATGGTATAAATAGTGCTAAGACGGTTACAATGACATTTCATGTTACAAGAGAAGAACATCAAAATGTTAATTATGCTAATGTTTCTAATGATAAATATTTAGAAGCTTCAAGAATGGTACCTGTTGGTAATGTATTTAAAGAAATTATTGATAATAATAATTTAAAATCTAATAATATGAGAGAATTATATGATTTTGTTTTAAATGGTATGCATTATGGAAAACCAACAGATGATAAAAATTCTGGAAATTATAAATATGTTTATGGTGGTAAAAATCCCAAAACTGGTAAAGAATGGTTATCTAATGATATAACTTATGGTCTTAAAAAGAAAACAAGGGATGAATTAGTTAAATCTCAGAAAGGTGTATATGCATATGGAAATGGAAATTCTATGTATGCATGTGATATAGGTGTGGGTAATTGTACTGATTATCATTCTTATTTTATATCACTTAGCAGAACTATGGATGTACCTGCAAGATTTCATATGGGATTTCCTATTCCTGATGGAGATAAAGGTATTGTGAAGGGCTATCATTGTTGGGCAGATTATTATGTTGATGGTCAAGGGTGGTATCCTGTTGATATATCTGAGGCTGATAAAGATCCAAATACAATTGATTATTATTTTGGTACAGTAGGTAGTAGTAGGGTTGAAATGATGGTTGGTCGTGATTTTAGTCTTGATGGATATGAACAAAATCCTACTAATTTATTTATATATCCATTGCTTGAAATCAATGATAAAAAATCAAAGAATTTTAAAAAGAAATTTACATATAGAAATCTTTAATAAATGCTTTTCAATTTAATATAAAATAAATGATTTATTAATAATTCCTTAAATATTGATTACTAAACTTTAATAAAAAAAAAGGACATGCAATATGAAAAATAAAATGATGATTATAATTGTGATAATATCGTTATCAATAATGACAGCTGGAGAATTTTCTGGCTATAGTATTTTTAATTATGATAATGAGACTTTTTCAGTAGATCGTGCCTATTTACAGTATACTGATGATCTTTCTGATGATTTATTCTTTAAACTTCGATATGATGTTGGAAGAGATGATAATGGCGTTGATGCAAATCCAGATGATACTAAATTATCATCATATTTGAAAAATGTATACGTCGATTGGAAAAATGGTGATAATAGTAAGTTCTCATTAGGGTTAATTAGTATGAATTCATTTGGGGTACAAGAGAAAAACTGGGGGTATCGTTTTGTTGCAAAATCTCCTGTAGATTATCATGGATTTATTAGTAGTACTGCTGACTTTGGTATAGGTTATTCTCATAGTTTTGGAGAATTTAATGCGAATGTTCAGATTGTAAATGGAGATGGTTATAAAAAGAATGACTCCGATGGTAAGATGCTAACTTCTCTAAGGTTTATGTATGGTGAATCAAAACTTAATAAAAATGATGGATATAATGTTGGAATTGTTATGACAAGTTTTGATGGTGAAAGTGATACTGACACAGATGATTATAGTTTAACTGGATTATTTGGAGGTTGGTCTTCAAACGGCTTACGATTAGGTCTGGAATATAATAGTTATGAGAGTTGGTATGGAAATGCTGCAGATGAACTTCTTACAGATAAATTAACTTCTTTTTATCTTAATTATAAGATGTCTGATGCTTTAAATGTATTTGCAAGACATGATATGCTTGCTAATCATGACGATGATTCAAATTCTATAAATGAAACAATATCAATACTTGGTGCAGTATGGAATCTTACAAATGGATTATATGTTTCTCCAAATGTTACTATTGAAGATGATTCTAATGATTATAGGCTTACATTTATGTTTAAGTATTAAACATAATTTATGTATTGATTAATTTAATAAGCCATTTTTATTGAAAAATAAAAATGGCTTATTTTTTTATTTAAAATGAATTAAAATTATACGATGAATAAAACTATATTAATTGTTGATGATGAGAAAGATATTTTAGATTTATTATCTTATAATCTATCTAAAAATAAATATAATGTAGTAACTGCAAATAATGGACATGAAGCACTTCTTAAAATTGACAGTTCTATAGATTTAGTAATTCTCGATGTAATGATGCCAAAGCTAGATGGTTATCAAGTATGTGATATAATTAAAAGTAATCCACAATTATCTGAAATACCTATTATTTTTTTAACAGCTAAGAGTTCTTCTGATGATGAATATGCTGGATTAAGTAGGGGAGCTGTAGATTATATTTATAAGCCTATATCAATAAAAAATTTACTTATTAGGATTGATAATATTTTAAAAACATTTGTAGTTAATGATAATAAGGATATACTTAGTTATTATAATCTATCTATTAATCTTGAAAAAGCACAAGTTCTCCTTGAGAAAAATAAAATTAATTTAACTAATAAAGAATATAATCTTTTACTACTTTTTATGAAATCACCAGGAAGAGTTTTTAATAGGCAGGAATTATTAAATAAAGTTTGGGGTCATAATGTGATTGTTT
>CETG01190395.1_pt1 | contig 11300 bp, 6 predicted proteins | sample 361471 | NCBI WGS metagenome assembly CETG01 (sample SAMEA2622696, study PRJEB7988) | marine metagenome | isolation source: saline water (ENVO:00002010), including | reverse complement strand
CCAAGGAGAATGTCGAGAGTTCGAATCTCTTCATCCGCTTTTTTTTACAATTTTAAACTTACTCTAAGCTTGTATAAATTTTTTCTTCTACTAAATCCGAACCATACTGAATATTTAATTCTTTTTTAGCAGCTGCTCTTTTATCATTTATTAGATAAACCGATCTAGCAAGTTTAACAAATTGATTACCAAAACTTTTCTTAGATTCAAATTCTCTAATTTGATCTTCTATATTCCATAAATTTAAATTAATTTCTCTTAAATTATCAATATATTTGTCTTTAATTTTGATTTTATTATCTTTAACAACTTGATTTAAATATTTTAATTCTTTTTGAATGTTTAAAAGTTTATTACCATCCATATGCTTTTCTTTAATTTGTAATATCGTGATTTTATCAATCAACTCACCAATAGAAACTGGAGCGAGAATAACTTTCATTCTTGTAAGTGGATTTTTAATTTAATCTAAACTAGATAACAGCCTTTTAAGTTCTTTAGAAACTTTTTCAAAAACACTGTCCCAATTATTTGCTTGCTTTTGGCGGAACAATCTAACAGATGAATACCAAAAAGAACTTTTCTCTTCTAGCCCCCATCTCCATTCTGGAACGTCTTTTAGCAATATCCAGGTCTTCTGACCTAGCCCGCCAGCAAGATGAGCAATAGATGTATCAGACGTAATTATTAAGTCACAATTTAAAATTATTGCAGCATTTTCTGAGAAGCACCATGTTTCATTGATTAAATCTTGACAATTCACAAATTTATTTTTGAAATCACAATTTTCCATTTGTTCTGAACCATAACCTTTTTGAAGTGAAAGTAATTTTATTTCTTTAATTTCTGCAAGTTTTGAGAAACTTTTTAAAGGAATTGATCTTCCTTTTGAAAGGGTTTTCTCATGATTAGGATTACCTTGCCAGTTTATTCCGATTACAATAGATTTTTCATTCGAAATTATTTTTTTCCATTTATTAATCATGAATTGTTCAGTATGTAGATACTGATCTTTAATTATGGGATTTTTGGGGGAAATTCCTAAATATTTTGGAAGCGACATCATAGGTATCCATGCTCCTCCATTGAATAAATCACCTTCGTTAAAATTTATTATCAAGTCAGTAATTTCTGAAGTTCTAGTTAAATTGTGTAGCTTATCTTGTATGCAAAGTGCAATATTAAACCCTTTATTTTTTAGAACTAATGCATATCTCATGAATTGTAAAGTGTCACCTAATCCCTGTTCACTTACTATTAAAAGTGTTTTGTCTTTTGTTAAACTTTCACCTCCCCAAAGTGGTGATTTAGGTAATGAGTGAGGTTGTGGACCGCCACTTTTTAGTGATCTATATTCATATTCATTCCACCCCTCTTCATATTGCCCATTAAGTAGGAGTGCATGTGCAAGATTACTATGGGCTTCTGCATAGTCATTATTAATTTTAATAGCCATTTTATATGAATCTATTGCATCAGAAATCAACCTTATTTCTTGATAAGAAATACCTAAATTGTTGTATGCATCGGCATTATCTGCTCTATGAATAATAGCCTTTTTATATAAAGATATTGCTTCCTTAATATTTCCAAGTTCATTGATTTTTATCGCTAGATTGTTGTAAGCATTAGAAAACTTTGGATTAAGTATTATGGCTTTTTTATAAGATTCTATTGCTTCTTTATCTTTGCAAATGTCACTATACAACCTTCCAAGATTATAAAATGCGTCATAATTTTCTTTGTCTATCTCAACAGTCTTCTTAAGCATATCAATCGCCAGATCATAATTATTTTTTAACTTATAACAGTTTCCTAAATTATACATCGCCTCAGAATAGTTTTCTTTTATCTTTATTGCTTGTTGAAAGTAATTTATTGCGACATCTAATTTATTTATCTTTTTTAATATAACACCTAAATTGTTATAAGCCTCAGGATATTGTGGATGGTTTTCAATAACTTGATTTAAGTAATTAATTGCCTCTTCATTTTCCCCTTTGTCATGTTTGATTATTGCTAAATTATTCAGTGCTTCCTTATTATTGCAATCAATTTTAATTACTTTTTTAAAGTTCGATTCTGCTTCTTCCTCTTTGCCTATTAGCTTGAGACTAATTCCTAGATTATTCATTGCATCTACATATTCTGGTTTACAGTCAATTGCTCTCTTGAGATATTTGATTGAGTTCTCTATATCACCTAATTCTTTAAGTAATACACCTAAATTATTTAAAGCTTGAAAGGCTAATGGGTTAGCATTAATTGTATTTTTATAACATTCAATAGCTAACTTAGGTTTTTTAATTTGTTTATAAATATTCCCTAAATTATAGTATGCTTGAGAAAATTTAGGATTGATTATTATAGCAGTTTCAAATAGTTTTATTGCATCCTTATATTTTCCTTTAATACTCATAACCGTACCTAGGTTATTGTATGGATCAGGATAATTATTTAATATTTGTATTGCTTCTTTAAAACTATTTTCTGAATCTATAAGAAATCCTTTTTCTTTTTGTTGAATTCCAAGATTATTTAGAGATTTTGAGAGATTAAATGAAGCATCATCAAATTTTGAATTGAGCTTTATGGCATTCCTGAAATTTTCTATTGCTTCTTCATATTTCCCTTCAGAAAAATATATTGTACCAAGGTTATTATAAGCCTCATGATATTTATTATTTAGAGCTAATGCTTTTTTGAATAACAACATTGATTCTTTTGATTTGCCTTCTTTTTTATAAATTAGCCCTAGATTATTTAGTGCTTCCGGATATTCAGGTTTAATTTGTAAGGCTTTATTAATTAATTTTTTTGATTCTATTTGATCTCCTTTACTCCAATATAAACTACCTAAATTTGAATAGACTATTGGACTCTTACTATTTTGATCGACAAGTTTTTTATAAATCTTTATTGCACTATCATATTTCTGTTCTTGTATATACATTAGCGCTTTTATTTCTAAATCTGAATTATCTAATTTTTTTCTTTTTTCCTCTTTCAGATTAGGCTTGCATCTGTTTTTGAAGCCTTTGCCTTTTCTGTTTTTACTTTTCATAATTATTTAGTTTTATTATCCTTTATTAAAGTACTTTTATTCTCACATAACTTAAATCCCATTGATTGATAGAAATCACTGCAATTAGTAGTAAATAAGTATATGTGCTCCACTTTCTTCATTCTTTTTGAACTTAATATTTTCATTACGAGAGCTTTTCCTATCCCCTTCCCTTGATACTCATTGGCAATAATCACATCCCAGAGTGTTGCCCTGAATACTTTATCCGAGTTCGCACGACCAAATCCTATAAGTTTATCTTTAGCCCAACAACTTATTATTACATCACTATTTGCGAGCATGATTTGTAAATCTTTTTCTGTTCTATTAATGGCCCAAAATGCTTCTTTATTGAATAGTTTCTTTAATTTTCTTAGGCCTTCAAGTGGTTTAAAGCCCGGTCCAAACCCAAAGAATCTTAACCCAGGGGCTCCTTTGGCGTGCTCAACTAAGGAAATCCCTTTCATTAATATAAATAGGTTTCTTTGTAAGCTATCATTATTAAGTATGAAAGACTTTTGTTAATTATTACTTATTTTATTAAATTATGGACGATGATCAACTTTACTTTAACTTTGAGAATAGATTTAGAGGAAATAGACAAGATGTAATTAATTCTTTTAAAGTATATGATGGATCCATAGCATACTGTAAAAGTAAATTTAATACACTTAATGCTTTAGATATTGGTTGTGGTCGAGGTGAGTGGATAGAAAAACTCTCTTTTTCAGGTTTTGATTGTTTAGGAATTGAATCTAATGACTCAATGGTTGAAAGCTGTATAGAAAATGGTTTTAATATAATTCATGGCGATGCGCTTAATATACTTAAATCTTTGTCAGATAATAAGTATTCATTAATTTCAATTTTCCATGTAATTGAACATTTAGAAAAAGATTATTTAGATAAAATTTTGTCTCAATGTAACCGTTTGCTTACACCAGGTGGATTGTTTTTAATTGAAACACCTAGTATCGATAATATTATTGTTTCTTCTAAAACTTTCTATCTAGACAGTTCACATATAAATAAAATTAATCCTGATAGTTTAATATACTCTCTTCAGAATTTGGGATTTAATTTTGCTAAATATTACTATATAAATAGCGGTCCGCTCTTTAATGCTGACCCACTAAATTTAACGCGAGTTTTAAATGGAATAGCTCAGGATATTTGTATAATAGCAAGTAATATAAATATACAAAAAGATTGTGAGTCTAGCGAATATCTTCGTATTGAAGAGACTTTAGTTCAAGGTCTTAGCACTCTTGCTGCAGCAACAGACTTCGATAAAAGTCTAAGATTGACAGATCAAAAAATTCTTGACAATGAATTGGCTTTATTTAAACTGGAAAAAAGGGTTATGTATTTAGAGGAGCAGAATAAGAGTTTAAAAAAAATTTATGCAAGTTTAAATAATAGTTTGCCTTTGAAAGTTTTACGATTATTAAAGAAGATAATAGCTAAAATTAATAAATTTATTTTTTTAGCAATAAAAAATATTTTATCTAAATTAATATATTTTTTTCCAAAATTAAAAGTTTTATCATTATTAAGATGTTCAAAAAATAACACCTCAATAATTTCTATTATGGTTTACGTGCTTAGAAAAGTTGGTATGGAAAGACAAGCTTATATGTTACCTATAACATTCAAAAAGTTGAGTAAATATCAAGACCGTTCGAGTAAAACAAATTCAATACTTATGAATAATTATAAACTTTCTTTACCCGCAAATAAAATCTATAAAAATTTAAAATCAAGACTAACTAAATAATATGAGAATTATAATTGATATTCAAGGTTGTCAGAGCGAGGGTAGTAGAAACAGAGGTATTGGGAGATACTCTGTAAATTTAATAAACTCTCTGATACGTTTTTATCCTTATCATGAGTATATATTGCTGGCTAATTCGTCTCTAATTGATGTAAGTTCTGATTTTATTCAATTTATTTATAGCGAAGACCATACTGTTACCTACTTTCCTTGGACAGCTCCTGGCCCCTTTGATGATTCTCAAAATGGAACTTTATCAAGGGATTGGATAGCGGTTCAATTGAAATCACATATTATACAAGAATTAAACGGAGATATACTGCTAATAACTAGTTTTTTTGAAGGTTCTACAGATAATTGTGTTTCTGATTTGGATTATACATTTAATCTACCAAAGATATTTACGATTTTATATGATCTAATACCACTTTTAAATTCCAAAACGTATTTAGATAATAATCCCGATTTTAAACGATTTTATTTGTCAAAGATAAATAATCTGAAACATCATGATTTTTTACTAACAATTTCAAACTCTGCATCTATTGAAGCTAAAGACTTTCTTGGTTTCCCAAGTAATAAGATATGCAATATTTCCACTGCTTGTGATAACTATCCTTTTGACTCTTTAAAGACAACTTATCTAGATTCACAAATAAATACAGTCCTATTGGGTTCTTTTATTTTGTATGTTGGTGCTGGCGATCCAAGAAAAAATCTTCATAGATTAATAGAAGCCTATTCAAATTTAGATCCCAAATTGATAATAAAGCATAAGCTAGTCCTTGCTGGGAGATTATTAATAGAGGAGGAAAATTTAATTAAGGAGTTATTACAAATAAAATTAATTCCCCAAAAATATGTAGTTTTTTTAGGTTATGTTTCAGACGTTGATTTAGTTAAACTTTATACAGAATGTCACCTTTTTGTGTTTCCTTCTATTCACGAAGGATTTGGATTGCCCGTACTTGAGGCTATGACCTGTGGAGCTCCTGTTATTGCCTCTAACACAAGTAGTATTCCTGAGATAATTGAAAATGTAGATTATACTTTTAATCCTTTATCTATTGAGGATATTCATACTTTATTAAACAAGGCTTTAACTAATCAGGGCTTTTATAATAATCTTAAGTTAAATTCACTATCTAGAAAAGGTCATTTTTCTTGGAAGGATACAGCAGATAATGCTATGAAATCAATGAATAATATCATTGAGAAATCAAAAAAAAATATTCCCAAATCATCAAGCATGCATATCGTCTTCTCGCATATATTTGATAATTTAAAAATTATTCTATCAAATGATGATAGGAGATATATTTCTGATTCTTTTTTGAAGCTTATCTCTTCAGCAATTGATAAAAATCAATCTTTAATTAAGTATTTAAATTTAAATAAACCTCCTTTAAATAATATTACTAATTGGCTCATTGAGGGTCCCTTTGATTCCTCATATAGCTTAGCAATTTTAAATAGAGAGTTTAGCTTATCAATGAATAAAAAGTTCTCAAATTTATATTTAAATTCTATAGATAACTCATCAATTTATAAGCCTAATGAAAAGTTCATGATCAAAAATCCTATTATTAATAACATCTATCGGAGAGAATATTCGTCTAACCTTTTGATTGATGTCTCTAGTAGAAATATGTATCCGCCTCGTGTTGATGATATGAATTCAGTTTTGAAAATAATACATGGGTATGGCTGGGAAGAGTCTCAATTCCCAGAGCAATGGGTTGAGGATTTTAATAATCATCTAAATGGAATATCTGTAATGTCAAGTTTCGTCAAAAAGATATTAATTGATAATGGTGTCAACATACCTATTTTTATATCTAGTTTAGGTGTTGATAACTTAGATGAGATATCTATAAATAAAAATTTGCACCTTAAGGATTCTAAGTCTTTTAAATTTCTCCATATATCTTCATGTTTTCCTCGTAAAGGTATTGATATTTTGCTCAAAGCATATGAACAATCATTTACTAATGCAGATGATGTTTCTTTGGTAGTAAAAACATTTCCCAATATTCATAATGACATTCACAGTATTCTTGAAAAACTAAAGCTGAATAATAAACAATTTCCTCATGTTATTTTATTGGAAAATGAAATGACCGATTCGGATATTAAGTCCTTGTATTATTTATCTAACGCCCTAGTCGCTCCAAGCAGAGGGGAGGGCTTTGGTTTACCAATAGCGGAAGCAATGAAAGTTGGTTTACCTGTTATAACTACAGATTTTGGAGGACAATTGGATTTTTGTAATTCCTCTAATTGTTGGCTTTTAAAATCAAAATTTGAATATTCAAAATCCCATTTTGATCTAACTTATTCCGTTTGGGCGACTCCTTCTGTTAAGCATCTAAGTAAAACAATGAAAGAATTATTCCTCTCAAGAGAAAAAGATATACTAGTAAAAACAAATCAAGCCATAAAGGACTTAAAAGATTTTACTTGGAATAAATTTTCTGATCAAAATGTAGCATTTGCTAATTCAATTATTTCTTCTAATTGGGTAAAGCCTTCTCGTGTAGCGTTTATTTCTACTTGGAATTCTAAATGTGGTATTGCCTCATATAGTGAAAATCTTCTTAAATCTAATGATGAAAACATTCTAGTTTTTGCTCCCTCAGATGAAAATCTCATTGAAAAAGATCAACCATTTGTTAAACGTTGTTGGAAACTAGGATCTTCTAGTCTAGCTAATCTTTTGAAAGAAATTGATAAACAAAAAATAACTACCATTGTAATTCAATTCAATTTTGGTTTTTTTGATTTTTTGGAATTTGAGAAATTTTTAAACTCAGTTTATAAATTTCAAGTGAAAATAATAATTTTTATGCATTCAACAATAGATCCAGGACCAGAAAAAAAACTAAAGTCTATAATCAATGCTCTAAAATTATGCCATCGAATTTTTGTTCATTCTCCCAGTGATCTTAATAGATTAAAAGAATTAGGATTAATAGATCAAGTTTCTATATTTCCTCATGGTATCCCAATTAATAATGAATTAAAAGAGAATAATAATTTGTTTAAAACAATTAATAATTTAAAATCACGACTTTTTAATTTTAATAGATCTTTTAAATTAGCTACTTTTGGCTTTTGTCTACCTAATAAAGGTTTCAAAGAACTAATTAAGGCTGTTCATATTATGCGAGAATCAGGAAATAATGTTACTTTAAACTTATATACATCAACTCATCCTTCTCCTTTATCAGCACCTTTTTTAAAAAGTTTGGAAGAGTTTATTATAGAATTAGGTCTATCTAAATTTATAAAAATTTATAGTGACTATTTACCACAAAATGAATTATTGAAGAAACTATCGAACTTTGATTTACTAGTCTATCCTTATCAAAATACTAACGAGTCATCAAGTGCAGCTGTAAGAATAGGCATATCTTCTGGTTGTCCTGTCATTGTGTCTCCACTTTCAATTTTTGATGATTTAATTGATTGCGTAGATAAACTCCCAGGCTTCTCAGTTGAAGCAATAGTCGATGGGATAATACCATTGATTGGGAGAAAAAGAAGTTATAAACAAGAATACAAAAAAAGAATAAAATTAAAATTATGGAAAGAACAACATGATTTTCTTGTGATATCTAAACGTTTAAAAAGAGTTATACAAAGTATAGAAATAAATACATAATATAATTTTCAATTATATTATACGTTGTTGTTGATCTTCTATTAATTTGAAGATAATTTGATCAATATCAATTTTTGCTTTCCAATTATTTGACTGAAAAAGTCCTGTAGGATCACCGAAGCTGATTTTCACTTCATTGGCACGATATAATTGCTCATTTATATTTACATATTCCTTCCAATTTAAATCAAATTTCTTGTAGACTTTCTCTACAAAATCCTTTAATGAAAGTTTTTTCCCCGTGCAGATGATTTGATCAGAAATTTTCTCAGATCTTGTGATGATTTGCATAGCTTCAACATATTCTTCTGCCCAACCCCAGTCTCTTATGATATTTATGTTTCCTAATTTGATTTTATAATTCTTATCTTTTGAACTTTGAATTGCTCCCTTGATAATTTTTTTAGTAACAAAGTTTTCATTTCTCAGAGGTGATTCATGATTAAAAAGTATTCCAGTCATTACTTTTAAATTATATGCATCTCTATATGATTTTACTAGGTTTTGGCCCGCAAGCTTAGAGACAGCGTATGGGTTTTGAGGGTTGAATTTAGATTCCAAGTTTATTGCTTCAGCGCTCTCTCCATAAACTTCACTACTACCTGCAAAAAATGCTCGCCCTTGATAATGATTGATTCGCAATGCTTCAAGAATATTCAGAGTTCCTAAAATGTTAGTCTCTAACGTTTCTGTCGGTTTTGAGAACGATAATCCTACTGATGATTGTGCGGCGAGATTGTAAATTTCTTGTGGTGAGATTTCCTTGATTACGTTAATTAAATCATCTTGTGATCTTATGTCTAAAGTGAATAAATTTACTTTTTGCTCTATACCCAGCTTTGCATGATTCACTAAAGTTTTATTTTTTGTTCTGCTAGTACCAAAAACGTTGTATCCCTGCTCAATAAGGGACTTGCTTAAAAGTGATCCATCTTGTCCCGCACATCCAAAAATTAAAGCTCTATCTTTATGCAAAATAATTGCTTTCTGTTATTAGAAATCCTACTGTTTTAACGAGCTTTTGCCTCAAATTTAATCTAGGAGCGTGTCCCAAAAGAAATCAGAAAATAAAGTAAATTTTTCTTGAAAGGTTTGATTATGCAGGATATAACCAATTTGGTGGCCAGTTTAAAATCTGCCTCCTTAGATTTTTTTTGTTGAATAAACATCAACTTGCATATCGACCTGAATTTTGATTTTTTCTTTCATTAAAATCCTTTAAATTCATTGGGGCAGAGTAGAACTCAAGAATAGCTCGAAGTCTGAAATACTAAAAAAGTAGAAAACAATATGTATTGCTTTCGCTTCTGAAAATCCACTTGATGTCTGTTTTTGCTGTTTTTCGTTATCGAATTTGTCATCTTTTTCTGATCTCCCTTCTCTATGCCATTGCGATCAAGACGTATTACATATATAGTTTGGCACGATTCTTGGTTACGCAATTATTCTCGATAATTGCAATCCAATCCATTGGAAGTCGGGTCCATTTGGTATCCTCCTCCATCTACAAGCTCACCGAAAAAAACTTTTTTACGAATGTCGACCGCATCTCAACTACAACAGTTATACGTTGCCTATTTCGGTCGTGCTGCAGATCCAGCAGGACTCGACTATTGGGTAGCTCAAGGTACAACTACAAAAGCTTTTGCCGCTCACATGCATGGGCAAGATGAGTTCCAGTCAGTTTATGGAACAAAATCTACTGAAGCTCAAGTCAATCAAATTTACCAAAACTTATTTAATAGAGACGCTGATGCCGCAGGGCTTCTTTATTGGACCAACCAAATTGAGACTGGAGCTTTAGCACTAGCTTCAATTGCTAACGATTTGATTTGGAACGTTGAAAATGGACACGGTTCCGCAACAGATAAGTCAACTTTAACTGCAAAATCAACAACAGCTGATGCTTATACAGCTGAAATAAGACTTTCATCAGATGCAATTCTTGCTTATCAGCCAGATTCAACCTCTCCTTGGAAGGCTGGAGAAGATTTTGCTACTGCAATTACATTCTTAAATACTGCTACTTCAACCAATACTCCAACAGCCGCTGAAATTACCACAAGCGTTAATGGTATTGCCGCTGCTGATGTTGGTGCGACTGGTTCTGAATACACCTTAGCTGCAAGTAAGAATGAAGTTTTAACAGGTACAGACGATAATGATACTTTCTATGCTTTAACAGCTGGGAACTTTGATGGTGACGATATTTTAGACGGTGGTAAAGGTACAGATAAACTCATCGCTAAGGTTGCAACTGCGGCTACAACTTTAAGAGCCCAGGTGAGAAATATGGAGACTGTAAATGTTGAACTAACTCAAGGTACAGCAGGTACAGCTCACGAGCTTGTTTTAAATTTTGAAGATTCAACAGGTGTAAATTTAGTCGATGTCGAAAACATTGCTTCTAACAATGGTGCCGAAGATACAGTTACTATCAAAGGCATTGGTACTGGTGTAGGCGTTACATTTACTGATGAAAATGCCTCAGGTAATTTAGACAACAATCTAACTGTTACTTACGATGCAGTCACAGGTTCAGCAGATAGTGCAACCATCAAATTAAGTAGTAAAGAAGCAGCTACAACATTTGGTAACGTCACAGCTGCAGGTATTGAAACTTTAACTATTGACTCAGTCGGTACAACAGATGCCTCCTATAAAGTTACTGCTGCTGATGCAACAACACTAAATCTTAAAGCTGGTACAGCTGCTGGTGGTACTGCTGATGTAGTTGCTGCGAAGGTAACAACTTTGAACGTTACTGCTGCTGATGACTTCACTGTTGGTGACGC
>CETG01430793.1_pt1 | contig 11309 bp, 13 predicted proteins | sample 361471 | NCBI WGS metagenome assembly CETG01 (sample SAMEA2622696, study PRJEB7988) | marine metagenome | isolation source: saline water (ENVO:00002010), including | reverse complement strand
CAGAGTATTGAGAATGAGATATGGAATGGATGGGGATGATCCAATGAGTCTGACAGGGATTGGTAGGGTCCTAGGGATTAGTCGAGATCGTGTGAGAAATCTTGAAAGGGATGGACTAAGAGGATTGAGACGTGAGAGTGATTCAGTAGAGGCTTATGTTGCTTGTTGAATTATTTTAATTATCTCTTGATTAACTAATTCGGGTGATTCATCATGGGGGCAGTGGCCCGCATTACTGATTTTTGTAAACGAGCGAATAGTGCTAAATTTATTTTTCCATTTCTTTGCTTCACTTAATGGTTCCCAGGGATCACTCTCCCCCCAAATCATATCTATTGGTATAGTTAAATTGCTAATCAATTGAGGAGCTAAGTAGTCATCAAATAGATTTATAAACCCTCTAAAAGCCTCTGGAGCTCCTTCTCTTTGACTTGGTTTTAGCAATATTTGAATTAGTTCATCATTGACATTAGATCCACTTGGATATGCTTGCTTTAAAACATTTTTAATGACCGTGGTGTTGGCTGCGTTTCTGAAGAGATTTTTGCTAAGCCATCTTTTTCTAACAAGTGTTTTTAAGACAGGTCTAAACAATCTACTTGGTATTGACATTTCATTAAGACGTTTATCATCCATTTGTCTTTGGGCACAATTTATTAACACGACACTTTTACAAGTATTTTTTAATAATTGAGCGGCACGTAAGGCAATAACACCCCCAATCGAATTGCCTATTAGAATGACATCTCCTTTTATTATTTCTTTGCTAAATTCTGATACCTGATTAGCCCAATTATCAAAACAATAATTGAAGTTGCCATCTTTTTTTTGTTCACCAATAATTTTTGATTTTGGTTGACTACTTTTCCCAAACCCTATTAAATCTAGGGAAAAACAATTTGTAAATTCTCCAAGAGCAGGCTGATTGAACCGCCAATGTTCTTTGCATGCACCAAAACCATGTATTAAAAGTAAGGAAGGGAGGTTGTTTAAATTATCACCATGCTTACACCATGAAACTTCAAGATTTTTCCATTGCCATATACTTTCAGTTCTTTTCTCATGGATTTCCATTTTTAACCGGGATTAAATTTACACCTATTATATTAAGTCTAATACTAGATTGCTGAAATTAAAAAGTTTTTAATCCAGATAATAGAATGACTCTTCAAATATGATTGCCTATAAATTATAGATAAGGGAATTGCCGCGATTTTTCATAATACCCTTGCCACTCTTTCTAAATTGATTACAATTCAAATACTTTATATCGATTTTTCAATAAGAATAATTGATCAATGACTTATAAAATTATTGGATTGGGAGTAGTTCTAAATAAAGAAAATAAGGTGCTTATAGATCGACGGCTTAATCAAGGAATGTTCGGAGGCTTTTGGGAGTTTCCTGGTGGGAAGAAAGAGCCTAATGAGTCAATTCAAGAAACTATTAAAAGAGAGATAAAAGAAGAGTTGATGATAGAAGTTGATGTAGGAGATCATTTGATATCAATTGATCATTCATATAGCCATAAACAACTTCACTTTATTGTCCATTTATGCACTTTGATTACGGGTAAACCAATTCCAATCGTTAGTCAAGAGGTTAGATGGGTAAATGTAGAGGAACTTGATTCCTATCAATTCCCAGAAGCAAATTTTAAAATTATTTCTCAATTAGCAAATTATTTGAAAGAATAAATTTAATATTATCTAGTAAAATTATTAGAATGAATTTCAAAAAAAATCTTGCTCCTCCTGAAGTTGTATGCTTGGGAGAGGCCTTGCTTGATCGCTTGGGGCCCATTGGTGGAGCTCCATCTCAAAGTAAAGATGTAGTTGATTGCTTGGGAGGCGCTCCCGCTAATGTTGCTTGCGGACTTGCAAGACTTGATGTCAATGTTGCATTTGTTGGCAGGTTCGGTCAGGATTTAGTCGCTAGAAAATTTTTAGACTTGATGTCTCAGCGCAATATAAATTTAAATGCAGTTCAAATAGATGAAATAAGGCCAACCAGAATAGTTCTTGTCTCTCGGGATTTAAATGGTGAAAGATCTTTTAATGGATTTTCGGGAGATTTGGGAAAAGGGTTCTCTGATCAGGCTCTTTCTATTGTTGAATTAAAAAATAAATTTCAAGATTTATTCTCACATTCAAAATATTTACTTATTGGTACAATACCATTAGCTAGCAAATATTCTTCTGAATCTATATTATGGTCAATTGATGAGTCTTTAAGAAATAATGTTGATATAGCGATTGATATTAATTGGCGTTCAAAGTTTTGGAATATTAAGCGGGATTCAGATAGTGGTCCAGATGCTTCTGATTTAAAAATTATTTCTCCAGTTTTACAGAAGGCTTCATTGATTAAAGTTTCAAAAGAAGAAGCAATTTGGTTTTTTAATTCTTATAGTCCAAAGTTTATTTCTAAGTCTCTACCCCAGAATCCAGATGTTGTAGTAACTAATGGTTCTAGAAAAATAGAATGGTTCCTAAAGGGTTTTGAAGGTAATACGATTCCAATTAAAGGTGGTAATATTATAGATACAACTGGAGCAGGTGATGCTTTTATGGCAGGTTTATTGTATGGTTTGATTCATAATTCCTCCAGCTATTCTAATGATATTGTTAAACATATAGTAGAATTTGCGGCTGCTTGTGGAGCAATAGTTTGTGAGAAATCAGGTGCAATTGATCCTCAACCAAATGTTTTGGATGTTCAAAGGTTTTTATTGAAAAAGTAGGGATTAACCATCTCTACTTTTCTTGTATAGTTTTTTGCATAATGTAGCTTTACTTTACATGTATTCTCAATAGATAATCCAAGTCTCTCAGGCCATTCAATTACTAAAAGTGCATTTAAATTAATTGCTTCTTCTTCATTCTCTATGAATAACTCATTGGCCTCTTTTTTCTTTTCAAGTCTGTATAAATCCATATGAATTAATGGCTTAGTACCGTCGGTGTATATGTTTGACAAGGAAAAAGTCGGGCTTGTGATTGCCTCTTCAATGCCTAGACTAACTGCTATACCTTTGACTAAGCATGTTTTCCCCGCTCCAAGAGGCCCTTCAAGTAGGAGTATCTTTAGCTCAGGGAAGAGAATAGGAATTTCCTGTCCAAATGCAATTGTTTCATTTGAATTTCGTAAAAGCTTTCTAGAATCGTAGGATTGCATCACATACTTTTGGGGGTCAGCCTACCTCCGAGACTTTTCACTCAATTTTATCTCTCTCTGAAAAAGACTTTATTCATGATTGCAGCTACTACAACCAATTTAAATGCTTTCGGCAATAGCGACTATGTCGTTTCAGATATTTCGCTTGCCGATTTTGGCCGTAAGGAATTAACTATTGCTGAGACTGAAATGCCTGGCTTGATGGCATTGAGGGAGCGGTATTCAGGTGAAAAACCATTGCAAGGTGCACGAATCGCGGGAAGTTTACATATGACTATCCAGACGGGCGTTTTGATAGAAACTCTAATTGATTTAGGTGCAGAGGTTCGCTGGGCCTCTTGCAATATCTTCTCTACTCAGGATCATGCTGCTGCTGCAATTGCCTCAGAGGGGATACCAGTTTTTGCAGTAAAAGGAGAAACTCTTCAGGAATATTGGGATTACACTCATCGAATCCTTGATTGGGGAAATGGTAGTGGCCCAAATATGATCCTTGATGATGGTGGTGATGCAACAGGTTTGGTGATACTTGGAAGTAAGGCGGAAAAAGATCTTTCTGTCCTAGATAATCCAACAAATGAGGAAGAAATAGCTTTGTTTGCTTCTATTAAAAACAAGCTAATAAGTACCCCTAATTTTTATTCAAAAATCAAGAATCATATACAAGGAGTTACGGAGGAAACAACTACTGGAGTAGCGCGTCTTTATCAAATGCAAAGAGCAGGAGAGCTTCCTTTCCCTGCCATAAATGTAAACGATTCAGTTACTAAAAGTAAATTCGACAATTTATATGGTTGCAGGGAATCTTTAGTTGATGGGATCAAAAGAGCAACTGACGTAATGGTTGCAGGAAAGGTTGCATTGGTTATGGGTTATGGGGATGTTGGGAAAGGATCTGCCCAGTCATTAAGAGGTCTTGGCGCTACTGTTCAAATAGCTGAAATTGACCCAATTTGCGCATTACAGGCAGCAATGGAGGGTTATAGAGTTGTTCGATTAGAAGATGTTGTTGGAGAAGTAGATATTTTTGTCACGGCTACCGGTAATTTTCAGGTAATTCGCCATGAACATCTTGTCAAGATGAAAGATGAAGCAATTGTATGTAATATTGGTCATTTTGATAATGAAATAGATGTCGCCTCTCTTCGCTCCTATACATGGGAAAATATAAAACCACAAGTTGATCACATAATTCTTCCGAGTGGGAATAAAATTATTCTTCTAGCTGAGGGCAGATTAGTTAATTTGGGTTGCGCTACAGGACATCCAAGTTTTGTAATGAGCAATTCATTCACTAATCAAGTTTTGGCTCAAATGGAGCTTTTTTCTGGAACTAAGAAATATGAAAACGAGGTCTTTGTTTTACCAAAGCACCTTGATGAAATGGTTGCTAGGCTCCATTTGGATAAAATAGGTGCAAAATTAACTGAGTTAACCACTAAACAAGCTGATTATATAAACGTCCCAGTGGAGGGCCCATATAAGCCAAATCACTATAGATATTGATAAAATATGACAAACATATTACTGTAAAAGTTTATATTCAAATAAGTTAGTTGATCTTATGGGGGAATTTATTTCCAACATTCCACAGTTAATTGGCAATGCTGTTGAAGCAAATCAATGGATTGGCTATTTAACAATTCTATTGGCAATGTTTTTGGAAAATCTTATTCCACCAATTCCTTCTGAATTGATAATGCCTCTTGGTGGCTTTTATGTTCATCAAGGACAACTCAGTTTTGTCCCTGTTGTTTTGTCTGGCTTACTAGGGACTGTTCTTGGTGCATTTCCATGGTATGGATTAGGAAGACTTGTCAATGAACAAAAATTAGAACGTTGGCTAAAGAGATATGGGAAGTGGATTGGAATACGGCCGGAGGAATTATCTCGAAGTAGAGAATGGTTTAGTCGTTATGGAACTGCATTAGTTTTTTGGGGAAGGTTGGTTCCAGGCATTCGGACTCTTATTTCAGTCCCTGCAGGAATTGAGTTGATGCCTCTTATCCCTTTTCTTATTTGGACTTCTGCGGGAAGCCTTATTTGGACTGTTTTGTTGACAGTTGCTGGAATGGCTCTTGGCGAAAGTTATGCCAATGTCGAGTTATGGATTAATCCTGTTTCAAGCTTAGTAAAAATACTTTTAATATTTGCTTTTCTCTGCGTATTTATTTGGGTGTTATTGAGAATATATAAACATTTCAGGAATTCTCAATAATTAAAAAGGGATCTCTTCGCTGTTTGGTGAATTGTTACTAGAAAAAGAATTATTGGATTCTGAATCTCTTTTTGCACCAAGCAATTCAAGTCTATCCACTCTTACAACGGGTCTACTCCTGGATTCCCCAGAAGCTCTATCATTCCATTTGTCTAATTTAAAGCTACCAGTAATACCAATTAGAGATCCTTTTCTCACGTAGTCAGCTGCTACTTGTGCTTGTTTTCCCCATATCTCAAGATTTACCCAATCAGGTTCATCCTCCTTATTTCTTCTGTTGACAGCAATAGTTACGTTTGCAACCATGGATCCCGATTCAAAATATTTTACGTCGGGATCCCTCCCTGCTCTTCCAACTAGGTTTACAGAGTTAACTCCCATAAGTACTTATAAAATTTGATCTGAATAGTACTTAAATCGTAGATATAAAATTTTGAATGCTAGGAGTTCGAGACGGTTGAGATGAAGCGGTAGAAAAAGCCAACAATAGCTTTATGATTCCGAAAATTGATTTTGAGTTTCGTGTTTTTTAGTCGATTTAAGCTTTCCAGAGATATTGGAATTGATCTTGGAACAGCTAACACGCTTATCTATGTCTCAGGTAAAGGGATAGTTTTACAAGAACCTTCAGTAGTGTCTATGGATGTCGAGGAGGGTATTCCATTAGCTGTTGGTGATGATGCCAAACTAATGCTTGGCCGTACGCCTGGGAATATAAGAGCAGTAAGACCTTTGAGAGATGGCGTAATAGCGGATTTCGACGCTGCAGAACAGATGCTTAAAAGCTTCATACAGAAATGCAATCAAGGGCGTGGAATAATTGCGCCAAGATTGGTTGTTGGTATCCCCAGCGGAGTCACGGGAGTTGAAAGAAGAGCAGTGCGAGAAGCAGGAATGGCTGGGGCAAGGGAGGTCCATTTGATTGATGAGCCAGTTGCGGCTGCCATTGGAGCTTGTTTACCAGTGACAGAGCCAGTTGGAACAATGATTGTTGATATTGGTGGAGGTACGACAGAAGTTGCTGTATTAAGTTTAGGAGGAACGGTATTGAGCGAGTCAGTTCGTATAGCTGGTGATGAAATCAATTCAGCAATTGGGACATATTTGAAGAAAGTTCATAATCTGGTTGTTGGCGAGAGAACTGCAGAGGAAATTAAAATACGTATTGGATCGGCTTTCCCAGATAATGAATTTGATTCTCAGTCGATGGATGTTAGGGGATTGCATCTACTTTCTGGTTTACCACGCTCGATCAACCTGCAAGCAGGAGATTTAAGAGAGGCCATGGCTGAACCTCTAAATAAAATTGTTGAAGCTGTCAAAAGAACTTTAGAGAGAACTCCTCCTGAATTGGCTGCGGACATTGTTGATAGGGGGATAATGCTTGCAGGAGGAGGTGCTCTTGTTAGAGGTATTAGTGACCTCGTTAGCCATGAAACAGGAATATTTACCCACGTTGCAGAGGATCCTCTTTTGTGCGTTGTAAATGGTTGTGGTCAAGTCTTGGAGGATTTCAAAAGATTAAAGCGCGTTTTAGATACTCCAGAATTTGCGCGTAATTCAATAAAGGATTGATTATATGAGAGGTAGGCCCGACATGTCTGCTTTTAAATTTTTATCTAAATCTGGAGCATTATATTTATTATTTTTTATAAGCTTTTTTATTTTAATTAGAGCTACTAAAGGATTATTCTTTTTAGATATCTATGCTTTTTTGACAAGACCTTTATGGCCAGGTAATGCACAAAGTGAATTGGTTAAAAGGTCTACTCAATTAGAAACTAAAATTAGATTGAATCTTCTTGAAAAAGATAATAATCGATTAAGAAAGATGCTTGCTCTTCAAGGCGCTTCAAAAATCAATAAAGTTTCAGCTCCAGTTATTTCAAGAAGGACTAAAGGGTGGTGGCAGCAGCTAGAGCTTGGGAAAGGTTCTTTAAATGGTATTGAATCTGGTGATGCAGTAACAGGGCCTGGAGGCTTGCTTGGGCGTATAGAGAGTGTTACTCCAACAACTTCTCGCGTAATGTTAGTTACGGCGCCAGGTAGTCAAGTTGGTGTATGGATACCAAGAATTTCAAAGCATGGAATTTTGCTTGGTAATGGACGTAATAGGCCAGATATGGACTTGCTTGATAAAGACTCAAAAGTTGAGGTAGGCGATATTGTTACAACATCTCCTGCCAGCATATTGATGCCCCCTAATATTCCTGTTGGTGTAATTAAAACTGTAGATATAGATTTTAAGCCTTCTCCAAGAGCAATTGTTCAATTAACCTCGTCTCCAGAGGCCATAGATTGGGTTTTAGTTGAGAAGTTGTGAGAACTAAAGTCTCTAATAATTGTATTTTGATTGCCTCTTTCCTTGTAGTACCAGTGCTAATAATTAATAATCCTATTTCTATTTCAGGAGTAGCTCCTGCATGGTCAATTATGTGGTTATTACCATGGTCCATAGAAGTTGGTGCTAGAAGAGGATTCCTTTCAGGTATATGTCTTGGTTGCCTTATTGATTCAATTAGTTTAGCGGGTATTTCTTCAATACCAGGATTAATGATTCTTGGGTTTTTATGGGGTAAATTAGGTTCAAAAAGTGTTAGAGTTGAGCGTCTTTCAACTATTGCATTAAATGCATTTGCTGGTTCGTCTTTCTTAAGTTTAAGTATTTGGATACAACAGTTATTAATATTGGAAAAGAGAGTGAATTATGAGTTTTTCTCCTCAAGCCTACATATTTTTACAGCTCAAACAATCGCCACATGTTTAATAGCTCCTTGGATATGTTCAATTTTCTTGATGAAATTACGAAAACTGCTTTGATTCTCAAAACAATAAACTTTTGGAAAATAATTTACTCTCAAACTCCATCGAACATAGTTTTTCTTTGAAAACATACAAAGAATTATGTCTTCATGGTTTTTGATTATTAAGATTGACAATTGAGAATGTATCTAAAATAGAGAAATACCTTTCCAGTATTGAGGAGTTTGGAAATTTCAATCATTATCTCCATACAATAGCGCCGCAAAAAATGAGCATATTTACTTAGGTATAATTACCTCTAAATTCTTGAAAAAAACGAAAAACTAGCCAAATAAACCTTTTTTGATTGTCTTGTTTATTACTCGGAAGGTTAAAGTTGCATTTCGTAACGAGGTATTGCTCATGTCAGCCGTAGTTCCGTCAGAGCTTAAGGGCGTTGATGGTTCTATCCATAAATCGCCAGCTAATCCAAAAGCGACCATTCTTGTTGTGGATGATGAACCTGCTGTTCTTAGGGTCCTTGTTACCAGGCTTCAAATTGCTGGTTATAAGGTGATCTCAGCGCAAGATGGAGAAGAGGCATTATCGGTTTTTCACAAAGAATCTCCTGATTTGGTTGTCCTCGATGTCATGCTTCCAAAATTAGATGGTTTTGCCGTTTGCAGAAGATTGAGGGCAGAGTCTGTTGTACCCATAATTTTCTTAACAGCTCTTGAGGCAGTGTCTGAAAAGGTGGCTGGCTTGGATTTAGGAGCAGATGATTATCTGTCGAAACCATTCAGTCCAAAAGAATTAGAAACAAGGATTGCTACCATTCTTAGAAGAATGGGTCCAGCAGCTGAAGTCGTAGAGACAAGGGAATTGCCAGTAGGACAAGGAGTGCTGAAACTTGGTGATTTAGTAGTTGATACGAATAGGCGACAAGTTAGTCGGGGAGGACAAAGGATTGGTCTTACTTATACAGAATTTAGTTTATTAGAACTTCTTTTTAGAGAGCCTGGCAGAGTAGTCCCAAGAGCCGAGATCCTGGAGCAGCTATGGGGATACCCTCCAAGAAGAGCTGCAGATCTAAGGGTAGTTGATGTTTATGTAGCTCGATTGAGGGGTAAGCTTGAGCCCGATCCCAGAAATCCTGAATTGATTTTGACTGTGAGGGGTATTGGATATGCTTCACAGAGGATGGGAGAATTTCCTTCTGCCATAGCTAGCTAAACAAATGTTCAATGGCTTGCTAACAGATTCTTAAATGTTAAATATTTAGCACTAGTTGGAGCTCCCTACTTGACTGATTTAAGAGAAACTCGACTCGAGAAGGCTACAAAATTGGAGTCGATAAATAATGGGCCCTATGGCCTTCGCTTTGATCGAACTCATTACTCAGTAGAACTTCACGAGCAAAATCAAGATTTGCCTAAAGGCCAGGAAAGAGACCTAAAAGTTTCGGTAGCAGGAAGAGTTGTCGCAAAGAGAGTTATGGGTAAATTGGCTTTTTTTACTCTCTCTGATGAAAAAGGCAATATCCAGCTTTATATAGAAAAAGCAACGATTGACTCCACCTATCAGAATAAAGATTGCGAAAATCCCTTTGATTTGATCACTGAATTGGTTGATTCAGGAGATTGGTTAGGTGTTAGTGGCATTCTTCGCCGGACTGATAGGGGAGAACTTTCGGTTAAAGTTTTCTCTTGGAAGATGCTTTCAAAGTCTCTACAACCATTACCTGATAAGTGGCATGGATTGGCTGATGTTGAGATACGTTATCGACAAAGATATTTAGACTTAATAGTTTCGCCTGACTCAAGAGAGACATTTCGTAAGCGGGCGATGATGGTTAGTTTTATAAGACGATGGCTTGATGATCGAGATTTTTTAGAAATAGAAACTCCAGTTCTTCAAGCAGAAGCTGGTGGGGCAGATGCAAGACCTTTTACTACTTATCACAATACTTTAAATATTCCTCTTTATTTGAGAATAGCTACTGAATTACATTTAAAAAGGCTAGTTGTAGGAGGCTTTGAAAGGGTTTACGAACTTGGAAGGATTTTTAGAAATGAAGGGATAAGTACTCGTCATAATCCTGAATTTACATCTGTTGAGATATATCAAGCTCTCGTAGATTATACAGATATGATGAATATGACCGAGGAGATGATTTCAGATATGTTGATTAAAATAAATGGATCAACAAAGTTACTTTATCAAGGCAAAGAGATTGATCTAACCCCGCCTTGGAGAAGAGCTACGATGCATCAACTTGTTAAGGAACATACTGGATTAGATTTTAATTTGTTTGAAAACTTTGATGAGGCAATATCTGAGGTGTTAAAAATTAATTTAAAAGTCCCAGGCAAAGTTTCCTCACTAGGGCGTCTTTTAAATGAAGTCTTTGAACAGTGCGTAGAGACAAATCTTTTTCAACCTACTTTTGTAATTGATTATCCTCAAGAGATATCTCCTCTTGCAAGAAAACATCGATCAAAAGCTGGATTAGTAGAACGCTTTGAGCTTTTCATAGCCGGTCGTGAGACAGCCAATGCTTTTAGTGAGTTGATTGACCCCATTGATCAGAGAGAGCGCCTTCAGGGCCAGCAGGAGCGTCGCCTGGAAGGCGATCTTGAAGCTCATGGTGTTGACGAAGATTTCCTTACTGCTTTAGAGGTTGGCATGCCACCCACAGGAGGTCTTGGAATAGGAATAGATCGCTTAGTTATGCTTATCACTGATAGCCCTTCTATAAGGGATGTCATTGCATTTCCGCTTTTAAAACCTGACGCAAGAGATCAATCTTCATAAAAGGTCCCATTAAAGTGGATAATTGATTCAGTGAAATGTTCTGTTCAGATGAGTGGAGAGCGAGTAGGTTTTCGTTTTAAACACGCTGATGCTGTCGTCAAGCGCAATCCTCAGGGGCGTTCAAGGCGAGGCTGGGTCATTGAGCCTGTCGAGCAAACGACTAGTCGAGGTACAAAAATGCCCGCCTATCGCATTCGATGGCGTGATAGTGAGCGTCCTGAGATTGTTCTTCAACACATGTTGATTGCAGATCCTGACCCAACTCCTCCTCCAGAGAATGTAAGCCTTGAGCCCCCTGCCTAGGAAAACTAAAATTTAGCCAAAAATAATCGCATTAAATGCTTTTAGGTTAGTTTTT
>CETG01191698.1_pt1 | contig 11309 bp, 3 predicted proteins | sample 361471 | NCBI WGS metagenome assembly CETG01 (sample SAMEA2622696, study PRJEB7988) | marine metagenome | isolation source: saline water (ENVO:00002010), including | reverse complement strand
AAAGCATCACTTGTAGTTAAAACTAATTCTCTAGGAAATAATATTGAGCATAAAAATGTAAAAACAATTAACTTTTTCATTTTTTTACCTTCCTTTATATTCTATTTATTTTATTTTTAATCTAAAAAAAATTAAATTTAAATTTGTGTAACATTTTGTAAGTATTATTTAATAACTACAAATTTACCAATTCTTGGCTCTAAGCCATTGCCAGCTTCAATAACAAAAATATACAAACCAGGCACTATAGTGTTTCCATTTTCGTTTTTTAAATCCCACATATGAAATCCATCTTGTTCAATTTCGCTTCCATGATTAATTATTTTAATCAATTCTCCAGTAATAGTATAAATTGAAATTTTGCACTGTTTTGGAAGTAAATTAAACATAACTTCACCATCATTATAAACAGATTCAACTTTAAATGGATTTGGAGTAACATAAATATTATTAAGAGCATCTTGAGTTAATAAAGAAGAATCCTCTTTACCCAATAAAGATAAGTCAGCAACCCAGCTGTCTCCATCTTGATACCATTTTTCAGGAGTGATAATAATATAATCTCCATCTTCCCATGGGTATAACTGCTTCCATGGGTTGTCATTTACATTATCTCCATCAATATCATAAACAAAACTTGGGGGACAGTGTCCTTCACAAGTGCCTGGATATATAGTAGATTCATTTACACGTTCTGTTGCTTGCCATAAAGTTTCAGCATACTGAACAATTGTAGTAATTGGATATTCTTGATTTATATTACTAGACCAATTTTCAAACCCTTCAAAATCATCATCTATGGAACCTTGACTATCCATTGGTGCATATTTAAGCGTAAGAGCATCAAGGGTATAATTAATAACTAATTCAAAACTTTTTTCATCATCAATATTGTCTAAATTACCTGAGAAAGCAAGACTGTCATGTGTAAAGGAGAGGGTTTCATTTGGGTTCCAAGTACAATCTCCATAACCAGGGTCATCAGAAGATGGAGAACCATATGCTGTATAAATTCCTTTATCATTATGCCAAGATCTTACCTGACGACCTGTGGCTAAATTAGTTACTTTCATTGGCAAAAATGATACTTCGTCTTTATTTCCATCCCAACTTTCATTGTTCAGAGAAACATCTATACAGAAATCTTCACTGCTAGATGGAAATACCCTGTAAGCTGAATCAGGATAGGCTGTAGCACCAAAATCAATTCTATAATCAAACATAGGTCTAGACTCAAAGCTTCCGCCCCAATATGAAAGGGTGATTTCTCCACGAGAATTTGTCCACCACTGTCCAGGCACATCAAATTCTCCTAAAATCCAAGGTAAAAACTGTTCTTGATCTATTATTTCAACAGATCCATCCTCATCCGTATTTCCTTCAATATAATCATAACCATCTTCTCTTTTGTAATCAATGTTACTTATACCTGCAAAACTATTAGTTTGAGGAAGTTCAAACCAATAATTATCAAATCTAACTTGAATTCCACTAAACCATTGAGTATAATTTGCTTCTGCTCCTAATTCATCAGAAAACATAATGGGGTGAGGGTCAATTTCATAGGTGGGAATATAAATTGATGTGAAATCCTCTGAATAAGTGGCTCCTGGCATATCTAAATAAACACTTATTTCTTCTAAGCTTATATCTGCAACATTATAAGATGCATAATAGCCCGGAACTAAATTTTGAGATGATAATGAATCTACTCTCCAAACATACAAAAATGGATCCCTTGATTTAAAGCCTTCAAAGTCATCTTCATCACCTTGAGCTTGAATTTCCATTTTAATAATATATGGATCTAAATCTGATTCATCAACTAATTTTAAATCTATATCTCTACCAGGCAATCCGGTGCCTACATTAGTTGTGTCTGCAATAAAAAATTGATTTATAGTTTCATCATCAGGAAATGTTATATCAATAGCATTCACAGATGGAGTAATAGTAACAACATTAATAGCGTTGGCTCTTAATGGGTCCCAAGTATTATTGCCTGCTAAATCATTCCAAATATCATCTCCTTCACAAGCCCATATAGATTGCTCTTGACCATCAAGCCATGCTGAACCCCATTCATCGTCATATTCACAAACAAGCTCTCCTTCATAATCTATACAATCAACAAAATCGCAATCAATAAATGGCTCATCAATAGAATCCCAGATTCCATTGCCATTCAAATCAGTAAATGATTCCGCAACATCATACTGACCATTGCCATTAGAATCTATATAATCTTCAGGATCAAGCCAAATATAACCATTAGCTACACATTCAATCTGATTATTTATATTAGAACTTGCACATATACCGTCATCCCATTGACTATTATTGTTGGTATCGCTAAATTCTTCCGCAACATCATACTGACCATTGCCATTAGAATCTATATATTCTTCTATTATATCTCTAATGCCATTAGCATTATAATCAGTAAATGATTCTGATAATTTAGGAGATTCAAAACTAGGGCACATCCAGCCATCTGGGCATGTGAATTTGCCTGGATTTCCTGTACGTTTCCAAGATGTGTCAATAATAGCCCCTCCTCCATCAGGGATATTAATCCAATCACATGGATTTTCAGCAAGAGCGTCCCATTGACAGTAAGGGTCCTCGGTGTTTTGATTAATCAAAGCTAGACATTCAAACTCACTGTAAGGCTCATTATCTTCTGGGTCTATATAGGTACAGTTAATATATTCTGTGTTACCAATTCTTACCCCCATATCATAAGCTGTAATTGCGTAAGTATACTGAACACCATTAATCACATCATAATCATAATAAGAATGCTCTAAAAAAGCATTATTTCCTAAATTAAACCATGGAGCCATTGGGTCCGGACCTGAAATTTCAACATCTCTTTCTTCGCACTGATTACTATTTGAATAATAGCTGTTTGAATAAACGCATCTTGTTGTATCTTGAATTTCAGTTAAATCAGTTTGAAAAATAGGCTGGTATCCTGCAATTTGACCATTAAGAGGAATGGGCTGGCCCCAAGTTTGGCCTCCATCTATGCTTTTGTATAACCTATATCCCTCAAAATCTGAATATCCTGTTTTTAAATCCAAAGATTCTTCAGCAACTTTATCCCATGTTAATATAATAACACCATCCCAAGCAATTGCTTTAAGCTCAGGAATGTTAGGCGCTGTCATATTAACTGCAAACAAAAAATTAAAAGATACTATTAAAAAAAGTATCTTTTCTTTTATAAAATTATTTTTATTTATATTTATCATTAAAATTTATATCCTAAACCAAATTGAGTATGATTTTCTAAAATATCATAATTAGAATAGGCCGCATCTATAGTAAAATTTTCATATTCAATTCCTGCACCAATACTAAAACCAGCTGTGTCATGACCAAGATGGCATCCTAATCTTATAAATCCTAATCCCATGTAAGAATACTCAGCGCCCATAGTGCCATACAAATCATAATCTAATGGATTAATAGCATCTGCTGAAAGTGTTACTTTATGCATATCATCATCTAAAACTGCATTTTTAAGCCCTACTCTAAATGTTAAAGGCATTGGGTGATACTCCGTTTTTCTTTGTTCATCCTGAGACTCACCTTCATCTGAAGCTGGAACATCAAGACCATCACCCATATATCGTGCTTCAGGACCAAAATTACTTATACACATACCTAAAGTCATACCATAAATTCCAGTTTCAAAATTTGATCCTATATCAAAACCTATTCCTGTCATACTTAAGTCACCTGAGGTCACAGATTCATTTAATATTTTAAAAGTAGCTCCTAAATTAAGCCTATCAGTCATCTGCCTTCCATATGAAAGTCTAGCAGCTAAGCCTTGAAATTTAAACATCTTACCTGTTAGTGGCTCTTGACCTTCTATAGCTACAGCTTCAGGCATTTCACCAGAATCAAAAATAAATAAATGAAATCCCACAAAATCAGATGGAGAAACTTTTGTTCCATAAGCCATAGTATAATGTTTAGTTCCAGCTAAATAATTAGATGATGAACTAAAAATTTCATTCTTATTAATAAAACAAATGCTTGCTGGATTATATGGCAATGCAGATATGTCATTTCCTGACGCTACCTGTGAGCCTGCCATACCTATAGCTCGAGTACCTGTTTCAATTTCGGCCCATCTAAAAATAGATGTCCCAGTCTTAGCTGCAGAAAAAGCAACCGTTAAAAACAAAGATATAAATAGTATTTTCTTAGTCATCATAATTATTTCCTATTCTTGTTTATCTAATAATAACAAATTTTCCTATATAAGGCTCATTATTGTTTGATGTTAAATCTTCTATTGTGTAAATATATAATCCAGCGGCAACTTCCTGATTGTTTTGATTTCTCAAATTCCAAAATTCTGGACCATCACCATTATGCCTGAACTCATTTATTAATTCACCTGTTACTGTATAAATTTTAATTTTACATGCAGATGGTAATCCATTAAATGTTAATTGTAAAGAAACCTCATCTCTTTCATAACTAGATCTAACAATAAATGGATTTGGGCTAACAAAGGTATTGCTCCAGTCGCTTTGAGCATTATAACCTGGAATCACTTTTACAAAATTATCGTCATATTCTGTAGTACCTTTTGAATTTTCTAAATATTGAAAAGAATTAATTGCTCCCCAGCCATTTGGGTCTGGTACAGATAGTGTGTCAATTGTTACTTCTCCATCATCTATTGAAATAACATATTCATCTGACATAACTCCAGTATCATAAGCAGTAACAGAATAGGTGTATTCAAAACCATCAGTAACTAAGCTATCTACAAAGGTGTACTGATAGGTTGTGCCTTGGGAGTCTGTATAATAATCACATTCACAATTCCATTCCCAGCCAGAATCAATGCAATCTTGACTTGATATTTGATTTAAAAATTCATTTGAACAATTATCACACCCTGTGCATACACAATCACATGGAATTATATCATCCAGCCCCGTATTGAATCCCAGATTAAACCATGGCGCTTTTGGGTCTTCCCCTGAAACAGATATCCCTCTTTTTATATCACCTTTACAAGTATATTCTTCCCCGGCATTCCAAAAACCATCTTGGTTTATATCATTAAAATTGAGCCACGCACTATATTCGCAATCATCAGTGTCATCACATGCAGACTCGCATAAAGATTGAGTGTTGTAATCTGAATTTAATACTCCATCAATATAGCAATTATCTTCAAAACCTAAAACACAAAATGCCTCGTCTTGTGCCGCACTTAAATCAAATTGTTTGTAAGGTTGCCAGCCAACAAATACATTATCGCCATCGTATACTTTATCAATATCACTACCCCAGGTCTCTCCGCCATCCTTGCTTTTATATAATTTAAATCCTTCAAAATCAGTATAGCTCGTAATTACATCTTTAGATGTTTGAGGTGAATCTGTCCAATGAATTTTGACTAAATTATGATCAGAAGTTACTGCAACTTTTGGTTTTCTAGGGGCGGTATAACCTTGATAATGAGCATTATACATGATTTGAGCAAATTCTGCATTCTTTAATAAATCTGATCTATCTTCACCGTAGATAATGCAAAAAGAAAAATCTACTTCTTCTCCAACCTCTAAATCAAATGGGGCACAACTCATTATTAATACGCAATCTAACCCCTCTTCCCCTTGGTTAAAAAAGGTAGTTTCTTTTAAACCTTCAAGAGAGTCAAAGTGGGGGTTTAACTCACTATCTGAATCAGTATCTGGATTAGCTGTATGGAAATACCATAATTTTTCATTGTCAGATAAATTTGAATTGTCTCCTGATAAAAGTTTGTATTGTATTTCTTCTTTATTTTGAGCCATCGGTTTCCCAGGGTCTCCTGCACAGCAATTATTGTTTCCTTCTCTTGTAACAACGCCAGGCCTATTATACCAATCAAACCAATGCCAATCAGTCATTTTTAATTTTTCTCCTGGAAAAATATCATCAAATCCATCTTGATTTAAATCAACTGGCTTTGTCGCATAAGGAGAATCTAATAGTTGTGTAGCTACTATGCCTAATCCTCCCGAATTTCCTGTCTGAGCCTCATATCCAAAACCTTCAACACCGCCACTTTCTCCATTATAATCATAAATCATCGCCATACTAATTCTTAAAGTATCGCCATCAACTACGGGACAGCCATCAGTATATGGGCTCCACTCTTCAGAGTCTACAATATCAGGATTAGCACAATCATAATATTCCATAAAGTCGTCTGCATTTGTATGTAAAGCTGAATTATATCCCTCTAAATTACCCATTAATACATCTGCATCCATATAAAATCCTAAAGCCATTTCCTCATAATTAAATCCTCTGCCACCATTAAGCTTAGTGCCGTCTGGCATTATTAAACCTTCACCACTTATAAAGTCATCATTATAATCTAAAAGGTATTCTTTTTGACCAAACTTGTTACGCTTGAATGCATAATCATAGTCACCGCTTTCATTTCTTACTTTAACAGTTACAAACATGATATCTTCAGCGTAAGATACTCCATAAGAATGAGCCATTGACATAACAGTTAAACCTAATGGGTAACCTGTTTGCTCATATTCATTATCAGAATTAATCATATTAGCTCTATGAGCCCACCTGTCATCAAACTCCATATAAATATCAGAATCAGAAATAAATCTACCTGAAAGCTCTTTCCAGCATTCAGGATTTGTTCTTGAAGGGTTTGAGCCACACAATTGTACATCAATCCCTGCATCGAGCCATAAATCTGGATCATCGCCATAATATTCATCTCCATACCATCCCGGCCAAAATGGTTCATCTTCTAGTGTTTCTGTATTGAAACTTATTGGCCAAGTTGATGGATAATTGCTGTGAGCTAAAAGAGGGTATGTGTCACCATCTCCAGTATAAATCGTATTACCAAATAAATCTCCAGCACTATATTGTGTGCTATGGGAATTTATAGATGATTTTGTAGCTGCATGCCAATCTGTGTTAATTTTTGGGCTCCATCTAGACATCCACGACTCAGCAGTATTTGCACCGTAATAAAAATAATAGTCATCTTCGGTCCATTCTTCATCATCAACTCCATAATCATAAAGATCATATTCATCATATCTTGCGTCAAGCTTAGGTCTAAAAGCCCAAGGGTAAACAAGTCCGACTTGACTATCTGAATCATTTGGATCGACTTCACTATCTATCATATAAAGGAAAATAGCATCTTCTGTAGATGTGTCAATAAACCATTCAAAATCTGCCTCTAAAGCATACCCATGATTTAACACTTCATCTGCATAATTCCATTCCCCACCATTTTCTTCACAATCATTTTGATTTTCATAATCTGCACCTTCGCATTCAAATCTAGATGCACCTAATTTATCAATGCTACCTCTTTTTAAAGCCAAATCGCCTGCATCATTCTGAAGATTGTATGCAATACCCGAAAATCTACCTGGTTGTCCGAGATAATTTAAAGTTTCGCTCCAAGCATCATACGCATCTGTTGAAACCCATACAGATACCGTACCTGCCTCCACTTCAATTTCAGTTAATTGCCAATTAAAATCTGAAGAAGGTATATATCCAGGAACGCCTGCCATAAAAGCTACGCTTGGAAGATATGCATAATTTCCCCAACCTCCTGAAGGGTTGTAATCCCAATCAATATAAGCTCCATAATTTAATAAAGCGCTTCGCGCTTTTCCTTGAATAGAAAATCCTTTAGCTCTATCATTCATTGGATTGTTTGGATACCCATAATCACCGATTCTACCTAAACCATTGTTTCCCGCATCAAAATTTTCACCAATTCCATTACTATCATTTAGAGGGGCTGCAGAAAATAAAACTGAAAGCATTAACACAGCCATGTATATATGTTTATTTAAATTCAAATTTAGTTCCTTATCTAATTAAAATCAAATCTTACAAAGAAATTTATTTCCTGAGGGGAAGAGTACATCCATGGCCTATCAAAGTATCCATTAGATATTTCTCCTCCGTTTACAGGTAAATCTAATTCTGTATCATAATAATATGATCCCGGATCGTCAGCTCTTCCTGTTAATGGGTAAATGTCATTAACATTAACAGTATTTAATAAATTGTAAATATTGAGCCCTAATGTAATTTTAGTACTTTTAAATGCTAAATATTTTGAAAATGATAAATCTACCCTTTTAAAAGCGTCAGTTCGATTACTATTTCTATTTACAACATCTTCAATAGGCTTATCTCCGCCCGCATTATAAATGAATGGAGTATATGGAATTCCAGATTGATAAAAACATGTTAATCCAGCATTAATTCCAAAAGGCAACATTGTATAAAATGTTGCTGTTAAATCATGAGTTCTGTCAAAAGGCATCAAATATTCTTGCGCAGGAGCATCAACAAATGCATTCCCAAATGCTGATTCATCATAATCTCCATTAGCCTTAGCTGTAGAGTATGTGTATTGAATAACGCTATTAACAGCCATTCCTCTATTCTCAAGTGTTAAATCAATTCCAACAGCTCTTCCAAATTCTCCATTATCTGCTACTTGATATTCATAAACTCCTGAACGGTAAGTCTTTGCAGTGACTAATCTATCCATATCCTTAACCCATGCCCCAATAGTATAAGCCCAGTTATTGCCAACTTGAACATTAAAAGCAAACTCATAAGATTGTGTTCTAGATGCTGTCATAGTTGCATTTCCTATATAGCCAGCAGATTCTTCAAATACTTCTTCAGGATTTTCTTGCCTATTTGTATTTAAATAAATATTTTGATAAACTGGAGTTTGGTGATACACACCATAATTAAAAGTAAAAGTTGCTTTGTCTGTGATAACATGACTAAACCCAACTCTAGGGCTAATCTCATAAAGCCATTCAGATGGCGTAAAGATAACCCTTTTGTCAGATGAACTTAAAGCTTGATTTAATAGCCCGGCCGGTTCTCCTTCGTCTATAAAAGGTTCCCCTTCATCATATTCACCATTATCATTTAAATCTTCATATTCTTCGTTTCCACACAAACTACATAGTGGATCATAACCATCCCAAACTCCGTTTCCGCCAGAATTGTATTCACCATCATTTTCACCTGAATCAGGAGCTATTTCTTGTTGCACAATTCCATCTTCATCAATATATGTGTCAGGACTCCCATCATCATTTAGCCAACAAGATGCATCAGGATCATTTAGGTTAGAGCAATCGCCATTACCATCAACCCATTGTCGTCCATCTAACCCATAATCTAAGTAAAACCATGGTTGATTTGGAGAAAAGCTATATTCAGGATTGGCCCAAACTTGTGTATTATAATTTACAAAATCAGCTCTTATACCTGCATTTATTACCATCCACGGAACTTCAAATGTATTTTGCCAATAAGCAGAAACTTCAAATGGTTCAACAAAATTGTTCCACTCACCATCATCATTAAAATCAGTAAAACCTTCTCCTTCATAATATATACCATCGATAGTTTTAGGGCCATCCCATGTTCCATTACCTTCACCTAGATCTGGTTGATAATTGTCATCTTTATCTTCCGTAAATGGAATACCGTCTATTCCAAAGTCATCCCACTGCTCTGCAAATCTCTGAGTAAATGCGCCTGCATCATCCCATGGGTTTTCTACTTCATAAAAATCTAGCTTATGTGATTTAATGTCAAATCCAAATCGTGCGCGCCATTCATTAGTAAATTGTGAAGTCAAATCAAGCCTTAACTCTTCAGTTAAAGCATTAGATGTTCCATAAAACCTATCTGAACCACCAAATATGAAACCTTCACTCCATTCTCCAAGGGATGGTAAAAAATATAAAGAGTCTAAGTATTGAAAATATCCATTACTATCATCATCATAATATGCATTGTATGGGTCTTGATCATATTCTCTAAAATAATAATATTCATCTTGAAAATCTTCATAATCAACGTACATTTCTGGTAATAACCAATAATCGCCATCTCTTTTTAAAGCTTTTTCAATTAAAACTGGTCCATCCCATTCTCCATCACCATCTACATCGCATCCATTACAATCCATAAATGCTTCGTATTCAGCTTGATCAAACACCCCATTATTATTTAAATCGTCCCATGGCTCTGCTACTTCCCAGTTATATGTGCCAGGATCAGCTCCAACATACCAACCACTTGTCCAGTTATTAGGGCCTAAGCCATCCTTGTTAGTATGATTAGCTATACCATTTGCATCAGTATATGGTATTACATCTGCATTATACGGGTCAGAAAAATCTCTCGCACCAGCTCCATGACTCCACTCAAACCAATCTGGATATCCATCAGAGTCGCTATCTTGCCATCTTACTCCCTGAAAAGACGACTGGCTAAATTTTGAATACCGTAATGTGTAAAATATTTTAGGAGTAACTGTATGGTTAATTTCAAATGTATATCTATCTGTGTCTCTAAAAAGTTCATTTTGACCTTGATTCCAGTACATATATCTACGATCAAATATTTTTCTATGATTTGAAACTTCCCAGTATGACGCATTAAGTCTGACTGACTTGCCTAACCTATAAGATAATTTAGTAAAAATGTCATTAGTATTTTGAAAACCAAAACCTTGCATTCCTGCTTTTGTGTCCCATGGAGCTACCAAGTTTTCACGATTTTGATTATTACCTGGGTCATCTTCTACATAAATATCATTATCAAGCTTATATACTCTATAATTTTCATTGTCTGTTAATTGAGAAGATATCCAAAACCTTAATTTTCCTTTAGTAAACGGGATTGGGCCTCCAAATCCAAAATTATAATCATTAAAACCTCTTAAATCATCATATTTGTTGCCTAAGGCTGCACCTACCAAGCTAGTTTCCCATTTATATTTAAATTGGTATTTTTTTCCACCTTCCATAGTATGCATATTAGATACGGCTGACATTGCATCTCCGTACTCTGCATTAAAACCTCCAGGCTGCCAGTCAAATTCTTTAATTGCAAATAAATTTAATCTAGTACCACTTCCAATTCCTCCAAAAATTGGATTTCTAATATATAAACCATCAATCATATAGGCAATTTCACCACTTCTTCCACCTCTTACATGAACTTCTTCCAATCCTTTTTCTTCATTATCAGGTACTCCCCCTCTAACTCCTGCATCTATTTTTACTACACCAGCTTGTAATGAGTATAATTCTGATACATCTTTAATTGGAAGAGCTTCTATAGCTTCCTTACTAACAGTAACTTTTTTAGAAGTTTTCCCTTTTTCTACTAATTCTCTTTCTCCGCTAACATACACCGTTTCACCTTCAAGAGCAGCTGTATCCATTGGCGGG
>CETG01001614.1_pt1 | contig 11326 bp, 11 predicted proteins | sample 361471 | NCBI WGS metagenome assembly CETG01 (sample SAMEA2622696, study PRJEB7988) | marine metagenome | isolation source: saline water (ENVO:00002010), including | reverse complement strand
TGCATTCACCAGATTGCTACACCCCCGTTTCTTGGATTTAAAACAATACTTTGATGAGAAGGAAGAGATTTACATTAATAATAAAGACAAGACCACACCCCCAAAAGGTTGGATGCATCTAATGATGCAAAGCCTAAAATGAATCCTTCCCAAAAAACTAAAGAAGTTTGTAAAAACAAGCTTTTAGATCTTCTCGCAAAAGACGCATATCGTCATGGGGACTTCATATTAGCTTCTGGTAAAAAGAGTAGTCACTATGTGAATTGCAAACCAGTTAGCTTAAGTGGCACTGGCCTGGAAATGATTAGCTCCCTATTGTTGGATTTGGTAGATCCAGAAGCTATCTCAGTTGCTGGATTAACTCTTGGAGCAGATCCTTTGGTGAGTGGAGTTGCTATTGCTGCGAATCAGATAGGTCGCTCTTTGAATGCTTTGATAGTTAGGAAAGAAGCAAAAGGTCATGGAACAGGAGCCTGGCTTGAAGGACCTTTGCCTCCTAAAGGATCGGTTGTGACTGTCTTAGAAGATGTTGTGACGACAGGAGGATCATCAATTAGAGCTGTGCAGCGTCTTCGAGATTATGGTTATGAAGTCAAACGAGTTGTAGCTATTGTTGATCGTCAAGAAGGTGCTAACGATGCAATGAAAAATTCAGGATTGCAATTAAATAGCCTTTTTTTATTAGATGATGTGGCAGTTAGATCTCAAGATCTTTTCAAATGAGTTTTCTGCGAAAATCTTTTTGGGATTCAACTTTTCCTGTTTTAAGGTTAAAAGGTAAAGGTGCAAGAGCTTTTTTACATGGTCAACTAACTGCGGAAATCATTAATGCGAACACCAATACTTTTATCTATGGATGTTGGTTGTCTACTAAGGGCTGCGTTAAAGCTGTAGTTGAAATTTTATTAACTGATGAAGGGGCTGATTTGATTGTAATTGGAGGTCATTTTAAAGAAATATATGAAGGTTTTAATCAAGTAATATTTCCTGTAGATCAAGTTTTTATTGAGTCAAACCTTAACCTAAGAAGACTGCAAGTCTTGAGTCTGAGAGAACCTTGGCATAAAAATGAGGTCTTTTGGCTGTCAGAAAAACAATCTATTCCTGATTCTCTTGATTCTCACTCTCGGGCAACTAATGAAGAAGTTGAAATTTGGCGATTACATCAAGGCCTTCCATTAACTGATGCTGAACTTAATGGAGAGACTAATCCTTTTGAATTAGGTCTTGGTGATTTCGTAAGTCTTGAAAAGGGATGTTATTTAGGCCAAGAAACAATAGCTAGAGTCCTTAGGCAGACTTCATTGAAGCGGAAGCTTATGTTCTGGGAATCTGAGAATAAGGTTTTGGGGGGTCAAAAAATAATCAAACGATCACTTGAGGAGACTAAAGAAGGAAATCAAAAAATTGCAGGTGTAATTACTTCTTCATCTTTAAGTAAATCCTCTGGGAGTTTTGGATTGGCATTAATACGAAGTAATTACTTTGAAGAAGATAATCTTTCTTTACTTAATTCTCAAGGTCAAATTTATTTGAAATTACCCATTGGCTTTCAATAAATAAGAATCTATGATGTTTATTGCTTTAAAAGCCATTCTGCAATTTTCCAAGTAGCAAGGCAATCATCCTTGTTGTAAGTAAAAATTTTTTCAAGGTTTTTAAAGTTTCTTTGAGTGACTTTATTTGAAGATTGCCATTGCCTCCACCAAAGTAAAGCCAATGGGCCTTCTGCACCTTTTTGGGTCCATTGAAAGCCTAGTAAGCTTGCAACTGCTTTTAAACCATAGCTATTTATAGGTAATAACCAATGTTGGCGGATACGAACGTGAATATCAATAAATCTCATTTTCAGCTGTTTAATTTCTATATCTGTTAAGCCTTGTCTCTTCGCAATTTTGCAAATAGCCAATGATTCAGTCTCTCCATAGTGAAGAATAGGCCAGTTTGGCGAGAAATTAAGCTTTCTATAAAGTTTTTCCCAAGTTAGCTCTTCATTTTCTTTTTCTGTAATCAGAATCGGTTTGTAGCTTAATCTCTTTATTCCTTTTTCTCTATATTTTTTGAAGTTGACTCTAATAAATCCATGTAGAAAATCATGATGGTTGTCTGGATCTGACTCTATATCATAAATTAATACACCTTCGGAATTTATTAGCTCAGGTAAGGCTTTTGATGTATTTATATTTTTTATTTCCCCACTTAATTGTACTAATGCTTGATTTACTAATTGATTTGCTATTGCTGAGTGTTGCTCTCCAAACTTGTGTAATTTCTTTTCTAAATCAATAGCATTTGAGGAAGCTAAGTCTCTTAAATTATTTATGCCAACTTTTTTTAATATTTCCAACCTTTTTCCACCTATTCCACTGACTTCGCTTAAATGACCTTGCATTTTTGCTTCTTTGTCGCATAGTTTTTTCCATGAGCAGACAGAACACTTGCGGCGGTTATTTGTTATTGGTGGGGGTTCTTTTGAATTAATATCAATATTGATTTTTGGAAGTATTTCAAAAAGATTTTTCTCTAATTGTTCGGATAGAAATATGCTTTGAGTCTCAATTTTTTTGTTATGTTGAGAAACAATAATCCCTTCTTTTATACTTTCTTTTTGTAAATTGGAAATTAATATTCCTGTAAAAGTTAGTAATAATTTGTGCTCCCTTGTTATCTTATAGCCTTGTTTAGTTATGACAGGTCTATAGGCAAAATTTCCCCATTTACTGAATCCTTGCACTTTTTGGAGAAGTGAAGGATTACCTTCAATTAATTGCCCTTTATCTGTTTTGCATTTTATTTTTAGTCCAAGAATAAATGGTTTGCCTTCTTGGCAAGATTTGATGCCTGAATGAGCTCCGTGTTCGTTCATAAAATATTTAAAACTTTTTTGTTGATGATCTAATTGCAGTTTGCTATGAACGGACAGGCTTCTTTGACTCTCGTCTCCATATTTATCTAGCCATGCTTTTCTTCTGCAGCGAACCCAGCTCCGCAGCACCTTGTCGGTAATAGCAATTTTTTGTGGCATTGGTACTGCCATACATAGAAGATAAGGTGAATGTTTTTTTTATCCAACTCAATTTGTAAGTTGTTATGCCAAAGAATTCATTAGCTCTGACTCCTTCCCCGATTAAATTTGGTACGGATGGCTGGAGAGGTGTATTAGGTGTTGATTTTACTTTAGAAAAACTCCTTCCTGTAGCAGCAGCAGCAGCTCAAGAACTTGCCTACCAATCTCATCCTCACAATCAAAGTCGACAAATAATTATTGGCTATGACCGCCGCTTTTTGGCTGCTGAAATGGCAGAAGCAATTGCTTCTGCGGTAAGAGGTTGTGAACTTCAGCCATTATTAACAGACTCAGCTGTTGTAACTCCTTCATGTAGTTGGGCAGTTGTTGAAAGAAAAGCTTTAGGGGCATTGATTGTTACCGCTAGTCATAATCCGCCCGAATGGCTTGGGTTGAAAATTAAAGGGCCTTTAGGTGGGTCAGTCGAAGGTGATTTTACGAAGGCTGTAGAACAAAGACTTGCTGCAGGTGGTTTGTCTACTCCTTTCAAAGCCTTCAATAATAAATTTAATTGTCGTATTGAGCATTTAGATGCGCTTAAAGAGAAGTTTGATATAAGTTCAATTCTAAAAGGATTAACTACTTTAGGTTTAAATGTGATTGTTGATCCAATGCATGGATCAGCAGCAGGATGTATGCAATATCTTTTTAATGAACAAACTAATTGTGTTGTTAGAGAAATTAGAACTCAACGAGACCCTTTGTTTGGTGGTAACCCACCTGAGCCTTTGGCTGAATATATTAATGAGCTGATTCATGAGGTTAAATCTTCTTCTATAGATGGAAAAACATCTTTGGGAATAATTTTTGATGGCGATGGAGATAGGATTGCTGCTGTTGATGAGAATGGGAGATATTGCAGTACTCAATTGCTAATGCCTTTATTAATAGATCATTTATCGAAGAGAAGTCATTCTTCTAGTTGCATTGTTAAAACTGTTAGTGGATGTGATTTGATGAGATTGGTTGCAGAAAGTAATGGACTAGAGGTTTTGGAACTTCCAGTAGGCTTTAAATACATTGCTTCTGAAATGTTATCAAGAGAAGTTCTTATTGGAGGTGAAGAATCTGGAGGGATTGGTTTTGGGTCTCATATTCCAGAGAGAGATGCATTATTTACTTCTTTGGTTTTATTAGAAGCTTTAGCTGATGGAGGTAAGACTCTTGGTCAAAGAATAGATGAATTACAAAATCAATTTGGAGAAGTTCATTTTGATCGAATTGATATCTTGCTTGAAAATATACAAATTAGAAATAAAGTAGAGGATTTTCTTCGGAAAACTCCACCTAAAAAAATACTTGGTAAGTCAGTCCAAGAAGTAATAACTTTAGATGGTTTTAAGTTCAGACTTGATATAAACCATTGGTTGATGTTTCGTTTTTCTGGTACAGAACCATTACTTAGAATTTATTGTGAAGGCCAAAGCAATAAGCAATTAACAGATACTTTAGATTGGGCAATGAATTTTATTGAAAACATATGACTTTAAAGATCAATTCTCCGTTAGTTATTGCTAGTGGGAACTTGGGAAAAATAAAAGAGTTTAGTGATCTTTTCTCTGAATTACCTTTAAATATTCTTGCCCCACCTAATGGTTTTGAAGTCAAGGAAACAGGTAAAACTTTTATGCAGAATGCAAGGTTAAAAGCATTAGGCTGTGCAGAGTTATCTGGTGAATGTTCAATAGCTGATGATTCTGGTTTAAGTGTTCATGTTTTGAAAGGTGCGCCAGGGATTAATTCTGCTAGATATGCTGCTACGGATCAAGAAAGAATTGAAAAAATTTTAAAAGAATTAGATGGTTGTTCTAATAGAAAAGCAACTTTTACTTCTGCACTTTGCATTGCTTCCTCTCAGGAGGTTTTGTTAGAAGTGGAAGCTCATTGCGAGGGTTTCATCTCTCAATATCCCAGAGGAAATCAAGGGTTTGGATATGATCCTATATTTGAGGTTGAGGGCATAGGATTAACTTTTGCAGAAATGAGTAAAGAAAAAAAAAGTCTGTATGGTCATAGAGGAAAAGCATTTAAATTGTTAATGCCAGAATTGAGGAATATTCTTGGTTTAAGTTGATTTTTTTAATTGCTTTCAGAGACCCAGCTTCCATGTAAGCCATAAGGAATTGATATAGGTAATTCCAATATGGCTTGTTCTGATAAATCATTAGCTTTAAGGATTATTAGATCAGTCCCTAACCTTTCTCCATTCCAAATCAAAACAATTACCCAACCATCATCTTCAAGATCAGAGGATGTAGATGGAATCATTAGAGGTTCATTTACAAAACCTCTTGGTGCCGCACTCCAAATATATTCTGTGTTGTTTTTTAGATCTATCTTTTTAATTGCTTGGAGAGGTCCATTCCCGACTTTTTGTTCTGATGAGGCCATCCATGCATATTGAGCATATTTCCCTTGCTTCCTAGGATTCACCATTGCAAACTCACAACATTGCTCGCTTATTGTTGATATCTTTATTTCCTTTTGTTTTGTATTTATGATGCATCTTTTAAGCTTCCCTTCAGGAATTTGATCAAAGTTGATTTGTCTAAAGTCATCGTCTGGTCCAATGGATGGGAAATCGCTGTAAAAAATGCTCTCTAGGATAATTTTGTCATTGTTTTCGTAAGCATTTAGGTGATGAAATACAAAACCATTTGGCGCATTACAAACTTTTGGCTCTTGTCCTGCGAAACAGCCACTATCCCTAGGAATTAATAATAATTTTGCTTGTCCGTTTTTTTTGGATTTCAAGCATTGTGCGGCACCTTTTTGACCAATTAAATAAGGAAGTGGATTGAATTCAATGGCATTTTGTAAAAAAATTGCCCAGTTTGGAGTGATTGCAAAATCATGGAGAAAGGCAAAACCATTAAAAGTATCTTTTCTGTCACTTATAAGATTTCCTGCATTAGGTCCTTCTGATTCAAATTCCAAAAGCCTAATTGTACTTTTTGGACCTGTTTTGACTCCAAAAGTGACCATTCTAGGATTGTCATTATGTCCAGGATCAAAACGAGGATGAGCGCTCAAGGCCTCTTTCTCTTTAAGAGTTCCATCTAGAGAGGATAAACCGTATGTCTCAAGTGTTCTGGGATTCAGGGCATGAGGGCTATCTGCTTCCCATAAAGCCAATAAATTTTCACCTAATTTTATTACGTTTGTATTTGCAATATTTTTTAGCCGAAGATCAAAGGCATTGGATAGTGGCCCACCAGGCTTTTGAGTGCCAAAGACTCCTCGATATAAAAATTTCTGAGCTTTTTGCTCTTCTTCCCATGCTTTAGTTCGAATAAATTTATTGGTTAGCTTGACCTTCCCCTCTTTAAATTGAATAGCAGCTATCATTCCATCACCATCAAAAGGATGATGGACCCATTGCCCTCCTCTTTCTAATTGACCTGGACCGTTTCGGTAAAAAGTTCCACAAAGATCATTAGGTACTTTCCCTTTTACTAGTTTTAACTCAACATTTTTTAATTCTTTTTCTACATTGCAATAAGCGCTGGCCCAGTCTTCACGATTAAAACCTTTAGAAGCACTTTTTGATGAAGTCTTCAAGGCGGAGATAGTCACAGCATTTAATTTGATGTTTAATAATTTTCGCTCAAAATCTTTAAAGTTGTGAGTTTATTTTTAATAGAGATCATTTTTTATTTAGCCTTTCCCTCCAGCTTGTTCAAGAACTCCCTTGCTGCTAGGGATACTCTTACCTCTGCGTGGATCAAACTCAGTAGCCATTCTTAATGCCCTAGCGAAGGCTTTAAAGGCTGCCTCAATGATGTGATGAGAATTTGTCCCTTCTATTTGCTTTAAATGCAGTGTAAGACCACTGTTATTTACAATTGCTATAAAGAATTCTTTAACTAACTCAGTATCATAAGTCCCTACTTTTTCAACTGGAATTTCTAATCCATAACTTAAGTGTGGTCTGCCAGAGCAATCAAGCACAACGTGAACTAAAGCTTCATCAAGAGGCGCAATAAAATGTCCAAAGCGATTAATTCCTGACCTTGTACCTAATGCTTGAGAAAGCGCTTGGCCAATTGCTATCCCAACATCTTCATTGGTGTGATGATCATCGATATGTGTATCTCCCTTTGCAATCACTTCTAAATCAAATAGGCCATGACTTGAAAGTTGTTGAATCATGTGATCTAGAAAGGCTATGCCAGTAGATACATTGCAAGCCCCTAAACCATCAAGATCTAAGCGAACTAATACATCAGTCTCTTTAGTGACTCGATGAACTTCTCCTTTTCTGATTGTTGGATTCATATTGATATATAAGCTGAAGACATGTTGCCAAGAAAATCACATCCCGTTAATGCAATATCCAGCATCTACGTAAATTGTTTGACCAGAGATTCCACTGGAAAGATCGCTTAGTAAAAAAGCTGCAGTATTTCCAACTTCTGTTTGAGTGACAGTTCTTCTCAAGGGGGCCTTTTCTTCAACATTATGAATCATATCGAGAATGCCTCCAATCGCCGAACTTGCCAAGGTTCTAATCGGTCCCGCGCTTATTGCATTTATTCGAACTTGTTTCTCTGGTCCTAACTCTGCAGATAAATATCTAACTGATGCTTCTAGAGCCGCTTTAGCAACACCCATTACGTTGTAGTTAGGGATTGCTCTTTCTGCTCCTAAATAAGTCAGAGTTACAACACCAGCTTTATCGCTGAAAAGAGGTTTTGCATGCTTGCAAAGTGGTGCCAATGAATAGGCACTTATATCTAGAGCTCTAGAAAACCCTTCTGAGCTTGTTGCGCTGTAATCACCTATTAATTCTTCTTTACCAGCAAAGGCTAGGCAATGGACTAGGCCATCAAGTTGCCCCCATTGATTTTTTATAGTTGAAAAAACTTCTTCAATTTGATAATTGTCTTGAACATTTAAGGGAAGAAAAAGAGTTGGATTTAAAGGAGAGGTTAATTCTTTTACCTTCCCTTCGAATCGACCTTTCTCATCAGGCAAATAAGTAATTCCAAGTTCAGCCCCAGCTTTATTTAACTGTTGGGCAATACCCCATGCAATCGATCGATTGTTGGCTATCCCTGTGACAAGGATTTTTTTACCGCTTAGATCCAGGAGCATTTGAACAAAAAATTTTTGAACGTTTTAATGATTCTCTCTTACTCTGGGCAAAGTATCTTATTTAAGTGATTTATATTTTTAACATAATAAAAAATTTCATCGAAAATGTTTAATGTCTAGAACAGCCTCGACCATGCTTCCCTTGGACACTTGCTTGCCAGATTTTGACCTGGAAGTTGTTCTAGGCACAAAGGGAAGTGAAAAATATGAAAATAATAAGTTGCTAAAAATAAGTAACCATATGCTTTCTGAAAAACCAATTTTAATAATGGTTATTTGTGCACATTGCCCGTTCGTAAAACATGTTGAATTAGAAATCACAAAACTAGAAAAGGATTATGGGGAGAGTATTCAGATTCTTGCTATCTCAAGTAATAGTTTGATTACTCATCCTCAAGATGGACCTGAATTTTTAGCTCGGCAGGCAAATTTTTTTCAATGGGGCTTTCCATATTTAATTGATTCTGATCAGCATTTTGCCAAGGATTTACAGGCTGCATGTACGCCTGATTTTTTTCTTTTCTCTTTTTCTGACAATTCTTCTCATCAATTGAAGTACCGTGGACAATTAGATGAAAGTCGACCTGGTAATGGGATCTCAGTGACTGGAGAAGATTTGAGAGCTGCGTTGAATGCCGTTTTAAATGGACAGAAGGTTTTGAAAGAGCAAAAACCTTCGATTGGATGCAATATCAAGTGGCATCCAGGCAAAGAGCCTGATTGGTTTGGATGATTTTTAGGTAATGAAATTTCAAGATATTCTCGCAAACAATTAGGGTGCCATTTATGCGGGTCCCTCCTTTCAGCCTTGAAAAGCAGTTGTCCGAAATTGGACAAGAGTTAGAAGAAGCTGTTTTAAGGGTTCTTCATAGTGGGCAATACATAGGAGGAGAAGAAGTAAAGAGCTTCGAAGACTCTTTCTCAAAAATTGTTGGGACTAATTATTCAGTTGGATGCAATAGTGGTACAGATGCATTGATATTGGCTCTTCGAAGCCTTGATATTGGAATTGGAGATGAAGTTATTACGTCCTCATTTACTTTCTTCGCAACTGCAGAAGCTATAAGTAATGTAGGGGCTAAGCCTGTGTTTGTTGATGTTGACCCTAAAAGTTATTTAATTGATTTAGATTTAATTGAGAAGTCAATAACTAAAGAAACAAAAGCTATTTTGCCTGTTCATATGTTTGGTCAATCAGTTGACATGGAAAAGTTGATGGATATAGCAGATAGATATGGTTTGAAAGTAATAGAAGATTGTGCTCAAGCTGCAGGTGCGAAATGGAATGATAAATCCGTCGGAAGTTGGGGTGATCTTGGATGTTTTAGTTTTTTCCCTACTAAAAACTTAGGAGCGGGAGGTGATGCAGGAGTTGTTGCAACAAGCAATGAAATCCTTTCAAAGAGAATTAGACAGCTTTCTGTTCATGGCATGCCTCAAAGATATGTACATACTGAACTTGGATACAACAGCAGATTAGATGCTTTGCAAGCAGCAATTTTGAATGTCAAATTGCCTAAACTTTCAAAATGGGTTAAGCAAAGAGACAAGGTTGCATTGAGATATCAAGAATGCTTGAAAGATTTACCAGGTCTTGAATTACCTCAGGTTGCTAACCCCTTTATAAGTACTCATGCATGGAATCAATTTGTAGTAAAAGTAGGTGATTATTCTGGAACAAAATTCCTGACTAATGAAAAATTTGTTTCTGAAGAACCTGAAGATGTTTCAGCTGGATTATGTAGAGATTGGCTGAAAAAGAATCTTGAGGAGTTAGGGGTTAGAACAATTATTTATTATCCAATTCCTATTCATTTACAACCTGCATATAAAAATCTTGGATATGGAGTAGGAAGCCTTCCTTTGACAGAGAAGTTAAGTAATCAAGTTTTAAGTTTGCCTATTTATCCTGAATTAAGTGAGCCTGAACAAGATTATGTAGTTGCTTCTATAAAAAAACTTTTAAAAAAGTTAAACCCTCAAGAATTGGCAAGCTCTATGCCAAGCAGTAATGGTCTTTCCGTCTAAAGCCTCTTCCCCGGAAGATATTCGCTGATTGAATTCGTCTTTTGTCATTAGTAATACTTCAATATCTTCATCAGCATCTCCAGCGGGCTTCTCATTAAGTTTCGTCAGATTACGAGCTAAAAAAATATGAATAACTTCATCTGAATACCCAGGACATGGAGTCATTATGCCTAAAGGATCCCATTTAAATGCTTCATAGCCACTTTCTTCTTGTAGTTCTCTTTTCATCGAGGCGAGTGGTTCTTCCCCTTCTTCGAGAGTACCAGCTGGAAATTCTAGTATTCTTCGAGATATAGCAAATCTGTATTGACGAAGAACAACAATTCTTCCATCACTTGTAATTGGAACTGCGATAGAGGCTCCAGGGTGTCGAATGATTCCAAAGTCTGCTTTGATTCCAATAGGGAGCTCAATACTATTGATCTCAAATCTAATTTTTTTGGCTTGAAGAGAAGAGTTTGTGCTTAAAATTTTGGATGGTTCAAGGGGTGGCAAGTTAGCCATAAGAACCTTTCTTAATTCTTATTAAATAATGGCTATTAAACTGTAAATAATGCAATTAATTGTTCAATTCGGATTATTCCAACCAATTGTTTTGTGGAGACAGTTTGCGTGGAATGCTTCCATGTTTTTTATTTAACACTGTAACTAAAGGTAAGAGTACAAAACTTCTTTCAAGCATTCTTGGATGGGGAATAGTTAAAGATTGATTTTTAACTTGAAGATCTCCCCAAGCAAGTAGATCAATATCAAGTGATCTTGGACCCCATCTAATTGATTCTTTACTTCTTTCGCGACCAAATAATTTCTCTATTTCTTTGGCTCGTTTTAATAGATCTAAAATTCTTTGCTCAGAAGGTTTAATTGACCTCATGATTGGTCCATCAACAATTAACACAGCATTAATGAAATTTGGTTGATTTTCAGGACCTCCGATTGCTTCGCTTTCAAAAAGAGGTGACCATTGCCATTGGATTTGAGAAGAAATAGCACCTATGGTTACATTTTCTTTAATAGATGATGTAAGCCATTTGTAGATCTCTTTTTCTAATATCGGCCTGACAGCAATAAGAGTTGAGGAAGGAGCACCTTTAGAACTTGGAATATTTGCCCCTAATGCAATCGCAAGAGTAT
>CETG01058612.1_pt1 | contig 11328 bp, 9 predicted proteins | sample 361471 | NCBI WGS metagenome assembly CETG01 (sample SAMEA2622696, study PRJEB7988) | marine metagenome | isolation source: saline water (ENVO:00002010), including | reverse complement strand
GGGACGGTGAGCGAATCACCAAGATGCTCGTCCAGTGCAAATGCGGAGAAACCATCCCGCTGGATTGCGTCTACTAAGTTTACCTTTTTCACATTTGCGTCTGCCTTTACGATGGGCGCGGCAATTTCGCCATCATCGTGAGCACAGGTACGCAAGCAACACCATTCATACCCGGACAACGCTGGAGCAGCAATTCTGAGCCCGAACTGGGCTTGGGCATCATTGAAGATGTCGATCCGCAGTTTGTTAACATTCAGTTTCCTGCCTGCGACGAGTTAAGACGTTACTCCGTCGATTCCCCTCCCCTTCACCGTATACGCTTTCAGCCTGGCAACACAATTCAGGATGTGACTGGGGATGAACACACGATTGACGAAGTCGAGGAGAAAAACGGATTACTCACCTACATTTGTGATGGTCAGCATCTGTCCGAGGCACGGCTCAACGCCAACATGGCAGACCGTGGGCCAATTGAACGCCTGATGGATGGCCAAGCGGTTGACGACAACTCGTTCGACCTCCGACTTCGCGCACTGCGGGCCATGTTCGACTGGCGGCGGTCGCCAGTGCGCGGCCTCTACGGAGGCAAGATGGATCTTATTCCGCACCAACTTTACATCGCTCACGAAGTATCCAACCGGCAATCGCCACGTGTCCTGCTTGCGGACGAGGTCGGCCTAGGAAAAACTATCGAAGCCTGCCTCGTCCTAAATCGCCTCCTTGTTTGCGGACGAGCCAACCGCGTGCTCATCCTCGTTCCCGGCTCATTGGTGCACCAATGGTTCGTCGAGTTGCTGCGCAGGTTCAATCACTGGTTCAGTATTTTTGATGAGGAACGATGCCTTTCAATCGAGTCCGGTCAGTCGGAGGCAAATCCGTTTGAGGATGACCAACTGATCCTCGCCGACATCGACTGGCTGGCAGAATCCCCCAAGCGCTCCAGCCAAGCGATCGCGGCCGGATGGGATTTACTCATCGTCGATGAAGCGCACCACCTCAAGTGGAACGCACAAAACCCAAGCGACAAATACAAGTTGGTGGACGCGCTTGGCCAGGCGGCACATGCCCTCCTGCTTCTCACTGCCACACCGGAACAGGTTGGACTGGAAAACCACTTCGCGCGCTTACGTCTGCTCGACCATAGCCGGTTTTCGGACTTCGAGGCGTTCAAGACTGAAACGGAAAACTACAAACCCGTTGCTGCCCTCTGCCGCAAGCTGCTTTTAAACGAATCTTTGACTGACGATGAGCTTGGCCAATTTCCGGTCTCGGAATCCCTGCTTGGCCAAGCGGAAAACGATATTGGCAACAACGGCAAATTGAGCGGGGCAACACGTGAAAAACTGATTCGCGAACTGGCTGACCGACACGGCACAGGCCGCGTATTGTTCCGAAACACACGGAAGACAATCAGCGGTTTCCCCAAGCGCTTGGCCAATCTCTCCAGCCTGCAACCCGGCCAAGCCGAGAATGGCGCCGCGCTTGGCCAAGCTGAGTTCGAAAGCGACATCGGCCTCGCTGAGGAAGAATTTCAACCCGATTACTCGGACGATCCAAGGATCAAATGGCTCGCTGATTTGCTCCGCGAGTTTGAGTCAGACAAGTTCCTCCTCATTTGCCGCACGAGACAGAAAACAGCCGCCATAGAAGAGAGTCTTCGCAGCCAAATAAACATCAAGTCCGCGGTCTTCCACGAGGAACTTTCATTGGTTCAACGCGACCGCAATGCCGCTTGGTTTGCGGATGACGATGGGGCGAGGCTCCTGGTTTGTTCCGAGATTGGCAGCGAGGGCCGAAACTTTCAATTTTGCCGCCACTTGATCTTGTTCGATCTGCCCCTGAACCCGGAATTGATCGAACAGCGAATCGGGCGCCTCGATCGCATCGGGCAAAAACACGACATCCTCATTCACGTCCCCACGGTTAAAAACTCAAAGCAGGAACGCTTGGCCAAGTGGCAGCACCTTGGCCTGAACACCTTCGAGGAGAGCATCCCCGGAGGCCAAGCGCTCATGACTCAATATCGGGATCAACTCCTGAAAACCATCGAGGCCAAGTCATCCAACATGACACTACTCATTAAGGATACCGCCAAGAGTCGCGATGCACTCAAGTTGAAACTGGAAGAAGGCAAGGATCAGTTAATCGAGATTAACTCGCATTCCACCGAAGTATCCACGAAACTGATCGGAAAAATCCGAGAGTCGGAAAAGTCAGCCGAGTTGGAGTCTCTCATGCTGAGATTGTTCGACCTGTTCGGGCTGGGTGTCGACGATGCCGGGAGACAGACCTACCGCCTGACCAACAGCGAACGGTTGCCTGTCAACTTGCCCGTTCACCGAGGTGGAACCGTGGTTGTCACTTTTGACCGGGAACTCGCTGTCAGCAGGGATGATCAGGTTTACCTATCCTGGGATCACCCAATCGTCACCGGATGCATCGAACAAATGCTCGGCTCGCACGAAGGCACAACCTCGTTTGTGATTTGGGAATCCGATGGTAACCCCACCCTATTATTGGAAATGGTCTTCGTACTCGAATGCCTGGCACCGGCCAAATTGCACGCAGACCGGTTCCTGCCCCCCACGCCGGTTAGAGTGGTTCTCAACCATCAGGGTAAACCCGCGCTTGGCGAAGATGGCCGGTTCGTCACCCTCCCTGACACAATGCAGCCGGGGCCAACCCACGTCATCGCAGAAATCGCCCAAGTCAGAGATCTTATCAGCCCGATGTCCAAGGCAGCGGAAAAACTTGCGAACGGACAAATTGAAAAAATGAAAGCCTTGGCCAAAGAAACGATGACAAACTCCCTGACTGCGGAAGTTGCACGACTGGAATCGTTGGCGAAATTAAATGAAAACGTCCGGGAAGATGAAATTGAATCCCTTAAAACGGAGCAGGCCGCACTTGCGGCCTGTTTGGAGCAATCCCGGAGTAGAATTGACTCTGTGCGCCTGATTTGGAAGGGATCAAAAAACCGCCTTCAGGAGCTCGCCAACTCATAAAAATCTAAAGAAAACCTCAGTTTTGTCGATTTTCGAGGAGTTGAAGGTTGAATGATTCAGATCAATTCACAACCGGTTACAACCAGAACCATCGCTCCGTCTTCCGAATCATCAGATAATTCGGGGCACGAAGAGTATTATCCGGATGGCGGCAGGCAGAACCACGAACGATTTGAGCAAAAAAAACCCAACGCCTCTTTTTTTGGAGGAACTATCCCCGTTGAGTCATGGCAAACTTACGCCGATTTAGCAGGAATCATGGACGCAATCTCTGAAATCCAAACAAAAGAGATGTTCACTACCATGGCAAAAGAGGCGTTAACTCGGATGAAAAACTGCGAAAATGACCCTGAACCAACCGAGTATGCGAAGCAATCATCCCTTTTTTTGGATCTTATGAGTCATGCGAATGTCGCAGAAAATAGTCCAACCGAAACACCGGATCACGAAAAACAATCGAAATTGAGCAAGTTTGTTCCCGATGATTCCGGAGAAATCGACTGGATTGGAACACTTGAGTTTCTGGATGAACAACAAAAGCGTTTGGCCAGGGAGAAGGATCATTTGCAATCTCAAGCCAAAGCTGCCCGGCATAATATCGAAAAATTCAACAAAACCGATGATTATTGCCAACCAATGGCAAATCAGTCCGAAGTCAACCAATCGACTCTCCCGGAATTGTTGCAAGCAGCCGATTTGGCAATCGAAACACAGACATTGCACCTGCCAAGGCGCGCGATTCAGTTGATAAATAACTGATTTCCAGTCATTTAAATTCATTTTTTTCGGTTGATTTACTTTTTCAGTTAACAGTCTATCCGTTAGTTGGCATGGCCTCTGCTTAGTTTGGGGTGTATGCTGACGCTTCAGGAAAACAAGGCGCAGAATCAAATTGAGAGCCAGGAAATAAGCTTTCCTTTAAAGCTGAATTTCCCAAATGGCATCCTCGGATTTGAGGAGATCAAGGAGTACACGCTCCAGCCGCTACCAGACTTGGATCCATTCTTCTGGATGGAAGGTGCTGGAAACAGCGAACAATCCTTCCTGATGGTGCCACCCTCCCACGTCGTCGACACCTACTCGGTGGAAATAACCGAGGACGACGAGGAGTATCTCGGACTCAACTCCCCCCAAGACGCATTTATTCTAAACATCGTCACCTTTAGTCCGAATCAGTCCATGACTGTGAACCTGAAGGGACCCATTGTTGTGAATCGGCACAGTTTTACTGCCAAACAAATCGTCCCAAGAAATGCCGCGGTGTTGCCCACGTCGTTTCCTTTGAACAATTAAGCATCAGGTACATGCTAACAAAGATTAATCAACATGCTGGTGTTATCGAGAAAAACGAACGAAAGCATCGTAATCGACGGGAAGATCTATTTGGACATCCTGAGGTTCGAGGGCGATTCGGTCAAATTAGGCGTTAAGGCGCCCAAGAATGTTACTGTATACCGAAAAGAGATTTATGATGAGATCCTGGAAAGCAACCGAGCCGCAGCCGCTGGCCCAAGCAAACAGGACATCCAATCGATTCTGACCAAGAAAGAAAAATAAACCGAATTTAGAGTTATGATAATCAATACAAACATCCAAGCGCTTAAGACGTCCAACATCCTTAACGAGAGCAACAAGATGCTTTCGCGGTCACTGGCTCGCCTTAGCTCCGGTTCTAAGATTGTGAACCCAAAAGACGATGCCGCGGGTTTGGCCGTATCATCCCGCTTGAAGGGTCAAATCAGTAGAGTAGATTCAGCACTATCAAATATTGGAAATGGTATGTCCTGGACTCAAACTCAGGACGGATTCATGAAGACTCTCGAGGGCGCGTTTCGTCGCATGGGTGAATTAGCAATGCTTTCCCTCGACAGGACTAAATCCGACAATGATCGTACGCTATACAACACAGAGTTTCAGCAATTACAAAGTTTTGTAAGCGCAACAGCTACGAAAGAATTTAATGGTGTAAGCCTATTTGCGACCAGTTCAACGCTAACTGTCACAATTGACTCTGAGGGCAATACTTTTGATGCAAATCCAATCGATATCGCAGGACATGCTTCTTATGCGAACGCCATAACTACAACAGTTGGAATTGGAAACACAACAAGTGCAGCAACAGCTTTGACTGCTGTGAAAACCGCTATCACCCGAGTAGCAGTAGATCGTGCCAGCCTCGGCGCGGTCCAAGCTCGCCTGAATTTCACCCGAGAGCAATTAAGTGTAACTAAGGAAAACCTTAGTTCAGCAGTTTCGAGAATTCGAGATCTGGATATGGCTGAAGAAGCGACACAGTATGCCAAGTACCAAATACTGGTACAGTCTGGCACCTCAATGCTTTCTCAAGCCAACACACTGCCGCAAGCGGCACTCCAGTTGTTGCGTTAATCGTTCCCGGCGTTTGATCAACGCCAACCACGTTGAATTAATCAACAACACCAAGCATCGTGGTTATCAACTCAAACAATGTTGCAGAAAAAACCGCCAGCAACCTGGCGGTTAGCAACAGGGCATTGTCGAGTTCACTGTTTCGACTCTCATCAGGCTCCAAGATCGTCAACCCCTCCGACGATGCAGCTGGCCTCGCGGTCAGTTCCAGGATTGATTCGAAATTAAAAAGAATCAACGCCTCACTCGATAATATCGGGAACGCGATTTCATTTACGCAGACGCAAGACGGATTCCTCCAAACCGCCAACAAGGCCGTTGCCCGCATGGGGGAACTCAGTCTGCGAGCGCAGGATGCGACGAAATCCAACAAGGACCGAGAGTTGTATGACAAGGAATTTCAGCAACTAAAAGATTTCGTGCTTAACTTGGAGACCAAGGAATTTAATGAAGTTCCCCTCTTTTCCGGCATCGATATCAAACTCACCATAGATTCAACCGGCACCGAGTTCACGCTCCCAGCAATCAACCTGTACCGAGGCCAACTGCTCGCACCTGTTTCTGTTTTGAAATCCGACGGAACAAACGCCGGTAACACATCGACAGACTATTACGTTGATGCAGTGGACGCTGCCGCCCATGAAAACTCAGATGAAATCATTGCCAATGTCGAACATTTGCAGATCAAGGATGACGCTACTGCCTCAGCCCTTGCCGACACCCAAAGCAATCATTTTAATTTGAAAACCGCTCATGATGCACGCGTTGCATTGGTATCCTTAAAGGCAGCCATCTCAAGAATTGCAGAACATCGTGCAAAACTCGGAGCGATCGAAAGTCGACTATCCTTTACGAACTCACAATTGACTTCCACCAAGGAAAACATGGGTGAAGCAAAAAGCAGAATAACTGATGTTAATGTGGCTGAAGAGGCCACCAATTTTGCTCGATTTCAAATATTGGCCCAGAGTGGAACCTCAATGCTTTCGCAGGCGAATGCGATGCCCAAAACAGTTTTACAACTCCTAACTTAACAACCTCCAGTAAACACCATGACAAACGATTGCTTGGATCAAATATTAAAGAAAGCTGATGATTGCTACAGCAATAGCGACTACTCCGCTGCGGCTCAGCAGATCGAAAAGGCCGTTGACCAACAACCTGAGAACGCCGAGTTTTGGGCCACTTGGGGCAACATCCAATTCCAAGCCGGCGAGTACCCCAGTGCCATCGAGAAATATCAGGAGGCAACGAAATTGGCACCTGAAAAACCTGATTACTGGACCTTCCTCGCCCTAGCATTTCTCCGGGATGAAAAGATCGACGAATTCGAGACAGCCCTGCAATCAGCCCTTACCATCGACCCGGATCATGCCGACTCATTGAAGTTGCTGGGCGACCTTAACTTTCAACACGGCTCGAAGGCTGACGCCGGGATGGCTTATTTGAAGATTCTCCAAACAAACCCTGATGACACCGATGTCCTAATGCGGCTCGGCAGCTGCCTTTATGAAGGCCGGGAGTTCGAGTCGGCAAAAGATTGTTATGAAAGAGTTCTGACCATAGATCCATCTAACGATTTGGCATTGGATAACATGGTTGCCTGCAAAAACAAATTGACTGAACCGGACGCACCCGAAACCACACAAGATCCCGGCGTCCAAGCAGACAATATCCCAAGCGACAAGCTTCATTCATTGCTAGAGGATGCGGAGTTTTTTAACAATTCTGGCAATCCGGATTCCACAGCTGAAACCCTTGAGGAAGCAGTAACTCTTGCCCCCAATGAAACGATTATCGTTTCAGCATTGGGAGGTGTCTATTTTAAACTAGGAAAATACCAAAAGGCTCGGGAGATGTTCAGAAAAGAAATCGAACTGACACCCAGCAGTGCCGATGCCTATACAAGACTGGCGATGGCGGCTCTATCGGCCGGTGAAATTGATGAGTTCGAATCCTCAATTGGTATTGCATTGGAAATTGATCCTCAACACCAGGAAGCCCTTCGTTTTCTAGCCAAAATAAACATGCAAACTGGCAGGTTCCATGATGCCGGTCGAATTTTTGCGAACCTAATCGAGCAGAATCCGGAATTCGCTGAATTCTATCTGGCGCTTGGCTACTGTTTTCATAAAGGAGGCGACTCCCCCACTGCAGAAATTGTCTATCGGAGGGTGTTGGAAATAGACCCTGAAAACCAATGCGCGATTCAAAACCTCGAAGTCCTGTCCAACGGTGAAGGAACAGTTTCCCACACTATTCCGGAAGACGAGGAAGTTGTGGATTGCAACGGACTGGAGCAAAATCTTGTTGATTTTGAGTTGGCCTATCTCGACAAGCAAAGCAACGAGGTAAAGTCCATTCTCAAGAAGATTTTTGAAGTTACGCCGGAAAATTATGAGGTGCTCCTTTCACTGAGCACGATGACCATCCAATTGGGTGAATTTAAAACAGCCAAGAGCCTTATAAATAAGGCGATTGACCTCGATCCCACTGCACCTGAAGCCTGGACTCAGCTTTCACTTGCTGAATTAAATCTCGGCAACCAAGATGATGCCCTACTGGCAGTCAACGAGTCTTTGAGCCGAAATTACAGCATTGATGCCCAGAGGTTGCGCGGGAAAATCTTATATCTGACCGAGGATTATCAGGGTGCACTGACTGATTTTCAAAAACTCATGGAGCAATCACCGGAGGACGTATATCTCCTGCAATGTTCTGCAATTTGCGAGTTCAAACTGGGCAACCCTCAAGGTGCAAAGGGTACATACGAGAAAATACTATCGATCGATCCTGACAATGAGTTGGCACAAAATAATCTCAATGCAATAGATCACTCTGAAACTGCTCAGCAGGTCGAAAACCCAACGAACGTTGAATCATTATTGGAGTCCGCTTCGAAGTGTTACACTGAAGGCAACACGCTTTCTGCTTTAGACCACTTGAGGCGCGCAGCGAATCTGGAAACAGACAATGCTGAAATACATGCAACACTTGGCAGCTTGGAGTTTGAGGCTCAACTTAACGAAGAAGCGGTCACAAATCTAAGTAAGGCAGTTGAACTTCAGCCCGATTCTCCGGACTATCTGACGAGGCTCGCTCTTGCTGAATATCAGGCTGGAAACATGGACCGATTCAAATCGTTTCTCGATAAGGCGTTGACCCATGATCCTGAATACGCACCAGCGTTGAAAACACGCGGCGACTATGAATTGGGGAATGCCAACTTCAAGAATGCAGGCACAGACTACATCGCCATTATCAAGCAGGATGCTGGCAACGTTGAAGCGCTTCTTGCTCTGGCTGTCTGCTTTTTCAAGAGCAACGACCTTGAAACCGCGAAAGCCACATACGAACGCGTTCTGGAGTTCGATCCGGAAAACGAATTGGCGATCGAGAACCTGAAGGTTGTCTCTGAAAAGATCGCTTAAAGATACTACCGAACGACCCTGGCACCGCCTCCGGCGACCAGTTTTTCCACATCCGCCTTGGTGGCCATTGAAGTGTCCCCAGGCGTGGTCATGGCGAGTGCCCCATGTGCCGCCCCATACTGGACCGCCATGGCAGGATCACCGATTTCCATAAGGCCGTAAATTAAGCCGGACGCGAAGCTGTCCCCTCCTCCGACCCGATCAAAAATCTCGAGGTCGGGCCTGTGTTCGGATTCGTAAAATTCTCCACCAGCCCAACAAATCGCACCCCAGTCATTGACTGTCGCCGTCTTGACGGCTCGCAATGTCGTGGCAGTCACCTTGAAATTCGGAAATTCACTGACGGCCGTGTTGATCATCGCCTTGAATTTGTCGACATCGATTGAGGAAATATTTTCATCAACTCCCTCCACCTCAAATCCGAGGCAGGCAGTGAAATCCTCTTCGTTGCCGATCATCACGTCGATGTACTTGGCGATCTCTCGATTTACCTCCTGAGCCTTTTCAAGCCCACCGATGCTCTTCCATAACGACGGTCGGTAGTTGAGGTCGTAGGAAATGATCGTCCCATGTTTGCGGGCGGTCTTCACAGCTTCAATCACCGTCTCCGCCGTCGATTCGGACAGCGCTGCAAATATCCCCCCCGTGTGCAACCAACGTACGCCTTGGTTTCCGAAAATATCCTCCCAGTCAAAATCACTTGGCTTCATTTTTGATGCCGCCGTGAGCCCGCGATCCGGCACACCAACCGCCCCTCGTATCCCGAATCCACGCTCGGTAAAATTCAATCCATTGCGCACCTCGCGGCCCAACCCATCGAACGGTTCCCACTTGATCATTGAGGTGTCGACGCCTCCCTGCAAAATAAAATCCTCAATTAGTCGACCAACCTCATTATCTGCGAACGCCGTGATCACTCCTGTCCGAAGCCCGAAGCATCGCTTCAGCCCTCGCGCGACGTTATACTCGCCCCCGCCTTCCCAAACATCAAACTGTCGCGTGGTACGCACCCGACCATCGCCGGGATCCAACCGGAGCATGATTTCTCCCAGTGAAATTTGGTCGTACTTGCACGACGCCGCATCTTTAACTTGTAGGACTGACATGTTTGCTTCCAAAAAGGGCGGGAAGATTCTCCAAATCCCCCTACGCCGTCAATTCGCAATCGTTTTCGGGCAGGAGAAAACGCGTTTCCCGGCAATCATCAACGAACCAACCGGCCCAGCGTGGTTCACTATCAAGTCTGACACATCAGCCAACGGGTTCGTCAACGGGATGATCGCGAGATTGGCAAAAGCACCCTCAATCAGTTGACCAAGCACATCGCGCAGACCAAGCGCTGCGGCGCCGTTCCAAGTCGCCATCCCAATAATCTCATCCGACGACACCTCCGGGTACTGATTGCTGAATCGTTTCATCTCATTGAACATGGTTAACCCTTGAGCAGAACCGTTCCCGCCCGAACTGGCCAAACTGTCCGTCCCAAGGCAAATATTCACCCCCGCCTTGGCCAAGCGCTCATACTCAAACCTCTCATGCCCGAACCAAGCGTGACTCCCCGGGCAATGAACAACACTCACCCCCGGCTTGGCCAACACCCCATAGTCCGACTCCCCAAGTTGATTGGCATGAATAACCAACGTGCGCTTGGCCAAGCCCTGCGACCGGCTCACGTGCTCGACAGGAGTGCCCAAACCACAATCGCTCGATGGTCGCCCAAGCGCCCTCATGCTGTCGAACAAAGCCCCCCCGCTATCGGTGAACATCCGCCATTCATCCATCGACTCGGAAACATGGATCGCAGTCGGCACATTAAGTTCATCAGCCAACCCCGCCAAGGCACTTAGCGATTCCGGTGTGGTCGTATACGGTGCGTGTGGTGAGATGCCGGCAACCAACGCCAGTGGTTCATTGCAGCTTAACTCGCGTCTGGCCAATTCCAACGCTTCACATGCATCATCTTCATTGTAGCCGATGATTTCAGTAAAGGGGCAAACCTGCAGAGGCGTTTGATTTGCCAAGCGGGCGAACATTCCCGGGATCGACTCAATGTTGGCCACCGTGCCACACCCGGTTTGCATCAACATCCCGGCACCGGCCAACCAGGCCGATTCATGCTCCTCCTGCGTAAGCGTCCGCTTCACCTCCACGATTTGCTTAACCCAATCCGTGAAGGAATTCCCGGGCGTTAACTCGCCCGCGAGACCGGTATAATCCAGATGACAGTGCGCATTGACGAAAGCCGGAAAAACGATCGACTCTCCGATATCAATCACCGGCTCGCACTGATCGGGCACCACCTCATCTCGCCGACCAAGTTTTCCGATTTTGTCGCCGCAAACCTGCAGCGCGCCATCCGTAATGACGCGTCCTTTTCGAGCCCAGATTGCTCTCGCTCGAAGAATCATTAATTGATTAACAACAGCCCATTAGACACTGGCCGTCTGCAAATCCTCCTTGGCCTTCGACGCCACGGAATGGTGGCGGGTAATAATCTTGTTGTG
>CETG01430794.1_pt1 | contig 11338 bp, 5 predicted proteins | sample 361471 | NCBI WGS metagenome assembly CETG01 (sample SAMEA2622696, study PRJEB7988) | marine metagenome | isolation source: saline water (ENVO:00002010), including | reverse complement strand
AGCTGCTATTCTCCGTGATAAAGAAAAAAAAATGTTGAAGAAATTGCAACATGCACAAGATGAATGGAAAAAAGAGCATGAAGCGATTTATGAAAAAATTGATTCAGAAGCTATTGCTGATATTGTATCTCAAATTACAGGAATTCCTTTATCAAAAATTGAAGAATCTGAGAGTACAAGACTACTAAATTTAAATGAGGAATTAAGTCGCTATGTTATAGGCCAAAACCATGCAATAAATATTCTTACTAAAGCTATTAAAAGATCAAGAACAGGGCTAAATAATCCAAATCGTCCTATAGGTGTATTCCTCTTTTTAGGTCCGACTGGCGTAGGTAAGACACAACTAGCTAAATCTTTAGCCAATTCGTTGTTTGCAAATGATAATTCCCTTATCAAAATTGATATGTCGGAATTTACTGAGAGATTTTCGTTATCAAGATTAATTGGTGCACCTCCAGGTTATATTGGCTATGATGAAGGAGGTGAATTAACAGAAAAAGTTAGGCGTAATCCATATTCAGTTGTATTATTTGATGAAATTGAAAAAGGTCACCCTGATTTATTTAATATTTTATTACAAGTATTTGATGAAGGGATTCTTACAGATGGATTAGGTCGAAAAATAGATTTTAAAAATACTATTTTGATTATGACTTCAAATATTGGTACAAAAGATATAGATAATGATGGTTTTGGCTTTTTAAGAGATAATGCAAAAGAAAATTATGATAAGATGACAAAAAATATAATTGCTTATGTAAAAGATGTATTCTCTCCAGAGTTAATAAATAGAATAGATGATCAAATTGTATTTAATGCTTTAACAGAATCTGACGTTTATAAAATTATTGAATTGCAGCTAGTTGATTTAGTTAATAATCTTTCAAAATTAGGATTAAAATTGCGTTTAAATAAAACAGTGAGGAAATTTCTTGCTTTAAAAGGTTACAACATAAAATACGGGGCAAGATTTTTGCGTAGAACTATTCAAGAAAAACTTGAAAATCCAATATCAGATATCCTTTTAAAAAATAATATCTCTAAAGGAACAACAATAATAGTTAAGTTATTAAAAGATAAAATTATATTTGAATTAAAAATAAATAAAATATCTAAAAAAGCTCTTTAAGATATTCTTTTTAGATCTAAAGTATGTCAAAATGCATATATAATTTGATATCTATGCCAAATTATCCTAAAGTATCCTTTGGTACATTCCTTGTAAAAATATAGTAATCTGTAACTCACTTATTCAGATATTGGAGAAATTATATGAGCAAAATTATTGGAATTGACCTTGGAACAACAAATTCATGTGTGGCCGTTCTTGAGGGAGGGGAACCAACTGTAATCACTAGTCCAGAAGGTGGTAGAACTACTCCATCAATTGTGGGCTTTAGTAAAGACAGTGAGCGCTTAGTTGGGCAAACAGCAAAGCGTCAGGCTGTAACAAACCCAGAGAATACCGTTTTCTCTATTAAAAGATTTATGGGTAGATTATTTGATGAGGTTGAGAATGAGATAAAAGAGGTCCCTTATAAAGTAACCAAGAATTCCAGTAATGCCTGTGTTGTAAAAGCTGCTGGAAAAGATTATACTCCTCCAGAAATATCAGCTATGATTCTTCAAAAATTAAAACAACAAGCTGAGGAATATTTAGGTAGTAAAGTTACTGATGCAGTTATAACAGTTCCTGCATATTTTAATGATTCTCAGCGGCAAGCGACCAAGGATGCTGGGAAAATTGCGGGTCTTAATGTAAGAAGAATTATTAATGAACCAACTGCTGCTTCTCTTGCTTATGGACTAGACAAGAAAAAAGATGAAAAAATTGCTGTCTTCGATTTAGGAGGTGGTACTTTCGATGTTTCTATTCTTGAATTAGGAGATGGTGTATTTGAAGTTAAATCTTCTAATGGTGATGGACACTTAGGTGGAGATGATTTTGATCAAAAAGTAATTGATTGGATTGCAGATGAATTCAAAAAATCAGATGGGATAGATCTTCGTGATGATCCTATGGCATTGCAAAGGTTAAAAGAGGCTTCTGAAACCGCAAAAAAAGAATTATCATCTTCAAAGCAGACTGATATTAATCTTCCATTTGTTACTGCAGATTCTTCAGGGCCAAAGCATCTAAACTTAACCCTTTCATTGGCTAAATTTGAAGATTTAGTAAGTGATTTGGTAGAAAGAACTGTTGAACCGTGTGTCCAGGCTTTAAAAGATGCTGGTCTAAATAATTCTGATATAAATGAAGTGATTCTTGTAGGAGGATCTACACGTATTCCAAAAATTCAAGAGAAAGTAAAAGAAATTTTTGGAAAAGAACCAAATAAAAGTGTTAATCCAGATGAAGTAGTAGCCTTAGGTGCTGCGATTCAAGGCGGAGTATTATCTGGAGATGTTGATGATATTCTTCTTTTAGATGTTACTCCATTATCTTTAGGTATTGAAACACTAGGCGGAGTTTCAACAACTCTCATTGAAAGAAATACAACAATTCCTACTAAAAAGTCACAAGTCTTTAGTACTGCTGCAGATAATCAAACGACTGTTGAGATCCATGTTCTGCAAGGTGAAAGAGGGATGGCGTCTGATAATAAAACGATAGGTAGATTTCATTTAGCAGATATTCCACCTTCCCCTAGGGGTGTCCCACAAATAGAAGTTGCTTTTGATATAGATGCAAATGGTATGTTAGATGTTAATGCAAAAGATAAAGCGACAGGGAAAGAACAGAGTATAAGAATTGAAGCATCATCCGGTTTATCAGATGCTGAAATTGAAAAAATGGTTAATGATGCCAAAAAAAATGAGTCTGCGGATAAAGAAAAAAAAGAAAAAATAGATATTGTTAATCAAGCTGAGAATTTAATCTATGAGACAGAAAAAAATATAAAAGAACATGGTGATAAGTTATCAGATAAGGAAAAAAATGAATTAACTGAAAAAATGGAATCATTAAAAAAGGCTAAAGTAAGTGGAAATGTTCCTGATATCAAAACTTCGATTGATGGTTTAAATGCTACTTGGAGTACTTATGCTTCTAAAATACATGATCCTAATCAACAAAATACAGGTAGTACAGATACTCCACCAGATGATAAGACAACTAAAAAAGATAAAAAAGACGGTGAAATAGAGGATGCTGATTTTGAAGTTGTCGATTGATTCTTATTAGGTTTAAAAAAAAGCGCTAATTACAGCGCTTTTTTTTTATGGAACTCTCTTCTTAAATTGCAATTCATATTGTAAAGTTCCTATAATGCATAAATGGAAAAAATATATTTTAATAATGGTCTTGCTATTATTCTTCTTTTCAATCTTTTTTGTGAGATCATTAAATTTAAATCAGCAAATGACTTTTTGGCTAAATCAAAAGTTTTCTGAATCTGGATGGAAGTTAGATTTTGAAGAGTCAACTGGTACTTTATCAGGTACAACTAATTTAAATAATGTAACGCTTAACCATATATCTGGATCCTCAGTCAAAATTGAAAATTTATCTTTCAATATTGGACTTATATCTTCAATGATTAATATGCCAAATATAGTTTTTGATTTGATAACAATAGAAGGATTAAATACTTTTTATTCGACCGAAGAAAATTTCAGTAAAGATAGGAATTATAAAACATTAAACGAACTTCCTTTTTATGTTAATACATTTTTTGTAGATGGCCAAGTTACCACAAACTTAAACGGAAATAATTTAGTATTAAATATCTTATTAGGAGGAGCAATTAATGGAGAAAAAAATACAGAATTAAATTTTGATTTATTTAAAATATCAATAGATGGTAATCCAAATTTATTTTTACATTTTGATCAATTAACTTTGGGTGAAGATGGAGATTTATATTTTTTGCAGGATATAAATGGTTATTTTATTAATCTACCAATTAATGGTGATATTTATTATGATAAAATATCAAGGATGTTAAAAGGCACTGTGGATTTAATGAACTTTTCAATTCCTGAAGAAATGTTTGCTAAACTGCCTTTGCAAACAAAATTCTCGACTTTTAATGGTGTTTTTAATTTTAAATCAGACCTTCAGTCTTTTGATGGTGAGATTAATCTTAATAATAAATTAGGTTTAGAGATGAATGGACAGTTTTCTTTTCAAAAGTATTTAGATAAATGGATTTTAGATAATTTGATATTAACTGGGGAAAAATCTAAACTTGAAATGAACGGCACCTTACATGCAGGTCATAGTTTTAGTTGTTTTATGAATCTAGAAAATTTTGATTTATCAAGATGGGTGAAAAATCAAAAATCTACAAAAATGTCTGGATTATTTATCATGGATGCTGCACTAGATGAGAATATGGTGTTAGATCAAATTAATATGACATTAGAAATGGTTGAAGAAAAGTTATTTGAACAGGGTGAAATCTCAATACATGGCTTATTAAATTATAATGATAGTACTCTATCAACGATTTCTCCTGTGATGTTTTTGATAGGTGATAGTTATTTAACTATAAATGGAGAAGGAGATTTCAAATCACGTACTATGGATATTTTATTGGACTTGGAGAAAGCTGATATTGAATTAGTTAATAATTTTTTACCAGGTGATTTTATCACTGGAAAAGCAACTGGAAGATTAAAAGTTATAGGAGATTTTTTTTCACCATCAGTGATATCTGAACTTATGTGTGATAATATTATAATTAATGATTTTTATTTAGAAAGAATAGAGCTTAATTCAAAAATGTTTGTTAATGATAGTTTGTTAACTGGTTATATTGATATGAAGTCGGGTAAGGGATTTTGGAAAGAAAGAACATTTGAAAGTGGAACAATATATGGCATTTTTGATAATCAATCTGTAATTATAGAAAATTGTCATTTTAAATCTGGTAAAGATTTTTTGCAGATTTCTGGAAAGTTTGATGGTATTAGCATTTATAATATTGATCAGATTCAATTTGCATATAATAATAACTATTTAATAAATGCAAAACCAATAAGTTTTTCTTTAAACGAATCAAATTTTAAAGTCGAACCATTTGAGTTACATATAAATGATGGTATGATGGAAGGCGTTATAAATGGTGGAGATAATATTGAAGGGACATTCAAAATGTCTAATTTTGATACAGAGGTACTTTCACAATTTATTAAAGATGATAGATTGAAAATATCTGGTCTTGTATTTGGAGAAATTTGGATTGAAAGTAACAATAATAATATTGATTTAGATGTTGATTTATCTTTTAAAAAAGGTATCTATATGGAAGAAAAATTTGATGAGATGATAATTTCTGGTCTTTATAAAAATGGCATATTACATTTAGATGATATTGCAATGACAAGAGAAGGGGCTATCGGGTTACAAATGAATGGAATTATTCCTATTGAAAATCATAATTTAAATCATACAATAATTTCAATGGATGCCGATTTCACTAATTTACCACTCAAGTTTTTACATAGATTTATACCAAAATTTTTTGAAATTGGCGGTAATGCTACAGGTAATATTCGATTAAATGGGACTCCTGATAAAACTCGTTTTTCTTACAAATTAGCAATAGATAAACCACAATTTGATTTGGTGCAAATGGATTATCTTATTAGTAATGGGTTATATGATGGTAAAAGATTGAAAATTGCGAATGCAGAGTCTATTAATAAAAATGGATCAATCAAGTCATCAGGCTATGTTCCATTTGATTTAAATATTGGTTCTAGTCAGTTTGGGAGTTTTTTTATAAATGATTCTATAAATCTAACAACTTATGCAGATATCAATAGTTTGCCATTTTTAACACCTTATCTAACAGATCTAGATTCTGCATACGGTAATTATAAAATTGATTTATTAGTTAATGGTCCCATAGATAATCTTAGACGTAATGGAAAAATCATTGTTCAAGATGCTATATTATATACACAGCTATTAAATGATCCAATTAGATTTATTAATGGAGAAGGACAATTAATAAATAATGAATTGAAAATTTCAAATTTTTTTGCAGGATTACACTATGATAATGGTACATACCTTAAAAAGAATAATCAGAATACTAATATATCTGGTTCTATAGATTTTTCTAAATTTTTTAATCCAGGTTATAATTTAAGAGTAATATCTGATGAAGCTTCTTTTAAATTACTTGATTTAGATATTGATGGTATGGCTGACTTGGACATAACTGTAATTGGAAAAGATACAGTTGAAATAAAAGGCTTGATTGAGGCAAAAGATGTAAATATTTTTTATGAATTTTCAACGGAAGATATAGGTTCAGCAATTCAAGAAAATAAAAATACTGTAATGGCATACAATCTAAATATTCCTATAAAAAATAAAGCATTTTTTCAAAATTCTCAGATTGATGCCGAAGTAACTGGAGAAATCAACTTATCACAAGTAGGTAATCAAGAAATTGATTTTGGTGGGCAAATTTTTGTTGAGAAAGGAAACTTTTTTTCTCACAAAGATAATTTTGAAAGTTTAAATGGGATAGTAAACTTTGATAATAATGGTTTTAATCCTACAATTGATTTAAGTGCTCATACTATGATTGATAATGAAAGAATTGATTTGAAAATGATTGGAGACATTGATGATCCAGATGTAGTACTTGAATCAGCTAGTGGATTTTCAGAAAGTGATATACTTGAACTTTTAACTTGGGGCAAAAGATTTGAAGATCAAGAAGGTACTTCAACGGGTTTTGGTAATCAGACAGTTTCATTTTTGGGTGCTTTATTAGAAACCCAACTAGAAAAAAATATTAAAGAATCTAATATAGGAATGATTAATTATTTTGATGATATTAATATTACAGGAGCTGCGGGTTTATTACAGGGGTCAGATGATAATTTTAAGCTTGCCGCAAAAAAGCGGATTGGCAATAAAACGTTTTTAAACTTATCATATAAAAGATCATTCTCCCTTAATGATCAATCCCAATTAGGTGTAGAGTATAAATTAAATCGACATTTTTCTGTAGTTGCTAATCTAGATAAAGATGGAAATTATAACGTAAAATATAGATATAAATACGCGTATTAATTAATGTATAAAACTATAATAAGTTTCACATGTATTATTGTTGCATGTATGGGAAACTTACGTGGGAACACTGAAAAAATTGTAATTAAAGACCTTCATTTGGTTGGCAATAATACTGTCTCATTAAATGAGGTATTATTTATTGTGAGACAAAGACCTCCGACTTTTTTTTATAGACAGCCTGAGTTTAATGCTAGGTTGTTAAAATTAGATGCACTCACATTAAAAAATTATTATCACTCCAAAGGATTTTTAGATGTCAAAATACAAGAATCACACAAAATTAATGATTCAAAGGCTGATATAACTTTTACAATTCAAGAGGGGAAAAGATATCTATTAAATCAGGTTGAAATTTTTGGTAATCAATCTATTGAACAAAGCAAAATAGTTGAATTGTTAAAACTTTATACAGGTGAACCATATAATCCTGTTGCAATAAATGATAATTTACATTTATTGGAAAATGAATATCATGATATCGGTAAACTTTTTTTTACTATTGAAATTCAAGATATGATTGATGACTCTGTAAATGTTAAGATTAATATTAAAGAGAATAAGGATATTTATATTAATAATACATTTTTTGAGAAGATTGGTAATATCGATTCAACAATTGTTTTACGTGAATTAACTTATGAAAAAGGGGCTTTATATTCAAAAACAGAGACTGACAAAACTTTAAAGAGATTAAAAGAAATCGGAATATTCTCTATGGTTAATCTTGTTCCAGTTAGAGTGGCTAAATCTGATTCTTTAGTAAACTTAGTATTTGAGTTTCGTAGATATAAACAAAGGGAATGGTTTTCAGCAGGTGGTTATGACCCGATAAGTTTTGCAGAAGGATCACCTGAATTACCAGCTTTAAGTGCAACTATTGAGTGGAGGAACCGGGCGATTCTTAATACTCCTAAACAGTTTTCAACTAAACTTTTAGTTGGTTTTCCTATGGAAACCGATTTTGCAACACCGCGAATTAGATATGATGCTGGATTTTCTAGTAATTGGTTTTTGACTTTGCGATTGCCTACTAGTATAAATGGGTATTTTGAACGATTTATAATTTATGAAGGGTCAAAATATGATCAGTCGATCGATCGATTTGGATCTAATCTTATACAACGTTTTCAATTAAAGAATAGATCTTACATTGAAAATAAAATAATTTGGGAAGAATTTAGTGATAAATCTCCAACCAATATCCAGGAGAGATCTATAGTTAGTAAAATACATTTAGACTATAAAGATGATCCGTTATTTACAAAAAAAGGATATTTGATTGATATGATTCTAAAATCTACTGGTTTTGGTGGGTCTAGAGAATATTATAAAACTGATTTAACAATACATTTATATTATCCAGTATATAGCAAGAGTGTATTTGCATTAAGAATACAAACTGGTAGAATGTGGAACTGGAATGAAAAGGATAGAGATTATTCTTATGAAAAGTTTTATTTAGGCGGTAGTACATCAATGAGGGCATGGGATGTTTTAAAGTTTAGTGAAGTTGGCAATGAACCTAATGGCGAGATTATACGTCTTATGACTAATATGGAGTTACGAAATGATATATATAAATCATTTGGCATCACAGTTTTTTCTGATGGCGCTATTTTAACTAATAGATTATCATCTATCACTTTTCCAAACTTTAAATGGGATGCTGGTTTAGGTATAACTGTAAAAACACCGTTAGGTCCTTTTAGAGTAGATTATGCTATTAGAATTAATGATATCAATGAAAGACGGGTACAGTTAGGAGTTCAAAATCTATTTTAAATTAAAATATTTGGAACCTCATTTGAATCTTTGCATATAAAATTAAACCAAATACTTTTGCAAAAATGAAACATGCATTAACTTTCGCGGCTTTTAATATGAGGAAGACCATGAAAATATACTATTTTATTCTTTTCGGATTATTTTTAATAACTGGATGTACAAAATCATCTAATGAATTATTTGAGCTATCAAAGCAAAATTTAAAGGATAGCAAATCTGAACTAGCTATCAAAGATTTAAAACTATTATTGAATAAATATCCGAATGATAGTTTGGCTGCTCAAGCACAATATAAACTATCTACTATATACCTTAATTGGAATAATGATCTTCAACTTGGTTATGGTGCATTGGAGCGTCTTATTAGTAAATATCCTGAATCAAAACAGGCTAAACAAGCAGCAATTGAAATCGATGAATTTCCTGAATATATTTTAAATAAAAGTGAATCATTACGAAAAAAAGATATGGTTAAAGAAGCTATAGATCATTTAATGTATATGGTTAATAATTATTCTAAGCATTCATTGGGATCAAAGGCTCAATATATGTTAGGAGATATTTATATGAATGATTTACGTGATTTCAATGTGGCAATTCAAGAATACAGGAAAGTTATTGAAAATTACATTGGATCAGAACAGGAACCCCATGCTTTATTTATGATTGGATATATTTATGCAAATGTGTTGAATGACACTAACAGTGCTAAGATAGAATATGAAGAATTTTTAAAAAGGTTTCCAAAACACGAGTTGTCTCCCTCAGTTAAGTTTGAAATTCAATATTTGGGTAAAACTGTTGATGAAATTCCAGCACTAAAACATATAACAACTTAAAAAATATAAGATGGCTGATTTTAGTTTAACAGAAATAAATGATAGAATTACTGAGTCTTCAAAATTCGTTGATGATTTAAAAGGTGGAATGGCACAGGCAATTATTGGACAAGATGAATTAGTTAACAAACTTATTATAGCTATGCTTGCTGATGGTCATATTTTATTGGAGGGGGTTCCTGGTTTAGCAAAAACTTTAATGGTGAAAACCCTTGCTAGATTAATAAAAACAGATTTTCAGAGGATACAGTTTACTCCCGATATGTTGCCTGCTGATTTATTAGGAACCTTGATTTATAATCAAAAAACAGGAGAGTTTGATATTAGAAAAGGTCCAATTTTTTCTAATATCATACTTGCTGATGAGATTAATAGGTCTCCTGCAAAAGTGCAGAGTGCTTTGCTTGAAGCTATGCAGGAAAGGCAGATCACCATAGGAGAAGATACTTTTTTATTAAACACACCTTTTCTAGTTATGGCAACCCAAAATCCTATTGAACAAGAAGGTACTTATCCATTGCCTGAAGCTCAAGTAGATAGATTTTTATTTAAACTTATTGTTGACTATCCTAGTAAAGATTCTGAAAGACTCGTATTACGCCAGAATACAAAATCAAGTGAGATAAAAGAAATTAGTCCAATTATTAATCCAAAGAATATAATAAAGGCTCAAAAAGTTATAGAAGATATTTATGTTGATGAAAAGGTGGAGGATTATGTTTTAAATCTTATTTTTGCAACTAGAGATCCTATTAGTAATGGACTCAAAGATTTAGATGGTATTATTGATTTTGGAGCTTCGCCTAGAGCAACAATTAATTTAGTTCGTGCAGCTAAGGCTAGAGCTTTTACTGAACATAGAGGATATATCACTCCAGAAGATATTAGAAATATTGGAGCTGATGTATTAAGACATAGAATAATTCTTACCTATGAAGCAGAAGCAGAAGAGTTAAATCCTGAAGATGTAATCCAACGGTTATTTGAAGTAGTAGAAGTACCTTAACTTTAAAATGATTCCTAAAAAGATCTTGAAAAAGGTTAAGCGGATTGAAATTAAAACCCGTGGACTAGTAAATGATCTTTTTGGAGGTGAGTATCATTCAGCCTTCAAAGGTAGAGGTATGACTTTTTCTGAAGTTAGAGAGTATCATTCTGGAGATGATATTAGATTAATTGATTGGAATGTGACAGCAAGAACTGGATCACCTTTTATAAAAATATTTGAAGAAGAACGAGAACTTACGGTTTTTTTATTGGTTGATATATCTTCTTCTGGTGATTTTGGTTCAGGTCAGCAATTAAAAAAAGATTTTGGAGCTGAGATAGCTTCAGTATTAGGATTCTCAGCTATAAAAAATAATGATAAAGTTGGTTTAATTCTCTTTACAGATAGAATAGAAAAATACCTAGTTCCCAAAAAAGGGAAAACGCATGTTCTAAGAGTCATAAGAGAATTGTTATATACAAATCCACTTGGAAAGCAAACATCTATAAAAAATGCAATTGATTATTTATTGAAAGTGGCAAAAAGAAAAAGTGTAGTCTTTTTAATCTCCGATTTTTTAGATGAAAATTATTTTTCATCACTTAAAATTCTTAATAAAAAGCATGATTTAATTTCAATTCAATTATTAGATCCTGCAGAATTACAATTCCCCAATATAGG
>CETG01019325.1_pt1 | contig 11355 bp, 8 predicted proteins | sample 361471 | NCBI WGS metagenome assembly CETG01 (sample SAMEA2622696, study PRJEB7988) | marine metagenome | isolation source: saline water (ENVO:00002010), including | reverse complement strand
CGTTCCTCGTAACCGGACGGACCCGGTGTCTCCAACAGATTTACCAAGAAATCCTTCGATGCCTTATCCATTCTTTCTATCCTTTGTCTTTCACATATGACCCAAAGGTATTTGCTGATCTGGCTTAACTACTCTAATTGCAAGCCATTTTCTCAGCGTTTACGCCCCTGTGTATTCCCATGTTTTCTCAATAAAACATGGGCAGCTGACGCCAATCAGCCATCCTTGACCAATTTTTGCCAGCTACCTACTATGAGCTACATATGTGTTGTTTCTCGTTATGTCTCCTTTGAGTGTAACGAATTCAAACTAATAAACCTATGAGGTTCAGCGGTACGCACACTTAGCTGTAGGTGTTGAACAGAGAAGAGATGGAAAAAACAAAAATTGCGATCATTGGACTGGGCACTGTCGGAACCGGTGTTGCCAGACTTCTGCTCGACCATGGGGACCGAACGGCCCGGCATACGGGACGAATTCCCTGGCTGGAAAAGGTCGTCGTGCGCGATCTTACAAAGCAGCGCAACGTAGATATCCCTGAAGGCGTCCTGACTGACGATCTGGATGAAGTCATCAACAATCCGGAAATCAACGTCGTGGCGCAGCTCATTGGAGGACTCGAACCTGCTCGCTCGATCATGCTCCAGTTAATGGAATCTGGAAAAGATATCATTACGGCCAACAAAGCGCTGCTGGCCGTTCACGGGCCAGAGTTATTTGATAGAGCACGACAACTGGGACGCTCGATTGCCTTCGAAGCGTCCGTAGCCGGCGGCATTCCGATCATTACAAATATTGGGCAGTGCCTGACGGGCAATCAAGTAACCTCCCTGCGAGGAATCCTCAACGGCACCTGCAACTTCATCATCACTGAGATGCAGGAAACCGGCGCCGACTACAACGACATCCTGCAGGAAGCTCAACGATTGGGCTATGCTGAGGCTGACCCCACTTTGGATGTCAATGGAGCCGATACTGCACAAAAACTCACAATTCTCAGCCAACTCGCTTTTGGAGTACGGGAAAACTGGGATCGGATCCCTTGTACTGGTATCGACATGTTGGAAATCGACGATATCCAGTATGCCGACCAACTCGGATACCGCATCAAGCTGTTAGCCGTTGCCAAACTGGTCAACGGAGAAGTGGAAATGAGTGTCGGTCCCACACTCATCAAGAAAGGAAACCCACTGGCCGAAGTCCAGGGAGCCTTTAATGCCGTACGAGTTCGCGGAGATGCCGTTGGCCCGGTCTTTTACCATGGTCAAGGTGCCGGACAAATGCCCACCGCTTCCGCGGTCGTCGCTGACATCATCGACACCGTTACTGGTCGTAGCCAAATCACCTTTAACAATCTGGAATTATGGTCAGAAAACCACCGACCACTCTCAATGGCTGATGCTGACAATACCATGGACCGATACTATTTGAGGATGCAAGTTGTTGATAAACCCGGTGTGATGGCAGCAATAACTGGTATCTTGGGAAATAACGGAGTTTCGATCGCTTCGATCATTCAACACAAAGGTGATAACGGTCCTTCCCCGGAAACCGTACCATTGGTCATCATGAGTCATGAAACGACCCATGGATCTATCGCTCAGTCCGTCAGCGAATTCACAAAATCGGACAACATTGAATCCGAAGCTGTCGTCTACAAAGTCCTGTAACGCAATGTAAGAAGGTCATACCAGGTATCTACTATGAAATATGCGATCATCATTCCTGATGGCTGTGCTGACGAACCTCAGGAAAGCCTCGGCGGACAAACACCTTTACAGGCCGCAAATATTCCTCATATGGATGCCGTCGTCCAAAGCGGAGTGATCGGTGCGGCCAATCACGTACCACCTCACCTGCCCGCCGGATCAGCGGTTGCCAACATGTCGCTGCTGGGATTCGATCCAAATGAATACTTTTCAGGTCGCGCCCCTTTAGAAGCTGCAGCTCAGGGAATCGAACTGGGGCCCAAAGACTGGGGCATTCGTTGCAATCTGGTGACCGTTCAGGACCAGACGATGACCGACTTCACCGCCGATCATATTTCCGATGAAGAAGCAGCGGCCTTACTGGAAACCGTTCAACAGGAACTGGGTAGCGAAATTCTCGAATTCATTCCCGGCGTCAGCTACCGCAACCTATTGATCTATCGCGGAGAAAAGTCAATCGCTCCGTTCAGTAATGACACGCGCACCACGCCTCCCCACGATCTGACTGACAAAACCATCATTCACGATTTCCCTCGCGGCCCGGGCAGTGATCTGCTTAGCCAACTCATGAGCGACAGCGTGAACTTATTCAAAGACCACCCTGTCAACCAACGCCGAATTGCTGCTGGCAAACTTCCCGCCACTAACCTCTGGCTTTGGGGCCTGGGGATCACCCCTAAACTTCCCGATTTCAAAGACCTCTATCACAAGCAAGGGAAAATGATTACCGCAGTGGATCTATTGCGTGGGATCGCTGCTCTGATCAACTGGGATCGTATTGAAGTGGAAGGAGCGACCGGGTACACCGATACCAATTACGCCGGGAAAGGCCAGGCAGCTATCGACGCACTCGACACGACCGATATCATCTGTGTCCACGTAGAAGCCACCGATGAGGCTTCTCATGAAGGAGACGCAGAGGCTAAAATCAAAGCACTGGAAGAAATCGATACACATATTGTCGGACCTTTAGTGGCCGAACTGGAATCACGCGGGGATTACCGTGTGTTAGTTTCCCCTGACCACCCGACACCGATTCGGACTAAAACACATAGTCACGGAATCGTACCGTTTGCCATCGCCGGGTCAAACATCGCAGCTGATTCACAAACCAGCTATGACGAAGTGCAGGCAGAAGCCTCGTCACTTCAATATCCTAATGGTCATGAAGTAATGAAATACTTTCTGGGCTAACCCACCTTTGACTCAGACGATTCCCCAAACCCTGTACAACAACATGTCTATCATTGTTCAAAAATTTGGCGGCACGAGCGTTGCCACCACCGAGAAGATTCTTTCTGCGGCCAGAAAAGCCATTCACGCACAGCAACAAGGTCATCAGGTCGTTATGGTCGTGAGTGCCATGGGCAAAAACACCGACACGCTGGTCAGCCTCGCTCATGAACTAATGGATCGTCCGCCGGCTCGGGAAATGGACATGCTGCTGTCAACCGGTGAGCAGGTCAGTGTGGCATTAACCGCCATGGCCATTACGTCACTCGGTCACAAAGCCGTCAGCCTGACTGGTGCTCAGATCGGTATTCGGACAGACAATGTTTTCGGCAAAGCCCGTATCATTTCGATTTCGACCGAACGCATGCAAAAACTACTCGATGATGGAAACATTGTCATTGCAGCCGGCTTCCAGGGCATTGATGAAGACTTTAACATCACCACACTTGGACGTGGAGGTAGTGACACCACGGCAGTCTCTCTGGCTGCCGTCTTGGGAGCAAGTTGTGAAATCTACACTGACGTCGATGGGGTTTACACCGCCGACCCACGTATCGTCACCGAGGCCCGTAAAGTTTCCCACACCAGCTACGATGAGATGCTGGAAATGGCCAGCCTCGGAGCCGGCGTTATGCATAGCCGCTCGATTGAATTCGCAAAAAAATTCAGCGTCCCGGTTCACGTGCGCAGTAGCCAGGACGAGTCGGAAGGCACCATTATTTCGACAGTCTCGGAAGACCCCACGCGAGGCGTAAGTGGCGCGGCGGTCACCATGGATGAGGCCAGAATCACGCTCACCGGAGTGCCAAATCAACCCGGTAGCAGCAACGCTATTTTCAGCTCGATCGCGAGGGCGAACATCACCGTTGATATGATTGTGCAGGATGCCGGTGTCGATGGATTCTCCAACATCTCCTTCACCGTTCCCTCGTCCGAACTTGAGCCGACCCTCGATGCGGTAGAACCTGTCATCGAAAAACTTGGAATTCAAAAACTATCGCATCAGGACAACGTCTCCAAAGTTTCCGTCGTGGGGATTGGAATGGCCGAACAAGCCGGAGTTTCTGACCGGATGTTCCGTGCCTTAGCTCAGGCTGAAATCAATATCCACATGATTACAACCAGCCAAATTAAGATTTCAGTACTCGTTGACCGTGATCAGGCGTTGCAGGCTATTAACGCTGTTCACCAGACTTTTGAACTAGACCATGTCTCACCCGAAGCTGTTCCTGCCGAGTCTCCACAGGCAACTCCGGCTGCGGACCCGGCCGCTGCTGCGAATGAGCTGCAAGGCATGGAGGAATTGGCCATTACCGACATTGCACTCGACAATACTCAGGCCAGCATTTCCATCAAGGGCGTGGCAGATACGCCCGGCATCGCCGCCACGATTTTTGAACGCGTTGCTCAGGAAAACATATTCGTGGATATGATCATCCAAAGCTTTCTCGATAATACGGACCTAGCGAGCCTAAGCTTTACGGTGAACCGAAACGACGTTGAACGAACGCTGGGTGTACTTAATGAGATGCAGTCTGATGTTTCTTACCAACAGGTCGTCAGTAACCCGGCAGTCGCCAAGCTAAGTGTCTCAGGCATCGGACTGAGAAGTCATACCGGGGTTGCCATTCGGATGTTCCAAAGTCTTGCAGAAGCCGGACTGAATATTGAGATGATCAACACCAGTGAAGTACGAGTCAATGTCGTCGTCGACGATAGTCAGGGACAAGCCGGCTGTGATGCACTCAACAAAGCCTTCGCCGACGTCATGCACAAATAGTGCCAACGAAGATGCATACGCGGCTAATCAGCAACAGCCTCGGCCAATACTTCTTCTTCAATATAAATCGGCAACGGTGGTTCACACGTGACAGCGACCGCAATCGCATCGGACGGACGAGAATCCACCTCGATAATTTCTCCATCCACTTTGACTCGCAGGCGAGCAAAATAAGTGTGACCCTGGACTTCTGAGATTAGCACACTGTCAAGCTCGCCACCAAGGGCATCCACCACACTACAAAGCAAGTCATGCGTGAGTGGGCGGGGTGCCTTAAAGTCCTTAACACGCCGCTCAATACTCGAAGCCTCAAAGATTCCAATCAGAATTGGAAACGTACGCTCCCCCTCCACTTCCTTCAGATAAATAACCTGATGGTCATTGATATCACTGATGATAATTCGTGAGAGTTTCAATTCTATTGGCATCTGCCGGGCACTCCGGAAGGTTTTTCGTCTGTTTTTTCTAAACTCTAGTATACGATGTACGATGATTCGACATCCAAACCAGAATCACTGACTGCGTAAGGCTTGCAATGCTTTTTCCACTGACACGACTTCCTCTTCCAGCTTAATCAGCCCGTCACGTTCCCGCTGAACAACATCTTCAGGAGCACGCGCCACAAAGTTTTCGTTAGCAAGCTTCTTTTGTTTTCCCTGAATCTGCCCCTGCAACTTTGCCAGTAGCTTTTCGTTTCGATCAATTTCTGCGTCGACATCAATGAAGTTCTTCAGATCGACAAACACTTCGATCGCTTCAATCCGGACGTTAGCACTATTCTCCGGAGGTTCAACATCCTGTCCCCATGCGACACTCCGAGCATTCGCCATCGACTGAAAATAACCATCCATCGGCTTCAACAACTCGACGACCTCTGTACTACACGAAACGGAGAATTCGATTTCCTGCTTCGGAGCAATATTCTGACGACTACGTATTTCGCGAATAGCCCTTAAGACGTCCTGGAACAAAGCGAACTGTTGTTCGATCACCGGATCAATCCGCCGGGCTTCCACTTCCGGCCAGGAGGCAACCATGATCGACTCGGCCGCATCTTGCAATTCGGCTAACCCTCTTTGCGGAGCGATCTTCGCCAACAGACTCCAGACTTCCTCGGTGACAAACGGGATCATCGGATGCAGCAGACGTAGTAGTTGATCGAGTGCAAATGCAGTAACCCGCTGCGCCGTCGATTTAGCCTGCTCATCCTGCATACGTGACTTCGTCATTTCAATATAGAAACTACAGAACTCGTCCCAGGCAAAATCATAGATCGCCCGGGCAGCATCCGCATAGCCATAGTGTGTAAGTTTTTCGGTCACTTCGCGAGTTACCGAGGAGAGTCGACTCAACAACCAACGGTCTTCAAAGGCTAAGTCTTCATCAGACACAGTGGCAGCTTCATACCCGGAAAGATTTAACAGCGTGAAGCGTGAGGCATTCCAAAGTTTAGTACAGAAGTTCCGCGCGACTTCAAACCGTTCACTGACAACCGGTCCGGAAGGCAATTCCAGATCTTCCGCCTTGCGGGCCCACTGCGTTTTGAATTCCTTTCCACATTGCTTACAGGCAACGCGCGGCAGTTCGCGATTCTTTTTGGTCTGATCCATCAGGTTTTCACAATGCGGGCATTCAAACTGCACCGGCATACGAACATCCTGAGTTTCCGTTGTCAGATAGGCCAGCCCAAATCGAAGTGCGTCCGGCCCAAACTTTTCAATGACATCCAGCGGATCCACGCCATTGCCCTTACTTTTGGACATCGTTTCTCCGTATCCATCCAGGATTTTGGGATGAATAAAGACTTCGCTAAATGGAATCTCTCCCATATTATTGAGTCCCATCAGTACCATTCTGGCGACCCATAATGTGATAATGTCGCGACTGGTAATCAGCGTGCTAGTCGGATAAAACTTCGCCAGTTCTGCTGTTTGCTCCGGCCACCCCAGGGTACTGTGAGGCCACAATGCTGAACTAAACCAAGTGTCCAGAACATCTTCTTCGCGGACAAACCCAAGTTCAGCAAACCGAGTCTCTAAGGCTTCGTTCTCATCGTTAATGCAAACGTGAATGACGGCAAATGTATCGGATGCATCATCCCCAACGACTCGGCTTTGCTCATTCAATTCCGCCGTCAGTTCCACCTGAAAGGCTGCCTGTCCACCTTGTATCGCCTCATCACTTTCCAGACTGTCGATCCGAGCGTCCAGATCCGCCTGATCCTGACAGGCATACGACCAGATCGGAATCTGATGTCCCCACCATAACTGACGACTAACTGGCCAATCCCGTTTTTCACCCAACCAGTCGAGATAACCTTTGCGATAACGCGTGGGGAAAATCTGAACGCGTTCATCAGACACCGCATCCATGGCTGACTGAGCCAATTCCTGCATCCTTACAAACCACTGATCCGCCAGATAAGGTTCAATTGGAGTTTTACTACGGTCAGAGTGAGCCAGATCGATTTCGCGGTCTTCCACCTGATCCATCAACCCCAATGCTTCCAGATCCGCAACGACGCTCTTCCTTGCTTCTTTAATCGTCTGCCCTTCATAGGCTCCGGCATTGGCGTTAAGCGTACCGTCGGGATGCAGGATATTGATTTTCTCCAGTCCACAACGCTGCCCAACTTCATGGTCATTGGGGTCATGAGCCGGAGTAATCTTTACACAGCCACTGCCCATTTCCGGCTTGGCCCATTCATCGGCCACCAGATCGATTTCACGATTCGCCAGTGGCAGCATCAACTTGCGTCCAGCCAAAGCCATATCACGCAGCTTGATTAAATCAGGTAAAATGTCCTGTCGCCGCTCATTCAATGCCTCTAACTGTTGTTGAACGGCTTCACGCTCCGCATCATTAGCATCCTGCAGCTTCGTCTCCAGTTCCTCTTGTACCTTATCGAGTGCTCTTGCCGGATCCGGATGCACTGCCACGGCAGTATCACCCAGCATTGTTTCCGGACGAGTTGTGGCTACGGTGACATGAGTTGGTTCGCCTGGCTGAGGCTCGACAACCGGATAGCGAAAGTGCCAAAAATGGCCGTCGACCACCGCATGAAAAACTTCATCGTCACTGACGGCTGTCTGTAGATAGGTATCCCAGTTAACCAGTCGTTTACCGCGATAGATATACTTCTTCTGAAAGAGATCAAAAAACGTTGTACGCACAGCACGGGCACAGATTTCGTCCAGCGTAAATCGAGTGCGTTCCCAGTCGCAGCTGGAACCAATTTGTTTGAGCTGAGAAAGTATTCGCTTTTCGTACTGCCCTTTCCATTCCCAGATTCGCTCGACCAAAGCTTCACGCCCCAGATCGTGCCGGGTTTTATTCTCTTCTTCTTTGAGGCGACGTTCGACGACAGCCTGCGTTGCAATGCCGGCATGATCCGTGCCCGGCATCCACAGCGTCTCGAACCCTTGCATTCTCCGCATCCGTGCCAACACATCCTGCAACGTATTGTTCAACGCATGCCCTAAGTGTAAGGCTCCGGTGACATTCGGCGGAGGAATCACAATGGAAAAGGGAGGCTTGTCCGAATTCGGATCTCCATGAAAGTATCCGGCCTCTACCCAGCCATCAAAAATACGTTGACTGGCTTGCTTAAAATCGAAACTGGTTGGAAGCGATTCAGGGGAAAATTCAAAACCCATTAGATTGCTGCTATTCTCTGCTTGTATTCATTAATCGAATTCAGAAGGTACGACGACTGTAGCCTTGACTACTGGCTGTCTTTATCAAGCTTGTATTCGATCGCATCCACTAATGCCATCCAACTCGCTTCTATAATATTTTCACTGACCCCCACTGTACCCCAGACATCTTTATCATCTTTGCAATCGATAAAGACACGGATTCTGGCGGCCGTGCCGGCGTCCGAGTTTACCACACGTACTTTGTAGTCGACCAGATGCATATTCTGTAATTGCGGATAGGTGTCACTGAGTGCCTTACGAAGTGCCGCATCCAGAGCATTCACCGGGCCATCACCTTCAGCGACTTCGTGCCGCACCTGATCGCCTACCAAAATCTTCACGGTCGCTTCGTTCGTTACAGTACCATCACTTTGCACATCCACTTCCACGTGATACTTAATGCGTTCAAAATGAGGTACAAAGGTTCCCGCACATCGCTGTACCAACAAAGCAAATGAAGCTTTGGCCGCTTCGAACTGATAACCTTCATTTTCCAGACGGACCACTTCGGCAAGAATCTCCCGCATCAGGGCATCATCATCCGGAAGATCGTATTCAGCCGACAACGCTTTCACATTACTACGACCAGACAATTCACTAATTAGAATTCGGCGTTCATTGCCCACCAATACCGGATCCAGATGTTCATAGGTACTTGCCGCTTTGGCAACTGCATGAGCATGCATTCCCCCTTTATGTGCAAAGGCACTTCGCCCCACAAACGGCTGACCATTGCGAAAATTCATATTGGCCGTTTCGTACACAAACCGGGATAACTCGGTTAAGTGTTCCAGATTAGTTCCACCTAACACTTCATAACCCTGCTTCTTAAAAGCAAGATTCGCAACTACGGAAATCAAATCGGCATTGCCACATCGTTCACCGATACCATTGATCGTCCCCTGGACCTGAACAGCCCCCGCATCAACGCCTGCCAACGAATTGGCGATCGCTAACTCACTATCATTATGACAATGAATCCCCACCGTCACTCCAAATTCGCTGACGGCCGAAACCGCAGCCTGCGTCAATTCAGCAATCTCTTCGGGTAGCGACCCACCGTTGGTATCACATAATGCAACTAAGGTCGCTCCGGCTTCTGCTGCCGACCGGATCGTTTGTCGAGCATATTCAGGATTGGCTTTCCAGCCATCAAAAAAGTGCTCTGCATCATAAATAACTTCACGGCCTTCGCCGACAAGAAAACCAACACTGTCGGCAATCATTGCGAGGTTTTCTTCGAGTGTCACACGAAGCACTTCGGTCACATGGAAATCCCAGGTTTTTCCGACCACCGTACAGACCGGCGCCCCGCTATCACGTAATGCCAGCATTCCCGGATCGTCAGCAGCAGCAATCCCTTTTCGGCGAGTCATCCCAAATGCACAAACCTTCGCGTGCTGTAAGCCAAGCTGCTGAACCTGCTGAAAGAACTGTTCATCCTTTTCATTGGATAGCGGATAACCACCTTCGATGTAATCTACTCCGATTTCATCAAGACGTTTTGCAATCTGAAGCTTGTCCTCGAGTGAAAGGCTTACGCCTTCTCCCTGAGTACCATCACGCAAAGTAGTGTCGTAGATTTGTATCGTTTTCGTTGTCATGTAGTTTCCTGACGCAGCACCCGAAAAGGTAATTAAAAAACCCTGAGACCGTTTGCAGGTCTCAGGGCTTGTGTTGTTTTACTGAGTTGCCCTTATTCCTGCACTTAGGTCGCAATAATCACATTGCTGACCACGCGAACCGGAATAATGATTCCGGCCGTAATAATGTTTTCAATAACAATATTACCAATCTGGCTCATAGGTATTTATAAGTGAGGGACAGAGGACTCGTGTGATTTGCATCACCAAATTCAGGTTAGGTGCAATCCCGGAAACTGTCAACCAACAACACAATTGATTAGGACAACTTCACTTTGACGACCGCCTTATGGGCATAGCCGGTAGTTGCTAAAGGAGCATGAATATCCTGTGGCATGAATACAGCAAAGCTGCCCGCAGGGACATGAATCCAGCTCTCAGGCCGATCATAAAAGAATTCCAGATCCTTCTCGGAATCATAAGGATCCTTAACGCGTTCTACAAAGTCACGTTCAAGCCAACCGATCACATCCGTTCCTTCGATTACATACTGGATATCCAGATACTTTCGATGAGCTTCCAGCATGGCTCGTTCTTGCCCCACACCTTCCCCTCGCGCGACAATCGCATAGACATCCCGCCCCTGGATTTCATGCACTCCGTCTTCCAAAGATGCCAGTTCTGCCTGTTGCAACCACTCAAATCCCTGACGAATCAAAGGCGTGACGCTAAGGTAGTGAGACGAGTTAGACAATCTATCAAAAATCATACGTTTTCCTGCAATTCAATTCCGGTGTTAGCCTTCGAGTTCTTCATCGACTTCGTCAGCCCACGAATCGTCTTCTTCAAATTCATCCCAAAGCTCTTCTTCATCTTCGGCTCCATGCACTGCAACAGCCGCTTTGTTGCGAGCTTTCACTAACGAGATCGTCGGCTCCAACACTTCCTCGTCCACGTCCTCTTCTTCCTCTTCATATTCATACTCGTACTCATCATCCTCATCGACCTCATCTTCGTAGACGTATTCTACTTCCTCGTCGTCGGCGGCAACTTCTTCCTCTTCGTATTCGTACTCGTATTCTTCGTCCTCATCTTCCTCGTCGTCTGTGGATTCAGCTACGATTTCCTCCGAGTCATCCTCGTCCGGGGCTTCCTCGTCGTATTCATAGTCCTCGTCAGCGTCCTCATCCATTTCTGCAAATGCATCCGCAGTTAACTGCTCTTCGTCTGCGTCTTCGTATTCCTCTTCGTGATTGTCCTGCTCGACAACTCCATGGGCGACAGCAGACTCTCCTCCGCTGTGCTTGATGAGTTCCCAGTCCTCCATCGTCATGAGAATCTCCCGAGCACTA
>CETG01430795.1_pt1 | contig 11369 bp, 8 predicted proteins | sample 361471 | NCBI WGS metagenome assembly CETG01 (sample SAMEA2622696, study PRJEB7988) | marine metagenome | isolation source: saline water (ENVO:00002010), including | reverse complement strand
TTCAGCTTATAGATAAAAAAAAAGATAGTGCTCAATTAGCTCACAATTATTTTAATTCAGCATCCATATATACAAATACAAAAAAATTCAATGATGCTATAGAGTTCTACTTAAAAGCATTGTCTCTTTCCAAAGAAAAAAACAATACTAACTTATCTTGTATGATTTTAGGTCATATTGGAGGTGTTTTGATAAAACAAAAAAAATATTCTGATGCTTTGATTTACTTTCAAAAAAAATTAGAACTGGCTCAATCAATAAATAATTCCAAATATATTTCAAGTTCTTACACTAGTCTAGGAGAAGTATATAAATTGTTAGAAGACTATGAATTGGCAATCAAATATTTATACTTATCAATAGATCTAAATAGAAATTTCCATATTTCCATTGACAATGAGGCAAATTACAATTATTTATATCAAATTTATAAAGCATTAGGTGATCAACTTAATGCTCTTAAAATGTTTGAGTTATACACCTACATTAAAGATTCAATCAATTTAAATGAAAATTTTAATGAATCCATAAGGTTAGAGGAAAAAAGAAAGTATAATGAAATTAAATATAGAGATAGCATTGTAAATCATCAGAAGATGATATACAATACTCAAAGAATTAAACAAAAAGAAAAGGAATCAAATTTTCTTCTTCTAATAATTCTTCTTTTTATCATCTTTTCAATTTTACTTATAAGCAGGTTGTTGGTCATTAGAAGACAAAAAAAAGTTATCGAAAAACAACGACAAACAACAATTGAAAAAAATAAAGAATTAGAGCGGCTTTCAATAGTTGTTAGTGAAACAGAAAATGTTATTTTGATTTTAGATCCAATGGGGAATGTACAATGGGTAAACGATAGCTTTGTTCGTTTAAATAACCTGACATTAAATCAACTTATTGAACAAAGAGGTGAAAATATAACTACTATTAGTAATAATAGAAATATGGCTGAAATCTTGAAAAAATGCAGTCAGAGTAGAAAACCTTTTAGATATGACGCCTTAAATATTACAGATCAAGGGCTTAGAGTCTGGGAATCTTCCACCATAACTCCAATATTCGATCAAAAAGGAAGACTTAAAAATTTCATAATAATTGATACCGATATTACCAAACAGAAAGATGCTGAGGATTTAATTAGTCAAAAAAATAAAGATATTACCGATAGTATTAATTATGCAAAACGATTGCAAAATGCTATACTTCCCTCATTAGATTATGTAAATAAATTACTCCCAAAGTCTTTTATATATTTTCATCCAAAAAGTATTGTTTCTGGAGATTTTTATTGGGTTGAAAGTTTTGATCATAAAGTATTTTTTGCTGTTGCCGATTGTACTGGTCATGGTGTTCCTGGTGCTATGGTTTCAGTAATTTGTTCTAATGTTCTTAGTAAAGCACTTTTGGAAGAAAAAATTACTCAGCCTGAAAAGATTTTAAACAGAGCAAGAGAGTTGGTTGTTGAGAGGTTTGCAAAGTCTGGTGATGATATACACGATGGAATGGATATTTCATTATGTTGTTATAATGAAAAATCTGGTTTAATTGAATGGTCGGGTGCAAATAACCCCTTATGGATTATTCGAAATAACAATATGTTACTAGAAGAGTTTGTTCCAGACAAGCAGCCTATTGGAATGTATTCGAATAAAAGATTATTTACGAATCATAAAATTAAATTAAATAAAGGAGATCAAATATTTCTTTTTTCAGATGGTTTTGCAGATCAGTTTGGCGGAAAATCTTCAAAAAAATATAAGTCTGCTAATTTTAAGAAGTTTCTACTTTCTATATTTGAAAAACCTATGGATCAACAAAAGAAACTGTTGTCCAAAGAATTTGATTCTTGGAAAGGAGATTTAGAGCAAATAGACGATGTTTGTGTAATGGGGGTTCGAATTTAGTGCTTACATTTACTTTTGAATTTCTTTGACCTTTAAGATGTTAAATAATCCATTAGCATATACCACACCCTATCCAATGGGAATTGAAATAGTTTCTGCAGATGGAATACATTTGATTGACTCAAATGGAAAAATATACACAGATTTAATTTCGGGTATAGCTGTTTCTAATTTAGGTCATAATAATCACACCATTAATCAAGCAATTAAACAGCAGGTAGATAGGCACCTTCATGTAATGGTTTATGGAGAGTATAAACAGTCTGTACAAAATAAATTAGCTTCTAGGTTGTGTAATCTACTTCCTGATGGTTTAGATGTTTTGTATCCAGTTAATTCTGGTACTGAGGCTAACGAAGCAGCGCTTAAACTAGTAAAGAGAGTTACTGGAAGAAAGGAAATAATTTCTTTTAATGGGGCGTATCATGGCTCTACGCATGGATCGTTGAGTGTTACTGGAAATACTCAAAAGAAAAGTGCTTTTTATCCTTTGCTCCCAGAAGTTAGATTTATTGATTTTAATGCAATTAATCAGCTAAATACAATATCTACTAAAACAGCTGGCGTAATTGTAGAACCTATTCAGGGTGATGCAGGTGTTAGAATACCATCAAAAGAATTTTTACAAGCCTTAAGAGATAGATGTAGTGAAGTAGGGGCCATGCTTATTTTTGATGAGATACAAACTGGTTTTGGTAGAACAGGAAAATTGTTTGCTTTTGAGCATTATAACGTTATTCCCGATATTTTAACTATTGGTAAGGCATTTGGAGGGGGAATGCCCATAGGTGGTTTTATATCCTCCAACGAAAATATGAAATCCCTTACCTATAACCCTAAGCTAGGACACATTACCACTTTTGGTGGACACCCAGTTTGTTGTGCTGCAGCTTTAGCTAGTTTGGAGCTAATTTCTGATAAAAACTTGTTGTCTAAAGTTGAGATTAAGGGGAGATTATTCGAAGATTTACTTACGCATCCTTTAATCAAAGAGATTAGAAGAAAAGGGATGTTTTTTGCTATTGAATTGGAAAATGAAGATGTAGTTCAACAAGTAGTTCAAGGATGTAAAGAAAAGGGAGTGCTTACTTTTTGGTTTTTATCAAATCCACAAAGCTTTAGAATTGCACCTCCACTTACAATAACTGAAAATGAAATTAAAATAGCATGTGAAGTGATTATTCAGGTAATGGATGCCATTTAGTTTATTGCCAAATTTTATCTGTTATTTTTTTAAATTCAGCTATGGTGGTGGTTTTAAAGTTTAAATTAGAAACTATTTGATCAACACCTGTTTCTAACTCACTTATTGACCAAATAATTTGTTTTTCCCCTTTAATTAATTGATATACAAGTAAAGATGCATTTCTTGCTGTGGGAAGATTTGAAAATAGAACATGGTCTCGCTTGTTGTTGGTGTAATATCCGGGAAGTACTGATTTTATATCATGAAATATTAATCTAAAAGCGGTAGTTCCTGCTACTTTTTCTGCCATATTAACACTTAATTGAGTTCTTGGACCTTTATCATTTACAAAAGCATCGCAGTTAATCCATCCAAATTTATCTGTTAGTACTTTTAGCCCACCCATTTCTTCAGTTTCTTCATTAAACTCTAAAGGGTTTAGTATTGTTTCTATATCATTATCCAGCTTCCAATCTATTAACCCATCTTTTTGTTTTCCAAAGAAAATCCCAAATGATTCATAGATAGTATAAAAATTTATTTCTGCTCTAGTCCCCTTTTTTAGTGCTACTTGTTTGCCATCGCAATAACTCATTATGTATATCATGCCTCCGGTCATTAACATTTTATCTGAACTTGTTGTGGTAAGACCAGCAAGAAGAATTTCAGAAGGGCTGAAGAATTCTTTTAACTCTATTGTTAGCTCATTACAATTGCAATCATAGGAACCTGAAGGCACATATACACTTGTGTATTTTCCGTGAAGGTAGGCTCCGTAAGTGGAATCGTATGTTGCTTTAAAAACTCCGTTAATTGTGTCGTTGATGTATCCTGTGGCAATACGTTTTTCTTGCTTTTTAACCACTAATTGATAGATTCCTTTTCTTGTGGTTATATTTTTTATGTTTTCTCTTGTCCAAGTAACTCCTGTTAATGGGTGTCCATTAGATGATTGCCTTTTGTTTTGAAATGGTTTGAATTGAATTAGTAGATTTTGTGCTTCAATGCCAATTGAATCTTTATAAAAGGCTGCTAATTTTTTAACACGAACTTTAGAGTAATTAATTTTGTCTTGATTGCTTAGTTTTTTGTTTTCTTTTTTTGTTAAAACATTTAAAATAAGTTCATTACCATTATTTATTTCACTATATAGTTTTAATGCTTGTATTTCTACATTGTTAGATATTTGTACAGACTTTTCTTCAAATATTATTGTCGATTGACCAAAATAAAAAAGGTTCATTGACAAACTAACTGCAATAAGGGAAAGCTTATTCATTTTTATAACTAAAGTTCTGTAAGTATAACTTCAATTACATAAAAAGATACAAATGGGAAACTTATATTGGAATAAAAAAATGCTGCTTCTAAAAAGAAACAGCATTTAAGAATTTAGTTTGGTAGTAATTATACTAGTTCAGCTACACCAAAATGAAAATTACATTCTATTTGAGCGTTTTCATCGCTATCTGAGCCATGAACAGCATTTCTTCCTTTAGATTCTGCATATTTCTTTCGAATTGTTCCTTCAGCTGCTTCTGCAGGGTCTGTTGATCCAATTAGTGCTCTAAAATCTGCAACAGCATTTTCTTTTTCTAGTATTGCTGCTACAATAGCTCCAGAGGTCATATAGTTTACCAATTCACCGTAAAAAGGTCTTTCAGCATGAATTGCATAAAATTCTTCAGCTTGCTCTTTAGAAAGATTGGTAAGTTTCATTGCTTTAATGCTAAATCCAGCATCTGTAATCATTTGTATAATATTCCCAATATTACCAGCTTCAACCGCATCTGGCTTTATCATTGTAAAAGTTCTGTTTCCTGACATTGCTTAAATTTTTTTGGCAAATTTAATAAAGTTATTTACATATAATGCAATTAACTTGAATGATCAGAAATTATTACCCATTGGTTGTTTTTCTTTTGCCAAATAAGAGAATAATAGCCATTTAAATCTATAAGGTTTTCTCTTGAAAGTTCCCATTTCCCAAGAACTGTTATGGTATTTAGGTCTATTTGTTGAATACTTATAGTAGTAAATTTTAGAGTTCCCATTTGAGCTTTATCAGGGTATGATTTTAAGTAATTGTCTAGGGTGTTTTGCCATCCATATTGAACGCCATTTTTTCCAGTAAATGTTAGTGAATCGGATTTCCAGTAATGATTCATAAATTCATTGATACTGCCTTTGTTCCAAGAGTTTTCCTGTTGGCTCATTTTAGCATTAACAATGGAGATGTCTAATGGTTTCTGGGTATAGCCCAAAAGATTGAAAAACAGAAATATCCAAAGGGAGTGTTTAAAGTTCATATTTAGTTCTTTTTTTCTTTTCTAAAAACAATTGAATTTTCGAAAGAATCTATTAAAATTTCATCTCCATTTTTAATCTCTGCACTTATTAATTTTCTGGATAAAGAATTTAAGATTTCTTTCTGAATAACTCTTTTTATAGGTCGTGCTCCAAATTGAGGTTCATATCCTTTTTTAGAAAGGTATTCAATAGCATAGTCTGTGGCTTTAATGGATATGTCTTTTTCTTTAAGCAGTTCAGCTACTTTGCTTAGGTGAATTTCTACAATTTTAGCTATGGCTTCTTTATTTAAGGGGTTAAACATAATGGTTTCATCAATTCTATTTAGAAATTCAGGTCGAACACTCTGTTTAAGCACTTCGAAGACCATTGCTTTTGTTTTAGATTGAATTTCCAAATAATTTTTTGAGGTTAATCCTTCTAAATTTTCTTGAATAATGTTTGCACCAATATTGGAGGTCATAATAATTATGGTGTTTTTAAAATTTACTACTCTTCCTTTGTTATCGGTAAGCCTGCCATCATCCAATACTTGCAATAGAATGTTAAATACATCTGGATGTGCTTTTTCAATTTCATCTAATAAAACAATGGAGTAGGGTCTTCTTCTTACAGCTTCAGTTAGTTGACCACCTTCTTCATAACCTACATAGCCGGGAGGAGCACCTACCAATCTTGAAACAGCATGTTTTTCTTGGTATTCACTCATGTCTATACGAATCATAGCTTGTTCATCATCAAAAAGCGCTTCACTTAGTGCTCTTGCTAGCTCAGTTTTTCCAACGCCAGTAGTCCCTAGAAAAATAAATGATCCAATTGGTCGATTAATATCTTGAAGTCCAGATCTGCTTCTTAAAACAGCATCTGCAACTGCACCAATAGCCTCCTGTTGACCGATAACACGATTAGATAGCTCGCTGTCTAAACGTAATAGTTTAGCTTTTTCTCCTTCTAACATCTTATTCACAGGTATTCCTGTCCACTTAGATACTACATCAGCAATTTCTTCAGCATCAACATCTTCTTTTATCATCTTGGATTCACTCTGAGCAGAGATTAAATTATTTTTTTCCTCAATAATTAAGCTTTCAAGCTCTTTTAGCTTTCCGTATCTTATTTCAGCTACTCTACCAAAGTCTCCATTTCTTTCAGCCTGTTCTGCTTCAATTTTTAATTGTTCAATTTCTTTTTTTGCAGATTGAATTTTTTCAACGATTTCTTTTTCATTTTCCCATCTTGCTTTAAACTCATTTCTTTTTTCAGAAAGTTCTGCTAGTTCTTCTTTAAGAAGATTTATTTTCTTTTTGTCATTTTCTCTTTTAATGGCCTCTTTTTCAATCTCTAATTGCATTATCTTTCTTTCCAATTCATCTAGCTCTTCAGGTTTACTATTGATTTCCATTCTTAGTTTTGAGGCAGCTTCATCCATTAAATCAATAGCTTTGTCTGGAAGGAAACGGTTGGTAATGTATCTTGTTGATAGCTCAACAGCGGAGATAATTGCTTCATCTTTAATCTGAACCTTATGATGATTTTCGTACTTTTCTTTAATGCCTCTTAGTATACTAACAGCATCTTCAAAATCAGGTTCGTCAACAACTACTTGCTGAAATCGTCTTTCAAGAGCTTTGTCTTTTTCAAAATATTTTTGGTATTCATCCAGTGTAGTTGCTCCAATTGCTCTTAATTCACCTCTAGCAAGAGCAGGTTTTAGAATGTTAGCTGCATCCATTGCCCCTTGACCACCGCCAGCTCCAACAAGGGTATGGATCTCATCAATAAATAGTACAATTTCACCATCTTCACTAACAACTTCTTTAATTACTGCTTTAAGACGTTCTTCAAATTCTCCTTTGTATTTTGCCCCTGCAATTAACGCTCCCATATCCAATGAAAATATAATCTTAGATTTGAGGTTTTCAGGAACGTCCCCACTAATTATTCTATGAGCTATACCTTCAGCAATAGCTGTTTTTCCAACTCCGGGCTCACCAATTAATATTGGGTTATTCTTTGTTCTTCGAGTTAAAATCTGTAATACTCTTCTTATTTCTTCATCTCTTCCAATAACTGGGTCTAACTTTCCGTCTTTAGCCAGCTGATTTAAATTTCTTGCATATTTATTAAGTGAATTAAAATTGTCCTCATGGTTAGATGAGCTCACTTTTTCTCCTTTTCTAAGTTCATTGATTACTTCAACAAGCTCTTTTTTAGCTATCCCATTGTCCTTAAGAAGTTGAGAGATTGAATCATTTGATTTTAACAACCCAATTAATAAATGTTCTAGTGATATATAATCATCTTTTAATTTTGATGCTTCAACAAGGGCTTCATTTAGTGTTTTCTGAAGATTTCTACTCATTTGAGTATCCGCTCCACTAACTTTAGGATAGGATTTGACAATGCTATTTACTGTTTCTTGAAAAACACTAGTATTCACACTAAATTTTTTAAGTAAATGAGGAACAACATTTTTATCGATTTCAAGAATAGCTTTTAGTAAATGACCATTTTCAATCATCTGATGACCTTGTACTAGCGCAAGGTTTTGCGCATTACTAATTGCTTTTTGCGCTTTGTGTGTAAATTGATTAAAATCCATATTAATAGCTTTATAAGGATTTAACCATCAATTTTTAATCCGAAGGGGTTAAAAAGCCATTTTTACAGAAAATAAAGGGTTTATTTTAACCAAAAAGGACATTTTGTCTGATTATATTAGTTAAAAAAGTCTTTTTATTAGACAAAGATTGTGTGAAATTGAATTTGATTCGCTAACATAAATTCCTTGCTCTTTAAGAATATCTATTCTAACTTTTCCTGATGAATGAATAATTCTATTGTCATCTAAAACAATACCTACATGGTTTATTTTACCTTCTTTATTTTGAAAAAATGCCAAATCTCCTTTAACTGTTCCTTTAAAGTCTACTTCAAATCCTTCATCTGCCTGCTGATAGGCATCTCTTGGTAATTGAATTCCACATAAGCGAAAAATCAATTGGGTGTACCCAGAACAATCAATTCCAAAATTGCTTCTTCCTCCCCAAAGGTAAGGTGTATTAAGAAGGCTTAAAGCATACTCTTGAAGATGCTCAACATTTAAACTAGCGAGTGCTACTTTTGCTTTGTATTTGCTAATTCTAATTTTTAATGTTTCTTTATGGAAAAAGGGTAGAATACTTCCCATAGGAATTGGCGTAATTTCATTTGTATTTAGCTCTATTAATTCTGCATTTTTTGAACTATTTATAGGAAATTGGTTAATTGAAAGATTATCATAATCCTCATAGTTGATTTCTTTGTATTGCTTAGCACATATCCAACCTTTGTAATTATCATGATAAGTTAAAATCTCTACCCATTTTTTTTTGATTTGGACGATTTTGAAATGTTCACCAAATAGTAAAAAGGATACTATTTCTGACTGATCTTTTGGTTCGCTTCTTAAAGGAACATTTCCTAAATTACAAATTCCGTATTCCATAGTTTATTAGTCTAGATGCTGCATTAAATACTGGTACAATTTAAGCATAGCTTCTATATCTTTTTTATGTACTTTTTCATCTGGTGAATGCACATAGTTTTCAGGAGCGCCAATAAAACACCAATCAAATGGATAGGGGGATTTTTGAAGCTGATTACCATCACTTCCTCCTGATGCTTCAACCTCTATCTGATAATTAATACCAGAATTTTCAGCAAGTTGAATTATTTGGTCAACATAAGAGCGTCTTGGTATCCCAGAGTCTCTTCTAGAGATAGCAACTCCATTACCGTGTTTCACTCCTTCAGTTACCCAAGTAATATCAGAAATAAGCGCTTTTTGAACGCCCCATCTTTCATAAATGTATTTAGCAAGGTAACCAACAGCTCCTCCACCAACTTCTTCCCAACAAGAAAAACAAATTATTCCATTTTCAAGTGTTTTTGCCAATTCTAAGGCATTCCAAACACCTAATCGGTTATCCATGTAGCAGCATTGAACATAATCTTTAGTTTCTCTCCAATTGGGTTTAAATACTAGCTCAGTTCCTCTGTCAATATCTCTATGGAAGACATATTCTATTCGTTTGTTGTCATTTTCGTCTTCAATAATTAACATTCCAGCATCTATGTCACCTTTAGAATCCTTTCCAATAAGTTGATAGCTGTCGTCAATTTTAGGACCTCCTATTTTAATAAGCTCCTTATTGTATTTAACAGAGAATCCAATGGAATCCATGTGAGCAAAAACAGCCACCTTTGGATTACCAAATTTAAGTATAATACAATCTTGGATTTCATTACCAGTTATAATTTGAGGAGTACAGGTAAAAGAACTTACATTTTCATTAATGTAGTTTATTATAAATTCCTTCATTTCAACTTCATTTCCTGAAGGAGCATGAATACTGCAAAGCTGTTTTAGTAGTTCCATTTTTCAAAAATAGAAGAATTAAAAGTTTTAGATTTAAAAAAAAATAAATTTTGAAATAAATATATATATTTGCAACCCTAATATGGTGGATGTAGCTCAGCTGGTTAGAGCATCGGTTTGTGGTACCGAGGGTCGCGGGTTCGAATCCCGTCTTCCACCCAAAAAGCCTGAATTTTCAGGCTTTTTTTAGTTTTTTAAATATGTTTTGGTCCAAGCAAAAGAAGTCTGATTTTAATTGGAATTACTTAAAATCTATTGATGATTTTAATTCGGCTGTTGAAGCATCTTTTTCAGCTGATATTTTACTTTTTAAACATTCAACAAGATGCTCAATAAGCACACTAGCAAAATCTAGAATTGAAAACTCTTGGAAAACTTCACTTTCAATTAAGCCTTATTTAATTGATGTATTAAATTTTAGAGAAATATCTAATGAAATAGCCCATAGGTTTGATGTTGTCCATGAGTCTCCTCAAGTTCTAGTGATTTCATCAAATAAGTGCCTTGGATATCTATCACATTCAGCAATAGAAATGGATGAAATTGAAGTGATAATTAATGGATGATTATCTTTTTTCTAATGGGATGTAATCCCTTTCGTTTTCACCAGTATATACCTGCCTTGGTCTGCCAATTGGTTGACCTTCCTCCATCATTTCTTTCCATTGAGCAATCCAACCTGGAAGACGTCCAAGAGCAAACATAACCGTAAACATCTCAGTTGGAATACCTAAAGCTCTATATATTATACCAGAATAGAAGTCTACATTTGGATAGAGCCCTCTATCTACAAAATATTGGTCGCTTAAAGCAACTTCTTCCAATTGTTTTGCTATGTCTAGTACTGGATCTACAACTCCTAATTTATTAAGCACATCATCAGCAGCTTTTTTAATGATTTTTGCTCTAGGATCAAAGTTCTTGTAAACTCTGTGCCCAAATCCCATTAATCTAAAAGGATCATTTTTGTCTTTTGCTTTTTGAATCCACTTATCCAATTTTCCACCATCATTTTTTATAGCTTCTAGCATTTCTATAACTGCTTGATTAGCACCACCATGCAATGGTCCCCAAAGAGCAGAAACGCCAGCAGAAATTGATGCGTATAAATTGGCCTGAGATGAACCTACAATTCTTACAGTAGATGCAGAGCAATTTTGCTCATGATCAGCATGAAGTATAAGAAGCTTGTTTAATGCATTAACAATTACAGGATCTGCATAGTATTTTTCAGATGGGTTAGCAAACATCATGTACAGAAAATTCTCGCAGTAATCAAATTTATTTAAAGGATACATTAAAGGATGTCTCATTGCGTTTTTATACGCCCAGGCAGCTAGAGTTGGTGTTTTGGCGATTAATCGATGAATTGTAAGATCTATAGCCTCAGTTGGTCTAGTTGGGTCTTGAGATTCTGGATAGAAAGTAGAAAGTGTACATAAAGAAGCAGCCATAATTCCCATGGGGTGAGCTTTTGCTGGATAGGCCTCTAAAAATTGTCTCATATCTTCATGAACAAGGGTATGATGAGTTATACTTTCTTTAA
>CETG01068124.1_pt1 | contig 11370 bp, 10 predicted proteins | sample 361471 | NCBI WGS metagenome assembly CETG01 (sample SAMEA2622696, study PRJEB7988) | marine metagenome | isolation source: saline water (ENVO:00002010), including | reverse complement strand
TGCGGCTAAGGGCGTCAGCCCCAAAAGTACGCACCAACAGACTAAGCCTCGCACTGTTTAACCACAATCTGCACGGCGCCAGGGATTCGGCGCCGGTGCATCAAGCAACGTGCCACATGCTTCGCATACGGATTCCAAACAGCGGAAAGAAGCAACACCAAGCAACGCACAGACCGGTAAAAATAAAAAAGCCCGCCCCTTTCGAAACAGCCTTTTAAAACCCCTTCATTGCCCTTGGATTCGCGGCGGTGCTTTATAACCTGCCGCAAATATGTGTCCAAGCGCCCACGGATTGATGGTGACAGGGCTGAGAGCCCGGTTCTACACCCAAGGAACGACTTCGTTGCGGGTACTCTCCCCAAACTCATCTGCTCCAGTGTGGACTCAGCCCTGACGAACCGTTAAGAAATCCTTAGTGGTTGACTTCTCGGCCAACTCGCCATCGTTAAAGATGGCTTTCAGGTGCCTCAGCACGTATTCCGGCGCGGTGTCTAGATTCATGTTGGACTACGCCTGCTCCAGTAGACCGTGATGTCGGAAGGGCAAAAGGCAAGACCTGATCCCATGACTTATTTCATCCCATTGATATGCTATGTCAGGGGGCTCGTTCACAGAAACACCCCCACGGACGTGGGGAAGACAGAAACACGCCTTCAGGGCCGGTGCGGGCAATGGAAACACCCCCACGGACGTGGGGAAGACCTGCGCCCGCCAGCGTTGTAGCTGACGCCTTTAGAAACACCCCCACGGACGTGGGGAAGACAGTCAGCGTAATCATGTTGGTACCCAAGCCTCAGAAACACCCCCACGGACGTGGGGAAGACTCGATCTTGTGCCGACAGTCCGGCACAGCCATGGAAACACCCCCACGGACGTGGGGAAGACCATGACGATCTGGAGCTGGAGTACAGCCGGTTGGAAACACCCCCACGGACGTGGGGAAGACGACACCTCAGGGTCCACCTGGATGATCTCGCCAGAAACACCCCCACGGACGTGGGGAAGACGTCGAGGAACCGCCAGAGCCTGAGCCGGTCGCGGAAACACCCCCACGGACGTGGGGAAGACCAAGCGCGCGCCACCATTACAACCAAAACCGGGGAAACACCCCCACGGACGTGGGGAAGACTGCGCATCAGCACCGCCGTGCGGCTGGACTGCAGAAACACCCCCACGGACGTGGGGAAGACCAAAAACCCGCCCACATCCCCGGCGGCGACCTGGAAACACCCCCACGGACGTGGGGAAGACCTCCCGTGGTACAGAGTGGATCGAGGTGGCATAAGAAACACCCCCACGGACGTGGGGAAGACGGTGGCCATTCTCGGCCACTGCGGCTGCCGAGAGAAACACCCCCACGGACGTGGGGAAGACCGGCCTACCAGCGTCCCTATAAGCAGTGTGCTAGAAACACCCCCACGGACGTGGGGAAGACGCAACAATACCTAAAGCGTCAAAGTCCCTGACGGAAACACCCCCACGGACGTGGGGAAGACACCATCCCTCCCGTGCCCCGCGTCCCCTGTATGGAAACACCCCCACGGACGTGGGGAAGACTCCGCCTGGTCATGTCCAAGCCTGAAAAGGGTGGAAACACCCCCACGGACGTGGGGAAGACTCGAATCTGATCACTCCAGAGCATCTGGCTATGGAAACACCCCCACGGACGTGGGGAAGACCCAGTCGTCGATAGCTATGGGGCTGCCGCCGAGGAAACACCCCCACGGACGTGGGGAAGACCTTTGTGCAGCGGCATACGCCAATTGAAAAGCAGAAACACCCCCACGGACGTGGGGAAGACACCTGAAGATCCGCACGAAGTCGGGCGCCATCGGAAACACCCCCACGGACGTGGGGAAGACGACATCGAGGAAGAGGAAGAGGAAGAGGAAGAGGAAACACCCCCACGGACGTGGGGAAGACCATCACGCACATGGATGCGGCCACGCAGAACCTGGAAACACCCCCACGGACGTGGGGAAGACACCATCAGGCGCGTCATGCCAGAAGTCGGCAGAGAAACACCCCCACGGACGTGGGGAAGACACCAACAGATTGTTAATGAGCTGAGCCGTAAACACAAGATGTTCGGCTTATTCGTTTTTCAGGGTTTCGATTACCAGCTGCAGACCGCTGATGGTTGTCATCGCCTTTCGGGTTGGGCCTATGCTGCGTACTTCGTAACCTGGCGGGCCGGGCAAGGAGCGGAAAATGACAATGCCCGACTCCGGCGGGCAATGCTTGTACAGGTAGTCGATGACTGTTGTCGCTACTGAGTCCTTGATGCCCGATACAAATACATTGGGGCGTGGTTCGATAAACCAGAGTTTCATGCGACCACGCACGGCGGGCGGCAGGTCATTTGCCACGACGACGAGCACGTGCCACCCCCAGCATGTCAGGTATGTCGTCAGCCAGTTTGGCCAGCAAGTCCATATCAATAACCCGCTGACGGAATGCGGCTGACACTTTGTGCTTGTCGTAGCGACCGGCCATATCCCGGGTCAGCGCAAAGGCCAGATCAATACACAGGTGTTCCTTGTACAGGTCAGCCAGATCGTAGACGAAGGGCAAGGGGCTGCCGGAATGAATAAACCCGATGTGCGGCGAATAGCCCATGCTGTGTACCGCTGAACACAGGATTCCGTACAGGGCTGCATTGCTGGCAGTCATTACCTGGTTGGTGATGTCACTCAACTCAAACTTGCCGGGGGTGAACTGCCGGCCTTTCCAGCCAACCTGATATTCCTCGGCCTTGCTCTGGTAGAGGCTGCGCACCCTGTGCCCCTCCATCCCCATCATTTCCTTGAGACTTTTGCCTGTCAGCTCGGCATCCGGAAAGCGTCTGGCAAACATGCGGCGGGCCACTTCAATAGATGCCTGCGGATCAGCTGAACGTTCGACCTGCACTTTAAGGTTGCGGGTGTCTGCTGTGGGCAGAAAGCCCGCAGCGTAAAACAGCAGGCTGTCCTCACCGACCCAGCACACCGCACAGTTGGCGGCGGTGGCTGTCTTGATTGCATCGTGGGTGACTGTTGTTCCCGGGCCGAGCAGTAATGCATTCAGCGTAGCCACAGGCAGCGGTACGACATTGGCTTCCGAATCAATCCATTTGATGCTGCTGTCGTCGATCTCCAGCCGCCCGCGTTCCAGGTACAGAAAGGGATACTTGTCCTTGACCTGAGGCAAGGAGTCGCGGGTGACCTTGACGAACAATCGCTGTCCTTGAGCCATGCTGGCTACTCCATTTTCTGTACGGTCACCCGCCTGTCCCTGTACTGCTTGTGCTCACCAAACTGCAAGGGCACATCATTCAGCGTCAGCACCTCGCCCTCATGTTCACCCTGCAATACCCGAAACACGGCATGACGGGACTTTTCCCCTGCCAGTTCACTGGCACGCTGCATGGCCTGAGCAAGATTTTCATGCACGCCCTGACAGACAAACTCAGTGGGCACGCAGGTCTTGCGCCCCAGATAGAGATCCCACACCGGGTTTTGCAAGGCCTCAGCCAGCGCCTGTAACTCAGAATGCGGCCCCTGCAAGGCGACTGCGTAGGCCATGTCCTGAAGGTAATAGCGGTAGGTCATCTTGGTGCCGCCACCCACCGCCTTTTTGCCTTCACTAGTCTTGGGTATCAGCAAACTGGCCCACGGGTCCTGATCGTCAAAACCACTGCCTACCATCTGAAAATCACGCAGCAAGGGCAGGCGCGGTAACGGTTTACCCTGGCGATCTGCGGGCACATAGGCAGTAACCTGAAGATCGCGCTCCGCCCAGCGTTGCAGCCACTCTGTTTGCTTCCCGGCTGCACCAAGAGCACAGCAGAGCAGGCCGAACACCCCCGACTTGGTCGGGAAGTCCAGGCTGTCGCGCCGGCCGAACTTCGAATCATGCCCCCAGGCCTGTAGCGGCGCCTCCAGCCACAGCAGCAAATAAGGTTCGCTCATGCTGCACCTCACTCGACATGGCTTTGCAGATCGGCAACCAGGTCATCAATGCTGTAATCGTCGTTCTCACCCCACTCGTAGGCGGCCAACTTGCCGAACATCGAGCCGGCAAGTTTTTCTTTTTTGTCCAGATAGGCCTTGAGGCTGTCGATACTGGGCTGCAGATATCCACCCTCACGGGCCTTGACCGGAGTTTCAAAGGGCACTTGCAGGCGTTGCCCCTTGCGCACCAGCACCCGTGCGAACTCCCAGGGGCTGGCACCCGACTGGGTAGTTTGACGGGCGTTGGGAACGGCGATAAACAGCGCTTGGGTAAAAGCAGCAATGGCCTTTTTCAGATCATCAGCGCCCATGGTTTGCGCCAGCTGGCCAAGATCGAGACTGATGTAGCGGTAATAGGTGGCGGAATTGAATTCCAGGCTGCCCATATGAGCCGAGCCAGGCTCATCCTGCAAGTCGTCCAGCGCAGTGAAGAACTCAACTTCGTTACTGACCTTGTGGGTGGAGATGGCGTGAGCGAAGGAGGCAGCCGCTTCCACGTTCATCTCTGCCGCCTTGGCGACCATGCGGCCAAACAGCGCAATATCCAGAGCATCAGCCGCGGGCGTCAGCGCTTTCTTGGCGACCTTGGCCAGCTCCTTGTCCTTGATCTTGCTGTCATCAAATGCAAGCTCTTGGGCGTAGGCAGCGAAGGCTTCGGCTTCGCTGTCACTGACAAACAACAGGGTATCGTCACTCAGCTGGTCAGCAATTTTCTTGCCGCAGGCTGCCGCCTGCGATTCGCTGGCGCCGGCCTGCAGGCAGGCACGGGTAAATATTTCTTCCGCCTTCTTGGTGCGGATTCCCAGTTTCACACCCAGTTCATGCATGGCCAGCCTAACCTGACGCTTCCAGCACTGGGAGCTGACACGGGCGCGTGTTACCCCGCCGACAATCGCGGTTTTCGGGGCGCCAACATCATCACGGTTCAGACAGGTGACCGGGAAGGACTGCAGGATGTGAAATTCAATACGGGTATTGCGGTAGCTATTGTTCATGGTGAAGTTCCTTTTCAGGCAAAGGGATTTTCGATAACAGGGACTATTTGCAGCAGGCCACAGCCGTACGCACGCGCGCGACCTATGCCCTGAGTGAAGCAGTGCTTGAACTGATGCGGGTCGCTGACATGCAGCACGCCCTGAATGTGCGCCTGGCCAATGGTGACCGGACGCTGCTGCTTGTCGGTGAACTGCAGCACCTCAATACGATCGACCTGCAGCTGGGCGCGATCAATGGAAAACCCCCAACTGCTTGCCGCACGTTCGACAAACCAGTCAGCGACCGCCTCTCGGCCACGCACGGCAATCAGTTTGCGAGATGCACTGTCACGCCGGGTCGGATTGACGATCACCTTGAAACGGTAATGCGCGTGATCGAGAAATCCGGCGGGCAGCGGCTTGCAAAGCACCTCGCCGTACTGGTCTTCAACCCGTTGCGCAGGCTGCCGGTCGGCCAGCATCAGAATCTTGCGACCACGGTGGTCACCCCCCTGGTCGGCATACAGGATGCCGCTGGCGCGGCTGCGGGATTTGTCGGTATCGGAGCGCACGTCGGGGTAAAGGCTATAAACCACACGGTGCAGCGAATAGGGGTCGGTAATGCGCAGCGCCTTGACCGCGCGCCGGTCCAGATGCAACACGCTGGCTATCAGGCTCATGCCGCACCCTCCTGTACCGATTCGACAGGCTGGCCATAAAACTCCTGTGCCCATTGCGCCTTGATCGACTGGGTATGAAAGGGGAAATTGCGCAGTTGCCTGAGCAGCCGCACAAAGTCCAGCGGCTGCCCGGTCTTGCTGTCGACCAGGGTAAGAATTGGCCGCAGTATGCGGCAGGCCTCGGCCAGTTCATCACAGGCCAGCAAACGTCGCAGGCGGGCCTTGGCCTGACTGCTTTCCCGGCCATCTTCATAGCAACCGGCAATCGCCCTGCCAAGTGACAGCTTCCCATTGGTCGTGGCTTTCGATTTGGCAATGGCTGCCGCTACGGTGACAAAGGGCAAGCGTTGGTAGTCACGCTCCAGATCAATCCCTAGCGCACCCAGCACTTCCCAGCTCTGGTATTCGGTTGCCGGATTATCAGCGCGGCGCAAGCGGGCTGCCTGCCCCTTGTCCTTGGCGCAGCGTTGCAAAATAGCCTCGACAAAGCGCTGGTCGCGACTCGGTGCTGCCACACTCTGTTCCTCTGTGCTCATCTATCGTGCCTCCTGCTTCAAGTAGGTGCTGTTGTTCGGTCTGCACTTGGCCCATGCATCGAGCTGCCGCGCAGTCTCTCTGGGACAGAACTGATCAAACGCCTGCTGTACATAACCGGCAAAGCGACGGCGCAACTGCTGACGCTGAAGGACTGCCTGATCGCTGCCATCACAGGCATCAACCAGCGACTGGAAGTCACGCTCGCAGAGTTGCCAGAACAGTTGGGTGGCTTGGGCCGCAAGCTTGCTGCCATCAACCATTTGCTCTTTGAAAAAGGCCATTACACGGCCATAGAGGTTGCGCGCCAGCCCGTCCAATGCATCCATCTCAACTTTCAGCTGGGTGAACCAGCTTTGCCCAAGCAGCTCGCTACGGATCCAGATAATCGACTCGACAAAATCATCACTACCGGAGGCGTATTGCTCACCGGCATTACTGCTAACGCGCAGCCCCCCAGACCAGATAGCAAAGACCTCAGCCACATCCCGAGCGCGCTCCAAACCTGCGCGCAACTGCCAGCTCTGAAAACCCTGACCGCCTGACTGGTCAATAAAACTCAGCAGTGCTGTGAGTTCGCGCCAGGGGCGTTTTTCCGGGTCAGCCCATAGCGCTTTAGGTTCTTTGCCCGAATAGTTAACCGCCATACTCGGATCAACCATGCCGTCCTTGTAGCCGGAATGGGCAATGCCTTCGGAGTAGTGCAATCCGTCTTCCGTCAACAGACAAAAACGGCAAAGCGGGATCAGTCGACCAAGCATTGCCTGACGTAATTCCCGGGCAGCCTGGCAGGCTTCCCCTGTCGGCATGACCTCCCAGGGTGCAACCCCCAACCCTGATGGATAAATACCCATCTGACGAATTTGTGAGTGGCTGAACAGGTTCAGCCAAACACTTTGCTGCAATGTTTCGCCCAGCAGAAAACTGTGAAGGAACCCCATGTGGCCTACCGATGGGCCGGGCTTACCAGTAGAGGCTTTCCCCTTGTCGTTACGCTTGCCGGCATACCCTGATGACAACACCACGCTGTTGTCGGTTTTTTTACCGGACAGGGCAAACCCCATCAGCGACAGCAGCAGTAATGCCCGGTCGGCGTCTCTCAAACGCCTCTCAACCTGAATCTGGCTTAGAACCGTTGTATTGCCAGTAGACACCTCTGGCAACACCGCGCCAAAGGACTGCACCTTTGCCTCGCGTATCGCCGGCATCTGCAAGAACGGCTGTTCTCCATACAGATAAAACCGATCATGCCATTTATCCAGATACGCCAGACAGCGATTGGCCAGCCCCTCCGCCCCCATAGCCTGCCATTCAGCCTCGGTTTCCGGGGTGGCCGCAGCCTGGGCAATAGCCAGCAGCAATTTGAGCAGGGCAATTTTCTGTACCGGATTGCCACCAAGGCTGCGGTACTGCGGATTACTGAAAATATCCCGCAAGCTCACTCGCCCGTGATCAGCCACGGGTATCCAGGGTTCGTCCACCAGATTGAAGCGATTTTCCATGTGCACCGTCCTAGTCATTGATGACCTGATAACCCAGGTCGCTCCTGTATTCCAACGTACTTTTGGCGTGTAACGGCGCCTGATCCACACCTTGCAGACAGCCGGCTTCATCCACAAGCGCCACTCGCAGCACGGCCTCGTCCTGGGCAGGGTTGCCGAGATAGAAGCAATGCTGCAGCCCGAATTTTTCCAGCACGCTTTGCGGCAGGGCCTGAGGAGCATGTTGCGGGTGAATTGCCACGATCTGCCGCATAAGGGTGGCACTGAGTGAGCGCCACTGGGCTTTATTCAATTGGGTGCGTTTAAGCGGCAGGTGCAGTTGCCGTCCATCCAGCAGGGTAAGGGTGGTTAGCGTACCGTCCCGGTCACGCTGGATGCGCTTGAGCAGCAACACTTCCAGACTGTCGATTTCGCTGTAACGAGTCTGCGCCTTGCTCTCAGGCAGGGTATTGCCCACTTCTGCCAGGGTCACCCGAGCCAGCTGCCGCAATGCATTGCGGCCCTTGCGCCGTGATGTGCCTTGTTCCAGCTCTTGCAGCCAGCGGCTCATGGGTTCGACTTCATCACGGGAGGCGTAGGTAGCTTCAATCAGTGGACGAATATCGTCAGGCAACTGCAGACTGCCCAACGCTTGCCAGACCTGCAGACTACGGCACAGCACATAGGGGCTGTACACATGGGCACTACTGCCAAAGGCAGCCAAGGGTTGCTGGATGGCCTTATCCAGCTCTGGCGCCAGCATCCAGCATTCCCGGCGCGCGCCGGCGGGGCGTGGTGTGTCTGAATGGCGCCATAGCCGGCCCATGCGTTGCAGCAGCATGTCGGTTGGCGCAAACCGGCTGACCATAAAGTCGGCATCGATATCCAGTGACTGTTCAAGCACCTGCGTGCCCACCAGAATGCGTCCATGCTGGCCACGGTGCTCCCAGCCCGGCTTGCCAAACTGGTTGACCCAATGATCCTCAATGGCCTGCCGGTCATCAGCCGAGAAACGCGAATGCAGCAATCCGCAGGCCACGCCCAGTTCATGGCCCCGGGCGGCAAGATCAAGATAGCGTTGCTGGGCTTCAGCTACGGTGTTCTCGAGCCACAGTACCTGCTGACCCTGCTCGGCGCGGGCCAATACCTCTTCGATAGCAAGCTGCTCATTGTCGAGCAATTGCACTGCAACCGACTCACTGCCGCCCGCTGGCAACGCCACCTCATTGACCGGCAAACCATTCGGGCAGGCAGTGATCAGAGGATATCCGCTCGCTTTCAGCTCGCTGCCAATCAGCTGGCTACGCCGCTCCTGATTCAGTGTCGCGCTGAGAATGATGACGGTGCAGTGCAGCGCCCGCAGTAATTCGACCAGTGCATCCAGCAGGGTGCCGGTGTAAGCATCGTAGGTATGCACCTCATCCAGAATGACCACCTTGCCAGCCAGACCAAAGGCCCCCACAAAGCCATGCTTAACGTTCATCGCTGCCATCAGCGCTTGGTCAATGGTGCCTACCGCAAAGGGGGCCAGCAGACCACGCTTGGACTGGTTGAACCAGGCGCCACCCGGCCGGCCTTCTTCACCCATGTCGGTGATTTGCCAGGCGTTGGCATGCAGCAACAACGAGCGATGGGCACAATCATCCGCCAGAATCTGCTTTAGAAAATCGTTGAAACGCTCGAATATCTTGTTCGAGGTCAGCTGGGTAGGCAGTGCGAAATAAATGCCACTCGCCTGCCCGGCTGCAAGCATGCGGTAAGCGGCAAATAGAGCTGCCTCGGTTTTACCAAGCCCCATCGGTGCTTCCAGGACATACACACCGGGCTTTTCAACCAGATCGATCAACGCTGTCTGGGCCTCGCGGGGCGTAAAACCGAAGACGTCAGCAAAGGCAAGGCCGGCTTTGTAAGCAGGCGGTACAAAGCCGGCAGCATCCAGTGCCTTGCTGATGTTTTCCTGCCAGGGGTCTGCGGGGTTTTCGAAATACTGACCTGAACCGATCCAGTCGGCCACTGAGGTCAATCCAGCCAATATCCGCGCCTGCGGCATACTGGAAACCACTGGCCAGTCCGCCATCAGAGACTGTTTCAGCGCATCTACCAGCTTGACCCGCTCGGCCTGCCAAGCTGTACCACCAAAATGCTCATCAGTAGCACGCAAACCAGAAACCGGCGGCGCATAGCCATGATGCTGACCGAGTATTTCAGGGACAAACTCAGGCGTGTCTAGCGCTCTGGCGGTAAGCTGGCTGACCCCGGCGTGGCCGCCCCAGCTGCTTTCGAGCTGCGGGTTGATGCCGGCAAGTGGTTGAAGTGTGCATAAGTCAGGATCACAGGCACGCCGCAGTTTTTCCACAAAGGTAGGGCTGACCTTGCCAATATCGTGGGCAGCGGCAGCAAAGTGCGCGCCAGCTGGAAACAGCGTCTCTTGCAAGCTGAAGGGTTGGCGCCGAACAAGCTCACGGGCGACCTCACCAACGATCTGACAATGATTGAACACGCTGCGACCAAGCGTCGTTCCACTGGCAGTTTCAAATGTTTTTGCGGGACAGCGCGTGTAATCAACAACACCCTTTGTCTCTATAGATCCCTGCCTTGGCTTGAGCATCCAACTATCCTTTTTGGGTAAGCGACAACATAGCGCCCTCAGTCAGATTTTGCAGCACCGATTATCCCGCCCCCAAACGACAATTTATGTCGTAGGGGCGTGCGAGAGCCAGGTATCTGATTGCCCCGAAGATGGATGAAATAGAACCTGTTCGCAATGAAAGCAGTTGGATACATCTCAGGAAACACAGCAGCAGTCACTAGTCCCAACGCTGTTCAGCGGCTTCTCCTTTCTCGCACACAGGCGCGACGGTCGCGCCCACAGCCTGCGTTGCAATGCCCACCCCTTGATTCAGATCAGGTGCGGCTCCAATCAGAAGGCAAAAATTATAAACCTCGATCGGTGAAGATCGTTTTCAAGGTCGCTGGAACTGCTTTCACATCTGTTTTTCGGCGGACTGCCTCCAGCACCAGCTCCAACTGATAGAACTGCAGATACTCAAGCGGTGTATGCCCCTAATGAGCTAGTCGACGACCGCTGCGCCAAACATATCGCGCCGCGTTTTCAACCTGCGCTGACCAGCGACGTGTCTTCACCAACGGCTCGTGCAGGCTGATGCCGATTAAAACCAAAGAAGAGGGTCGCACTGAGGCGACCCTCGATGATGCTGCACACGCCCTGTTTCCCAGGGTCCACGAGACAGCTCTTGATTCAGTAATTTAGCTTGATTTTACATCTGTAAAATCAAGCTAAATCAAAGGTTCTGGCGGCAAAAAGTCGCTTTACCCAGTAATCATCGCAATGGTTTGTGGGTGTGCAAGTTTCCGGAGACCATCCCCCAACAGGACGTAGTTGGTATTCAACGTGCGAAACACGAGTTCATCGGTGAACGCATGCAGCGCCGTAGTCCGTACAAAATCCCCAACGTCCCAGCGTCGCAACGAGTCGTACACAACCGTGTGGGCAAACAGAATAGCGGGCTGTAGCTGCATAGTAGCCAGATAATCTCGCTGCTCTTCTGGCCCATCCAGGTCCACCCAAACCCAATTACGAACTAGGCAGAAAGGAGCGCCGTTGAAAGTCGCACGGCCATACTCCAGCGCCTCATCATTTGTCATCGCACTCCCAGACATAGGCTCGCCCGGGCCATGCAACAGTGCT